>Ga0307512_10000114_pt1 | contig 102129 bp, 101 predicted proteins | sample 14_EM_MG_FD_200267 | JGI IMG/M metagenome (GOLD analysis project Ga0307512, IMG submission 200267) | Populus trichocarpa ectomycorrhiza microbial communities from riparian zone in the Pacific Northwest, United States - 14_EM | ecosystem: Host-associated > Plants > Roots > Unclassified...
TCAATTACCTGACTTACAAGACTAAAAATCGTTGACGCTCCGTTGACGCACATTTTCAAGATCGGGCAGGGAGCGTGTTGCTATCTTTTTAGCCTGTAAAGCGGCCAATACATCGCTTATGCATGACAAAGGACAAGTCACTTTTCAATTACCTGACTTACAAGACTAAAAATCGTTGACGCTGCGTTGACGCTCATTTTCAGAATGGGGTACGGAGCGTGTATCTCTTGTTTTCAATTATACAGGCGGCCGATTCATCTGAAAAAACTGACAGTGTGCAAAAGTTAATATTTTGCGATTAACAGTAGGGTATCTAAATGCGACCATAAACAGAAAAACCCGAAACACAGAACCGGAGATTGGAACCGACGGGTCTAGCCAAACCCGGCAAAACCCGCGGGTTGACGGGTACGGGTCCGGGTTTGGCCCGCCAAGACGCTTCGGGTCGGGTTTTTGGACGGTTCTGGAACCGAACCGAACTGTTTATCCGGTCCAAACCCGGACCACTGGCGGGTTACCCGGACCCGTTGCTAACACTAACCGCATGTTGGTAATTCACATTGTCTTCTTCGATGTTGAATGATAAGGTGCGCTCTCGAGTGTCCTCACATTCATCATCACCAGTCTGCTGATCACTATCATCATCTTGCCTCATTAATGAAATTGGGGATATTTGTCATCTGCAATACACTGCCTGAAGGCAGATAAACAATGGCCAGCATTTGAGGGACAATGACGATTGGCTGCCATCTTGAATGCAAGTGCTCTCTCAAGGTGTGCCTTTTGATTCTTCTGTGAATAGTGATTTCTCATCTGGCTGGGTGTAGGCTCCATGTACTGTATTGAAGATAGAAAGTTGGGGAATGTGGGAGAGAGTGTATAAGTGGTAAATATAAGATTAAGTGCAATAGAATAAGAGGGGAAATGGTGCAAGAAGTTGCACATAGTCGAGGAGGATGCAATTCCATGTGCGCATTGCCACAATGAGAAGAGATTTCTTCATTGGTCCATAGTTATATCAAGAATGGCAGTCTGGTGTTGTGATCAAGGATGTTTTCAGGTTCAGCAGAATAGATAGATTTCTTGTCAGGTGCACCGGAATGGATGGCTTCCTAACGCTGAATGTTAGCAAATCCTATCAACCACAGTCATTATGCATGCAAGAATTGGAGGGTGGCTAAAGCCTATGCACATAGAATAGAACGAGCTACACCTGAACAACACTCATGACATTGACTACCCCTTGGTGCTGGCCAAATAAAGCACTGACAACATGAATGAAATCATGTGCCCCTGCATACGACTCCTCTAAATGTAGTAAGTATGTGTAAATGTTCGAGCATTTTGAGGTGACCACATGGCATAGAATTGGTGCAACATTGAGCAACCCCAGAGCTCCGATAGATGTGGGACGTTGAGAGGGACAGCTCAGTTGGAAGGGTTCATACTGAGTTTGTTGTTGATCAAGGCAAAATATCGATCTCTGTATGTAGTATATCTGCCAGAAGGACATGCATATTTTCATGATATTCGAATGTATTAGCATGCTGTAGGTAAGTGAGTGGTTGATAAGGTAATATGGTAAGCATAACTTCCATTTCCTGCGTTCATCAGGGCTGTGTTTGCAGAATATCCTCCATTCCCATGTTACAGTTAATGGAGGATGGAGAGAATCATGTGCACGAAGAAGATATACAGGCTTAGAGAAAGAATGGTAAGGTAGAATGGATGATTCAGGGAAAATCTTATTGATTCAAGCCCTCATCAATGCCAAGATTGCTCACAAAGGGGTCATAAATACTCACCCACATTCTGATTTTGCACCTAATATCTGGTAAGTTGCACACCATTAAATCACATATTCATTGTCAGTCTCACCACTATGATGTTGACTTAAAATAAATGCTGGGGTTGAAACCTATATGCAACAATGGTATAAAGGCATGGTAAGATGTGATCTCACAGCAGGCCGAGGAATGATGATTGCATGGATGCAGTTCCAGGAATTGAGGTGCACCAAAGTGTACATGGTTATGCCAAAATTCAATCGCTAGGGATTGTAAGCTCGCCATACTCTGACAGTTCATCGCACTCTTCCAAGCTGCCATTTCCTCACTCCAGCTTCCAAGACTCTCTCTCTCATCGAACTTCTTCATTGATGGAAATCTGTTCACCAAATTCATCGTCAGATCTGGGTTTTGGTGCGACAAACATACATTCAGTTCATATCGAGTTATGTGTGCATTCACACCATTGCGAACTTAGTCCTCTGTGAGAAAGTGCTGTACATGGGTGAGTGGGAGTTGCCAGCCATCTTGCAAAGTCACAGAGCAGAATCTGCCATTTGAGAGTATTACTCTCATGCTCCAGCTCTTTTGACAGAGCCCGAACTTGCAGAAGCAATTCTAGGATTTCAAAGCATAGGTCGAAACATACTACTCGGTTAATATCGATGCAAGTGAGGTTACTGAATGGCTATGTCTGTGCATTTATGGGTTAGTTTTGCAAGGCTATCTTCCTCCAATAGACAGTGGACACCAAGCTGACAGTTGAAAGCATTTTACCAGTGGCGTGCACATACCGATCAAGCGTAGATTGATATAGTAGCAGAGGCCGAGCACAATGCGCCGCCTGCACCTGAATGTGAATTGTCTTGATAAATGACAATCGGTGGGCACAGTGTCCAATGATTCAAAGTTGAAGATCATGTGATGAGAATGAAGCAAACTGAAAGGTAAAGTGCACTATGGACTGCGATACATGCACTTTGATGGCTTCTTTGTTGGTCTTGAGATGTGCCTGCGCTGCAATTATACATCCATACTGAGTCACAACTTGTCAAAGTTAGCTTCATATAAATCCAAGAACATCATTCTGGACTGGATTGCAGATCTCAGTTTTGCCTGAACTTCAATCAAAGGCCAGGAAAACCCTGTCAGCGAAAGCTGCAGCTTAGCTATGAATATCCAAGTCATGTCTCAGTATCCGATACTCCAGGATGCCGAGCTTGTGCCCAACAGTGTCTCATATGCAGGCAAATGCTGCGGCTTTGCCATGAATAAGTGAGCCCAGATCTCATATTTTGACCCAGCTACCCATTACGTCCTACACTGTCCTTATTGCCAAATGGGATTGACAAATATGGTTTGCTGGATCAACCATAATGATATACCCAGGATTCTCCGGTGCCCTGGCACTTCGATTAAAGGCTAGCAATCGCTCCGGCTTCGCCACCAATAAGTGAGCTGGTGTCTCATAGTCTGCCCCAAATACTCACTATTACCTATACTGTCGGTATTGCTGTGGCAATTGGCAAATATGCAGTAATCAATTGGTCATAACGATATGTGCCCAGGACTCCAGACATATGTTGAAGAGTCTGCAGTGCACCTCAATGTCGGTCATATGCCAACAACATGCTGTGGCGTTATGACCAATGAGCAAGCCGGTGTATTGCAATCTGACACAGCTACTTATTATCACTGTGACCAACTTTATCGCCAAATGTGATTGGCAAATATGCAGTGCTTGAACTGGCTTTATGAAACTTATGACATATCGAGAGATATCTGCAGAGTACCTGAAAGTGCTTCAATTGTGGTTTTTTCATTCTGTTGACATTGAAATGCATAAGTGACCTCTGGTTTCTGGTGCGCCTCCAATTTGCAACTGATGAATGCTTTCGAGCCCTTTGCTGCACCATGCCTAATATTCGACATATGACATTGATCGTAAACTTGGCTAGCCGGGACAGTGTAATGTAGCTGATCAATTGACTTTATCTCATATTGATCATTAATAATAATCAAGAATGCCAATGAAATCCCACTCTAACAATTCCAACATCAGAACAATGATTCACTTCAAAATGACAGAGAGAAAAAATATATTTATGCAGTATAGTGTGCCTTGCAAATGACCTTTTTGAGTATTTGTCTCAGTTAAGAAGATTATGTTGCTTGAATGTCTAAAGAGGCATACCTAGATGAGCTGTCCTAACAATCTAAGATGATGGTTCATCAGACCGCAATGTGTCTCCATTCTCCGTCAGCCACATTGTCTGTTCAACACCAGACTCCAGAATCCAGTAAATTATCGACGTCATGGTGTTCAGTTGACACATGCACCTGAGCAGAGATTTCATTTGGGCCACTCAAGCATGTCGATGCAGACCTCTTGCATCGTTATCATAGCCACCTGGACCAGTATTCAGTGACTATGTGTCTGGTACAGTGTTGCCCTAGCCAGATGACTCGTGCAAATGCCTGCCGCTGCTCATTCAATCCCCAGAACTTCTGAGTGATTACTGAATTGTGTGTTGCTGAAAGACTTAGTCCTGTCCTGCCCACATTCGGTATCATTGCGAATACAGAGGGATTTCTTGAACGCTGGAATTGTTGGTGCATTTATCTGTGTTCATCATTGCCCATTTCTGTATACATATGGAATATATCCACATGATAGACAAAATGCTTGCTTAGGCACCACTACAGATGACGAACTTGGGCCAGAAGATGACAATCTAGCACCACCTTTTGTGGATGAGGTGCATCTGGCAGTGCACTCTCATTTCTCTCTGGTTGAGGAAAGAGCGCCTCACTTGATGCATCAGGTTCGTCAGGTTTGGGATACTTCACAGGATCATCGACAAACATTGACAGAACTGCCTCGCTCAGCTATCAGGACATCGCAGAATTGACCCATGTACCGACTGGTCATTTATTGTTCCATTGTCCAGGAATGTAGTCGCAATCTGAGGTGTCTCCCAACGCTACCGAAAAAAATGCTTGGCACCATCTATGCCCACTCCATGCTCTTAAAGCACTCCGACAAGTGTATCTCTCCATCAGCGTCTTCAGCGTTGGTAGTGCTTCCACAGTCCACTCAGGCTCAATGTGGTGTGCATTCTCCATCTATATCCGAATAAGTGGTTGTCCATTGAGGAATTTTGATTGCGGCCACCCCCTTATCATCCATGGCTTTGCCATCTAGATCATCTGGTGAGCCAAATCCTGTGGAGCTACTTCATATTCTGTCCGGATTGCATGCATCAAACTCTTCACAGCGCAATACAATGCCTCTGCACTATGCGTTTCCATCACTGTATCATCCACAGAATCTTCAGGAGCACCTGAAAGCAGCCACGTCGCCAGATAGCATCAGTCATAGATTGAATGGAATTCCAGTGTGGCTGTGATTTGAAGTTGAAATCCAATTCTCCCTTCCATCGCAATTTACCAGTGAATAACATTTTTAGTCTTGTACTGATGGGACTCATCAGCAATCCCACAACTCCATGAGCAGTATGAGAGTTTGCTGTTGCTTGATGGATTTGCTCTGGATGTAAAGGTATCATATACAACATGGTGGATATTCCATGGGTTATCTGATTGATTGATACTGCTGTGGAGATCCTCCTCGGTGAGATTCACATTTTCCGAGAGCAACAAGTTCACCAGTCAGAAATTGTCTCCATATATCCTCTCGCTGATGGCACTCTTGAATGCCTCTGTCACACTGGGCATTGTGACCACCAGCACTGGTTCAATTGCGAAACTGAGAGCTGGACACCACAGTGGTGGAGTTGTCCGCATCACAAGAAGGCGGGGCGGTGCCGAATTCATTCTCAAATACAGATACCACTCCCATTCTTCACCAATGATCTTGGGATGGTTGTTCTGCGCCATATTCACCCAATCTTCAAGGGAATTCTGCCACAAAATTGAAAGCGGCAACCCTCTAACAACCTTCCCAGTCAGCAACTTGTAGATCATAGCCGCAGCCACTGAGGTAAGTACCTAGCCAAGACCCATTTCATCCGCCACCAAAGGACCTGGCATATCTGAATCCCAAACCCATCTCCTCACAATGAATCATATTGACCAGACCTGGTGCACCAGATATTTCATTCCAGGCAGGCCTGGAATTGAATACTTGTTCCGAGCGACTCGGTGACCATTTGATTGGTAATAGGGATGTGCAATCAGCTGCAGCACTGCCCGATCGAGACACTCATGTTCAATTTCGTTGTTCACTCTATCGAAAACAGTATTCATTACAGAACTGCCATGATCTGCATCAACGACCTCCTCACCATCCTCCACTTTCTCCTGAACCTCCGTTGCACCTTTGTCTGTTTTCCTTTTGTCCTCAATGATCACTTTCGGTTGCTCCGATGTATGCTCCCCAGATAGGCTCAATCTTCGGCGCTCCTGAAATTCATCGCAGTGTTAGGTATTTTACAGACATGAAACCCTTGGAACAAATATATATAGATGGAATATAATCAATTCTATACTTTCAATCAGAACTTACATTAATACAAGTATCATTCTCTGGCCTGCCATCCTCCTCTTCCTCCTCTCTTTCACCCTGTTTAGAACCTTCCACAGTCAATGTGTAATGAATAGCAGTTGCACACATCTAGCCTTGACACGGCTAGTGAGGATTACATTCAATAGTCTAATTATCTGCTTAGCAATCACCTTCCGAGTAGCTCTCTTCATTTCTACCAAAAATATTTTTGGATTTTGTCCAAGTTTCAACTTGAAAGCATTTCAAAGGCAACAGTTGTATGAAATCTGCCCATATATGGGGTCATTCATCATTGTACAATGTGTATTTACTCCCACACACTCTTCATCCGATTTGTCCTGCTCCAAGGTGCGCTTGAATATTGATCATCCGATGTATAGCTCTTTCAGGCCTCCGTTTTTGTCGATGAAATCAATCATCTCCTCCCTGTACCATGACTCTGTATATGCAGCTTGGAGTTGTTTGGGGGATATGATTATATCGTTGCTATTTGATACCCAGTGAATCACAACCAGCAACATTGTATTTGGCAACTGTGGGGGGTTACCTGTCACCTTGTTGCACACGGGCCCTCCCAAATCCCTCGCTGGTTACTTGATGCCTCACCTACCTTGTAACCTTGCCTACCAAATTTCACTTGTACATGTCTTCGAAAATAACCCAACGCACTGCCACTGAATCTGTTCACCATTATTGAAATCATCCAATGGCAGACAGTCCCGGAGTGTCACCGAGCCATCAGCAACAGCTGTTTCCCATGGCATAGGTCCATCTCGGAGCTGTTTCAAATGGTTCCACCCCCAGATAAAGAACCCATGCTTCTTCTCCTGCAACCAAGCAACCCATTCTTCATTCCACTCATTGAATACACTCTGGTAGACTGGTGACATTCTATTGGCGATTTGCTTCAGGGAGTATTCCGGTTATTGCAGGCTGATTCGGTAGTTGCCATCTTAACCTCCAATGGCAGAAAATTCTTCGCTCACATTGAGTGTTAGCGACGGTTCCGGACCGTCAGTTTGGGTCTTGGTCCGGGTCCAAACCAAACCGTTGCGAAATTGGCGAGCCGGGTTGTCAACAAACCCGAACCGTCAACTTGGGTACGGTTCGAGGGTAAACTCCCAACCTGTCTGAATTGGGCATGTTGTCAGAGGGTCACCCAGCGGGTCCATCCATAGATTCAATTGAGGCTCTTGTTTTTGGAGTATGTTAATAGTATCTTATCAAAATTGTGTTTTCAACAACCAAGGACATGTTTTTGCATGCTTTGCAGCTTGCAATATCGATTAATTTGGAATCGGTGTTTTACTTTTGATAAATTGTATTGTTGCCTATCAGGGCCGTGAATAATTCCATTATGAATGCAAAGATTAGCGCGATGCCTTGATTACCAACTATGCGACAACTCAAACTTTTAACACTCTGTTGATGCCCAATTCCAGGATGTGGCAGGGAGCATGTCACTGTTGTTTTTGCCAGTAAAGGCTACCAATATTTGATATATGGATGTCTGCAACAAATCGGAACATAAAGTACCCAAGATGCGAAGCTGAAAATTGTTGACACTCCATTGATGCTGATTCTCAGGATGCGGCTGCGGGCATGTCACTGTAGTTTATCCCAGTAATGGCAGCCAATATCTGATAAATGGATGTCTGGAACCAAGCGGAAGATGAATTGTCCAAGATGCAAAGCTAAAATTCATTGACACTCAGTGGACGCTCCTACTCAGAATGGGGCGGAGACCTTGTTGCTGTCTCTATAGCCTATGAAAGCTGTAAATACATCGGTTATGCATAACAGCGACCAAATCACCGTGTAATTACTGTACTTACAAAACGCCAAATTGTTGAAGCTTCATTGATGCTTATTCTCAGAATGGGACGGTGACTGGGTTGCTGTCTCTTTTGCATATAACAGCTGCCAATACATCGGTTATGCACAACAGCGACCAAATCACTGTATAATTACCGTACTTACAAAACTACAAATTGTTGACGCTCCGTTGACGCTCATTCTCTGAGTGAGGCAGTGACCGTGTTGCTTTCTCTTGCGCCTATGGAAGCTGCCAATACATCAGTGATGCATAACAGCGACCAAATCACTGTGTAATTACTGTACTTACAAAACCACAAATTGTTGACGCTCCGTTAACGCTCATTTTAATGTATTGTCCATTCACCATCTGCTGCCATCGATAGTAGTTTTCATCATGATTTGAACTTCTCGGTAGTCTGTCTCAGAGATTGAGACTTGGCTCTGTGGCAAAGCCGAGCGCAGTAACATTCTTGCACTGTTCGCTCTCACACAACTAAAATTTATATATCTTGTCAAAAGGTTCATTGCGCCTACTATACATCTGTTTATCAACCGGTATTCACAAGCTATGGCTCACCATTCGCCCATAATATATCTTTAACTGAAGCTCTCGGTCAAGATACAGAAAGACGCTGGTGAAACATTGACATATTCTGTCCTGCGTTTTCTTCACTCCCTTACTCTTGCTCGTTTCGATTGGATTGATCGTCATCAACACCTTTACAGCCAGCCTCTTCGACTTCCATGTAGGCCAAATCAATCCGGGAACGTTTGGCGTGGCCCTCACATCCCGCTGTTCTGGGCATTCCAGATCTTCGATGCTCTTGTCTTGCTCCATATCAGATTCAAAGTCTGCTGCACAATCGACTTCGCTGTCATTTGGATTATCTAAGTCCCCATCCCAGTTATGCCAATCTTCAGTGTCCGAAATGCTGTCAGGTATGCTATCCTCATCACTTTCAACTGGATGATGGTTGATTCTTCAGAGTCGCTGAAAATTCAATATTTGAGTTCGGCCTCTAGGGAGGTCCTTTGCAGACAAATGTGATGGCAAAGGAGATCTGCCTGACAATTTAGATGCAGCCACACCACCATGTTGAAAGAGTGACTACAATGCTCTGATGATCTCTTCCGTGTTTGAAATGAATCTCCCAGCAGTCAGCTGCTTGTTATGATTGCGAGATTCCTTCTGGGTAGCATGTAGGTTTCGGCTGCACTGCCACATCTCCAGAAAGTCGCGATCCTTGGCCATTTTGTGCAATTTCATTTCTTCCGCCTCATTCTTCATTTCTGAGTTGTTTCCTGTGTTCATTGTATCCAATTGTGGATCAGCGCCTGCCAAAATCCCGTCATTGGCTCGACCAAACTTCCTTACAACGACTTTTTTGTCAAGGGTATCGGCTGTGGTTTTCGACTACCTCCAGCCGATAACATCTTGGCCAAGGGAAGAACTGGCCTCCACTCAAACACCGTGTGGTATGATAGAGAATATGACACGCGCCACATTCGAAAGATGGGCATACTTTGAGTGCATCTTCTCCAGTTGACGCAACCACCCGGTTATGCCCTGTAAACAAAATGTACTTCAAATCTCCTTTGGGTCGGAGTGGTATTCATTGAGATTTGAATTAATTTGCCCCCAGTTCTTTGGTGCATCAGGCCGAGAGTTCAAATGAAGCCTGGCAGCAGTCAATGAACATGCTGCGAGATCGCTTCGTCCGGGTGTCATCTCCGCCACATTGTTAGGCGTTAAGCATTCTTCATCATTGGTTGACAAATAATTTGGATCAAAGGATGATTGACAGGATACTGAAGCCGTTGCAGAGGGGATGAGATTACTGCTCGGTACGTTTTCGTGCATATTGACTGGCACATGTCGATGTTTGGCACAGTATTCTTTCTCCACACATGTCAGAAAGGCCACTTGGTATTGGGTAGTATAGGATGTCTCATCCTCACAATGAATATCCATTCCCTTGTCCCACTGTCTAAACGATCGCAACTTGCGAAAAGGATTGAGACAACTGCAGAAATGAGAAGCATGCCCGTCATTGGAGTCACTTCAGTGTAGTATCTGGACAGCTTCTGTCGAGCTGACTTCACAGCGAAGAACAAGTCTTCCTTCAATGGAGTCTTCTTTATAGCCAAAGCTCGCACTATGTCATCCATATGATGGAACATGTCATTGTACACTGAGATAACATGATGCAATGTCACTGTATGCCTCTTTGACATCCACAGAGTCCAATATCAAAATGACCTCAATATTTCCATGACATACTTCACAATGGTCCACTCATCTTGAGTTGTGAAAAGTGGCTGGTAATCAGTGTATTTTGGATTTTCCAGCGAGTCGCGTGTGAATTTCCATGATTGGTAAGCGCGCTCGAGCAACTCCAGTGTTGAGTTGCACCATGTCTTCACATTCATAATCAGCAGAACAGCAATGCGAAATTTCGCTTTTGGACACTCAATGAACTCGGTTCGATGACCAGGTGTCAGCATAATCAATACCGCAAGAATTCTCTGCTATATGATGGTCAATTTCAGGACTTTCAACATATCATGAAAGACGCACTTTCTCTATTATCTTTGCTAAACCTGGTTCCATGGCCGACACATTACTGATTCTAGCTTTGCCCTCTTCTCGAAGTCTTTGACTCTTCCCAATGTCTATGCATTCATTCTCTCCAAAATGCTGATCGCGCTCATGGGCTTCCCAAGAATTGGTGCGGCCTTTTACACCGAGAGTGCTCATGAATGCACCTGAAGCCAGCTGTATGACATCCGCCAAGCAAGGTATGTGGTTCCTTGAAGCAGGCCACAGGATTGCAGAGGCCTCGAGTGTCGACTGCAGCTCATGTGTCATCGAGTAATTCGAGGAAGCAATATCAGTCGTAATCCGAAGCAAACGGCGGTCGGTAAGCTCATAATGATTATGTATGTCCTTCAAATGTACGGCTCATCTTGCTCCAGTATGTTGGCCCTTGATCCATCATCCTTGCTTCCCTTTTGAAATGGGAAAAGAATAGACGACCAACCTCATCGGAAGCGAGTTGAACTTCACCTAATGCCCAATTTCGATCCATATAGTAAGCAATGACCAATGTTATGGCTAGTGTGTTCGGTCATGTCCATCCGTTCAAAGCTAAACTAACTGTATCTTGTGACGGCAAGTGCTTCTTGATTACATCCATGGTCAGTGCATGTTCCCTCCGCTAAATGTTCCTAAGGGTTGTAGCGGATGGCAGCACTAGGTGATCGGGTTATGCCTGATATGACGGTCGTAGATCTAGATTTGATGTAGCGTTCCATGGAATATGAGCCGAAACAAAACCTAACATGAGGTAGCTGTTCCACGTGTCTTGGTGAAATTCGGAACTTTCGAAGTCCTTAGCTGCCAGTTTGGTACATTTTGTCTGTCATTTCGGTCAATATGGATCAACCTGGATATCGAATATGATCTTCCTCCGCGAACTTACTATTGTGATTGCTCGACTACCTGTTCTCTTCAGGATGGCCAAAGCTGTTTCATCGACCATCGAACTAGTCAATTCAGTACCCTCTGACACTGTTTATTCGTTTAACTTTGAGATGTGAGCTTTTGCCAGGAAGTGTTTCCCCATTGAGCTGGTCTCATGTTCTGATGGATGGTGAAGAATTTGATCACAAACAATACATATGATGCCAGGGCGGCCTGTCTCCTCAATTCCGCAGTGTGATTAAAATCACCACAAAGGCCCATGTCCAGAATTATTCCAAGCAATAGGCCGCTGCTAGTCTAGATTCAATGAATCCCACCAAGCATCGAAGATGATTTGTAAAATAAGATAGATCAAATCACGAATAAAGACACCTTCATTTGTCGATGAGATTATAACGTCGAGCAATGAGGTGTTCAAAGATTTTGAATCCAACATGGCAGAGGGAATTCAAAAGCTGGGTGATCTGACTTGAAAGACTGCCAAAGGTAACTATACAGTAAAGCAGACAGCGGGTTCTTAAGTATTGACTTTACAGCTACCAGCAAAAAAACCAGATCTGTGAGACATTGCATGCAAATTTGTGAAGTTGAATACAAGAGCATATTGAAAATATGGACCGCGTAAGACTCAATTCAGCAACAATGCGAAGCAGATCATTGCGGTGTAGCTTACTGAGCCCCCACAAATATTGTTGACGCTAGGTGGGCGCTCAATTTAGTAGGTGGATGCGATATCGTCAGTAGCATTGTTGCCCATCAAGGCAGCTGATAAGTGGATTATGCGATAACATCGTTCCATAGCCCTTGGTTTATCTATGATGCATGACCAAACATCGTTGACTCTCCATTGACGCTCCTCTCTAGGAGGTGGTAGTGATATCGTCACTAGCATTTTGGCCCATTGAGGCGGCCGCTACATTGATTATGGGTCAACGGCGATTCACAGCGCTTTGAGTGTCCATGATGCAAGATAAAAAATTGTTGACCCTCTGTTGAAGCTCATCTTTTGGAGGTGGTAGCGATATCGTCATTATCAATTTGCCCATATAGGGAGCCGATGAGTTCATTATGGGTTAACGCAGTTCCGTAGCGCTTAGCTTGTCCAAGATGCAAGACCAAAAATCGTTGACCCTCCAGTGACGCTCATTTTTGGCAGGTGGTAGCGATATCATCAATAGGATTATTGCCCATAAAGGCGGCCGATACATTGATTATGGGTTAACGCCAATGCACTGCGCTTTGAGTGTCCACGACGCAAGACCAAAAATGATTGATGCTCCGTTGACGCTCATTTTTCGGAGGTGGTAGCGATATCGTCACTGCCAGTTTTACTCATAAAGGCGGCCAACACTTCGATCTTCGCTCAACATTGTCGCACAGCTGTTGGATCATCCAAGATGCAAGAACAAAAATCATTGACGCTCTGTTGACACTGATTTTTAGGCAAGAGTGACGATGTCAACGCTAGCATTCTTAGTCTCTAAGGCGGCCAATACTTTGATTGTGTGTCACAGAGACAATGTATTTTTTGGATTATCACATGCACAAGACCAAGAATCGTTGACGCATCATTGAACCTGATTTCCAGGATGGGTAAACAAGCGTGTCACTATCCTTTATACGTAAAAAACCGCCAATTCAATCACTTTGGGAAGATGTGACTATGCAGCCGTTTGTTTGCGGAAAATGTAAGACTAAAAATCGTTGACACTCCATTGACGCTCAACATAATGACATACTAACAGTCAGTGGATCCTCAACAATTGTATGTAGAAATGCATATTGTCGTTATTGGCAGCCAATATATCGTTTCTATGTATAAACATTTGAATCCAACAGCTTCCAAGTCTCTCAATTTCTGATCCACCACTAGACACGTTTACTGAGTGATAAATGACGTTGGCTTATCATGTTCCAGTGCGTTCGGCTGGCAATTAGCCGCATATGAATCGGAACACTAGTTTTTGTGTTATTTCGCCCGACTTCCTCCCCTTTCTGCATCCAGCTCATTCTCCGTGATCTCCATAACCTACCATAATCAATTTCAACATCTTGACCATGTGCACCAGGTCTGTGCAGAGAGTTATGCAGTTGGATGCAGTATCGTATGCAGCATGACGGTCGTCATTCATTCCGCTTCGCATTGCGCTTTGACCGCTGCATCCAACACTCGTATGACATCTCTGACTTATGTTTCGTTGGTGAGTTTCGTCTCTATTTTAATGTTAATTTACTAACTTAACTACAACGGGCAGGATAATATCACATTCATTGGATGTCAGTTAATGAGATTTGTAGTCTAGAACATTGGGATGGCCTATCCGACCCTTGCACATGCATAGACAAATTATCATGTCTCAACATTTCGTCACTGATATCAAGTAAAAGCTGATACGTAGTACAATAGGTATAGGTATCACATTCCAAATTGATAAATCATCACAAATGTCAATTTGCCTATTTATTCCTCTGGCGAGGCAGGGGCTGTCACTATGTCTTCATCGGAATCCGATTGCAATATGGTGATTAGATTGAGATGCGATATGCAAGGGTTAAAGCTTAGGTGTTCATCATGCTTTGATTGCTGAATTGGTGACCAATCAGGCATCAGGATGGGCGGGAGGGATGGAATGCGTTTGCACGTCTGCCATTGCCGAGAGCTGAGCCTCATATGACTACTCCCTAGTCGAGAGGTCGCTTGCGGCATTTGCCATTCACCGGGGACCCTATCAAGACTCTCAATAGGCTCACCAAATGTTGTCGGCACAGATAACGCTGCGTTGTCTGTTGTGTGAGGTTGAACCACAGCAGGAACCTTCAATTTGGTCATCCCGTACTTCTTATCCCTCTGACGGAAGTAGTTGGCCTCATCTCCCCAGCCTTGTTGCGTCAATTCACCTAGCGTCATGTGCTTCTGCCGAAAATGCTCCATGCGATACTGTACTGTTTCAAAGATTCTGCCCATCACCCAGCCGGGTTTGTCATCTTGGCCAAGCTTGCCCACCGCAGGATGTTCTTTATCATCATCCTCATCATCCCCATCCTCCCCATCGTCGGGACTTGCAAGATCGCTCAGACTATCTCCGATGGTGTTCAACATCTCCTCAAATGTTGTTTCAGGATTGGTGGTTGTCAATCCCGCCTTTGCAGCATTTCTCATATCATGCTACTCATGCTTCATTGCTGTCTCTGCGACTTGAACTCGCTTTCTTGCCACAGCAGTCTCTCTTTCCACATAGTTCTCGATCTATTTCTGCTTCTCTTCGTTGCTTAAGAAGTGAGTTTCTGGTTGTTTCCCTGCCAGAAGTGTCTTATTAGATCGCAAGCTACGCAATGCTCCAAGGGCTCCGACCTGTTCTGCTTCCAAGCCGCTCTGGGGTTCATTTGCTTGATGACATCGTGGTGTGAAGCGCTCTGTCGATTTGCCATATTTGTCTGCCGGTAGTGGCGAAAGGTTCTTTTTCGGACCATTGACCATTGTATTGTGTGTTAACTTTGTTGACAGACGAGATGTTGTATGTTACAAGATATGGACCACATTGTGGTAGGCTGCCTCTTTTGTGTCGAGGTTGGTATGCTCAATTGACTTGAACAAAGCAAAATCTGTGTTTTGACCATCACTACATTGCGAATAGCACTGCTAACCGTTCATCATGACATGAAATTTAGTATCTGTATCACTTAACATCCCAAGGATTTCTTCAGACAAACATCAGCTGAGGTTCTTTCCGACCAACAATGTACTGTTTTCTTCTCACAGACACGAGATTTTCCTGTTGGTTTGCCATGATGTATCACTGTAAACAAACACACAACACCGGACCGGCTCGGAGCAAATCGCAGGATGGTTGGCGATCAGTGCAACCGGCAGCTATGTGCAACTGGATTCATCTTATGTAGATGGGGCAAGTTGGCTGTTACATATGCCATTTTGACTTGAAGCTAACTATATATTCCTCAGGTCATCCAACTTCATTTCGTTATCATCATCTCTTCACTTCCACGGCAGCAAATCATAACTCCACAAACACCTCAGCACGGTGAGAGTGGAACAGAATCGAGCAGAATGACAGGCACTTCATCCAATATGCCACCTGCTGAGACCCAACTACAACGCAGACACCACTTCGCTCACCGCGGTGCTGCAAATGTAGCTTCCGAAAATATGACCCTCCACACACAGTTGAAAATTATCCGTAGAACCAGAAGGAGTGAGAATAAGAAGCAGCACGCGATTGGATGTCAGTATAGTTCGAATCGAGGTAGAGGCTAGTCGACTACTTATATCACATACAGCTAGTGTACGTAGAGAGCTGCGTGACCAATCGATAGCCACCCGTATTAAGAAATCTCCATAGTCGACCCAGGCATTTGTCCACACAGTCCGCGAAATGGATCATCACGATATGGCCAGATCTGGGATCTTCGTGGACGAATTTAGGGATGAGAATCCCCGAGAGTGTACAAAACAGGCTTTAACCATTTTCCAGGATGCTACAGATGCGTATATGGTTGAGGTAATAGCCGAATCTAATATGTAAATGCAGCAATTAATTTCTTGTAGGTTTTCAACATGTCTGCGACTATAGCAAGGCAAGGCGGTCGGGTACAGCTAGAACAGTCTGACATGCGGCTGGCCTCGAATCTGGCTGAAATGGCCAAAGGGGGGTTTTCGCGCGGCGCAATAGGGGAAACTCAATTCGAAATCAAGAAACCGGGGGCCAAAGTCCGAGGAGAGGAGAAGTGGGAGGTTGAATTTCCCGGGCATGACAATGTGATGGCTCCGATGGAAAGACATCTGGCTATGATGCAGGAAAATCAGACGGACGGCTGCCTTCCTTGCCAGAATGGCACAGCACAGAATCCCCAAACACTCTGGAGACGCAAAGGCATGGGTGCACCTCCACCAGAGCAACTCAGACAGCCGACACCAGACCCGACGCCAGATCCGCCTGAAACGCCACTTGTTCCACCTGGTAAAAATGAGGCAGCTCATGTGTCCGAAATTGGAGGTGAGCCACCCGGATATGGGTGGATACATATTCCTCTTCTCAGGGCTCAACATTTCGATCTTGATGCATATGCCAAGAATCGCAAGCGTGATAAAGATTTTAATCCAGATTTGCTCACTGATGAAAGAACATCCACTGGTTAGTACACTATCTGCTGCATGGTAATGCAGCTGACATCCAGTTTGCAGACAACAGCAGCCAATTGAGCAAACCTGAAAGTGAAGATGAGCATTGATTGAATGAAACGGGATTGTTGAGTGTATCATTATCTTCAATTAGCGGACACTTTAATGTATATTTTAAAGGATATATTGATATGGATTATTGAAGAACAATCTATTGATGAAGGAGAAAGTACATGAAGACGGTACAAAAGCTGCCAAAACACCATTAATGAAATATTAGGCCAAATTAAATGATAGCATATTGTGGATGCACCCATGCCAAAATGAGCGTCAATGGAGCGTGAATGATTTTTGGTCTTGCATCATTGGTAATCTGCATGGCGATTGGTTGGGACCATTCATACATGCAGTATTGGCTGGCTTCATACGCAAAAGAGCCAGTCTCACGCTCTCTGCCCCATTCTGAAATTCAGCATCAACAGTGTGTCAATGATGTTTCGTCTTGTAAGTCAGGTAATTTATAAGCGATATGGTCATTCCTATATATAATCAACATATTGGCCACCTTTATAAGGAAAAAAGATAGCGACACGCTCAGTGCCCCTTCATGAAAATGGGCGTCAACGGAGCATCAATGATTTTTGGCTTTTCAACATTGGTAATCAAAGCGCGATGCATCCGTTATTGTGTATATACGATGTTCTGACAGTTTTTCTAGGCTCAACCGGTCACGAACCCTTCGTTGCATCATTGAAAATGAAATGTGTTCGTACTCTCCGGGAGGCTGTCGCGGGAATGTTGCTTGCTTATCTGCCTAGAGAGGCTGCCAATTCCTCCTTAATAGAGGTTTGCAATCATGCCCCATTTATATTACCCAAGATGCGAGACCTTAAATTGTTGACGCTCATTTGACGCTCATTTTCAAGATAGGGCAGGGAGTGTGTCGCTTCTGCTTTGGTCTATAAAAGAGGCCAATACCTCAGTTATGACTATCTGCAACAAATGCCTGCTCTGGTTACCCAGGATGCAAGACCTGAAATTGTTGACGCTCTGTTGACACACATTTCCAGGATGGGGCAAGGAGCGTTTGTCCGCATATTTCGATCAAAAAGCCAGCCAGTGCTTCCAAAAAGACCATTGACGTACCATCGTTAATATCTGATGATTAACAGTAGGATATCAGAATGCGACCATAAATAGTACAACCCAGAATGCAAAACTGGAGATCGGACCCAAGGGGTCTAGGCAAACCTGGCCAAACCCACCAGCTGATGGGTACGTGGCCGGTTTTAGACTGCCAAGAGGCTGTGGGTCGGGATCTTGGATGGTTTAGGAACCAAACCCAATAGTGTTTCCGGTCCAAATCTGGACCGCTGGCGGGTTACCCGGACCCGTTGGTAACACTACTCTCATTCGGTGCATCATATTAATCTTACGAGATTTCCGCCAACGGGTGCAAATACATAATCCCTGCAGCAGAAATTTCCCACGATTTCTCTGGTAGCTGGTATGTTCTCGTTTTGAACCCAACCGGGGCTCTCCCAGGTGCACCAGAAGGTGGATGAGGTGGAAGTTTTGAGCTGGAAGATGTTGGCTGATGGACTGGATTGTTTCATGGCAGTCCTGGGGGCACTATTGGTGCACCTTGCAATGATGGCCCTTGTCCTGGAATCTGCAGAGGGGGGAACTTTTGCAACCCACCATAACCAGGTTGGTGGAGGTTATATTGTTGCCACTTTCGCCCATAACTGGGAAATCCTTGGCTTGCACCGGTGGTAGGCTTCGAGCTGTGTGTCATGTTGAATGAAGAATGCTGATAACACTGTGGAGCTCCAGGAAATGGCTACTGTGAACACAGGTAACCATACCCATGTGGCAGATGTTATTGATTGGTGTGCTTCCCAAATCAACAGTCTATGCCCGTGGCAGTTTACGAACGATTATCTGAAGGTTCTAAATTGATTTGATGGCATTGTTGCGAGCCAAATTGGCCACCCAGTTAAGTCATATTGGTTGTGAACGGTAGAGATCTAGTTCTCGACCTACTCTGAATGGAAAGATGGTACTAAATAACCTTCGATACGAGATGTGATAAAGAATCCATCGTAGTATGCTTCAGTCTATTGCAGGTAGCAGTGACCTTCGGTGGAATGAAGAGCTTCTTATGTCCCATGTTGTTGTCACAATGTGTGGTGTTTCCTTACACTTCTGATCCTTGAACCCAATCCGACTGAGAAAAGGATATCTGAATCACACACATCCCGCCTGTCTTTGTCATAGGCTCGAATTCGGATACTAGGATATTGGACAGATGCTCACCGTCATACACTGCCATGACTATGAAGGTAAGCAAAGAGATATGATATGATATCTCCAGCAACCAAAAAAACCTATTATCCAGTATGAAGGTTAGCACAGCTAGGGATATTACATATAAGTTGTGTGTGTACGACCTTCAAACCTCATTGAATAGGAGGCGTGTGAGTTGAGTAGCAGCAGTGTGTGGTTCCTATGGACCTTCTTGTCTAAACATCAGTAGTCTCCTCAGAACCCACGGTCCAGTCAAGGATTGTTACTGAAGTGACCATCCCCCCAGCCTATCAGATCATTGCACTGGCATACAGCTGGCTACAACACTCATGTATTCATTGGATTCAAACAGACTCCCTTCATTATCAGCAACTCAGAGGCTCGAGCATAGATAGAACTCACAATGCCGCAATGACATTGCATATGGCCCATCATGCTGATTTGCAGTGATGACAAATGAAACTTCTCTTCTTCGCTAACGACCTTCACCTCAGAATGTGTATGATGATTGTGCAGGATATGATCTATATATCCTGGTTTATGAAGAAAGATGATTGTGAGGTGACTTTATTTTACACCTCCCCGGCCTTTGCCAGAGTGCAACGTGGCTGTGAATGTGAAAAGCTCACCTGAGTTAGCTCACTTTCCAACCGAGATCCCTGAGGCTCCATATCACCCTTTGAAGCATCGTCGAGATCCATCCAAACAAGTGTTCAATGACCATTTCTGAAATATGTCCGACACTTGCCTGAAGCATGTTAACTGGGTAATCTACACAAAGAAATTATTTAACACCAATCGACTCGAGGCTCACTATCCACTCTATCACCACACATCGATGATGGTATGGCTATTAGCTCACAGCATATTACCGCCTGCAGGCTTGAATCAACCCAAGTTGTCAAGGTTCAACTTCAATTGGTGCACCTCAATAGCCAGTGGTGAGCTAGTGAAGCAATGATCTACACATTTACAATGTACCCAGTGCTGCACGACCTTAATATACTCCCAACAAAGAAACGATAGACCCCCAGAAGCCTGACCTGACATGTACCCCTGATCCAAGAAATACTAAGACTGATAGGCAGGTAGTTGGGGTGAAAAATACGGGGTGTAGAGCATATGGCGACGCAACTGGATTGTACAACACGCATCGCAAGTACTCAGAACAATGGAATCCATGGCTTTCATTTTAGTCAGCACACAATTTTCAACAGGCTCAATCATTTAGCCAGCAAACAAAAACATTAATAGATCAGCATATCAGGTGAGGATTGGACAACTTCAAAATTGAATCACATCAATCAGCAGATGCCATGCAAAATTCCCTCTTGATGGTCGATTGCTGCCTCGCTGATGATAGTTAGACTGAAGTCTATTCGCATACCATTAGAACATTATCCAACAGGGATATTTTCAAATGTACGTTGTGTGTATTGGCACATCTCCCGTTCCAGGCGCACATCAATGTAGAATATTTGCGCCATGCAGACTCCGAAACTCACCGAATATCCAGCGCAGTGCACACGCAAGATTGGTGGTGGGATACATGAGATCAACTTCCAGCTGGAGCGACAATTGCGCCAGTCATATGTGCAACGTACAAGATTCACAAGACCATTTGTTGGAGAGATCAGCATGCCTGGCCATAGAAGGTCACCACTGGTAACATTCGAAACGATATCCGCAGCACAGCTAGAAAGCGCCACCTATTCTTGTTATGCTGATCCCCTGTCCCCTGAAACGTGCAAATAATACTGACAACACATGGCTTTCCGCAGTTGGAACTTTGCTGTCCCCACTCCGGAATCTTGACATCACTGGTCCCAGCTTGAAATGGAATGGGACGGATGGTTTTCCAAGACAATGTTATCCTCTTTTGGCTGCCCGAGTTGGGGATTTTCCAGAAGAAGTTATTGTTGCACAAGTCTCATATGGCTTGTGCCCAATGTGTGAAATTGCAAAAGCATGCCATTGGTGCATTCAACATGTTGATGACTCGATAACTCAAGAGATCATCTTGATTACTCGCCGTTCCGGGAAGAATCAAATCTCGATGTTATGCACAGTCTTGGTGTTCATCCAATCTGACACCAGTTCTGGAAATACCCTCTCTGCAATGTCTATAGAATTTGGCAGCCTGATGAATCGCATCAGCTGCTTCTGGGTTCAGTTAAAGACTGACTGCACTGGCTGCTGAAATATGTGATAGCTAGAAATGTCAAGAATTCATTTGACAATTGATTCACATTGGTACCACAATACGCAGGCCTCCAGTGCTTCATTAAACCTTTTGATTAGTTGAAAAGCAGCTCCCAGCATCAATAAGTGATCTAGGGCATGATCAGTACACTTGTAGTGAATTGTACTCCAATTCATCACATTTCAAAGGATGATGAAAAAACTCCAGCGGAAAGAGCCTCTGATGAAATGGTCGTGGGGGCTGTGCAGGCATTATGTGAATTATCTCTACTCGTTAGCCAACAAAATCACTCGGATCTATCCCTCCCAGCAGGTGTCGATGCACAGAGGCAATGTCAAATGAAGAAGGAGGCTATTCGAGCACAGAAACTGTCGAGGTCTGCACAGGCCAATGTGGATGAACAATTGGCAACAGAATCCCATCAGTTATGAGTACAAATGATTTATAAAATCAGTGCTGCAGTGGAGGTTCAGGTGTATGGGGCTGAAACCATTACTACAACAAACTGAAGGCAATTTCAGGTGCACCTGAATAGAGCGCAACAAGTGGCAACCGAATGGTCAGATGCTGATTGGCAGAGGGCAAAGAGCAATTGGAGTGCGAAATCCATCAGGTGACACCTGTTAAACACAAGCTTTGTGGTATTGTAAGCCAACATCATGGGCAACATCTGTTCCAAGAAGTCGGAACTAATGAAACTGGTCCCAGATGCACAGTCGCCAACAAACATGCTCAAATAACAACTGCTGCAGAAGAAGAGGAGTATGGGGCGGGAAATATAGCCCCCAAGGAGGGTGTGGAATTTCAGGCCCACCTATCTGATGCAGATACTGAAGCCACCACCAGGAGTAGTACTGATACGGACTGCATTGTGAATCAGCCGGACAGTGCGATTTGGGGTATCCCATGAAATGAGCAGATGTGGTTCAGGACGGCATTGTGCATTGGCCTTATCAACTTTGAAGCTTGGTGCCTGGCAATTGGCGTTCAGAAGCTTCTGAACACCATCCAACAGCATGTCATACGTATTGGATATCCACCAATGCATCTTGTGAGACATATATCAGCATCAATTGCGGGAATGGGTTGGGGTGATAATCTCACCACCGATATTTCTGAACAGCTACATATCAGCAATGTACCAGCGGCGTATCAACTAACCAACACAGTCAACAACATTTGACAGGTGCTCAAGCACAATGACCAGTGTACCACTCTTGCCTATATGGAGGATACACTGTCGTATGGAGCACTGCAAGGCTGCTACATGTTTGACGCGCAAGTTTTTAACCAACTATCCGCTGCCAATGAATGGCAAAATTCTCGCCGGGCCCATCTTTCATGCCCTCAGCATTCTTAGGATGAGCCATGTTTCAACCACATACCACAACAGGTGCATCATTTGGGTGAAACTCATATCCATGGAGTGTGCAAAACTAACGAGTTGATCTCACTCAGAGATGCAACAGCGGATGTCGGAATTCCCAGCTTTGGACACCTATTCCGTGCACATCTTGAAGCGGACTGGGGACGTGAAGCTAGTGTACTGGTGCTCAGATATGATCAGAATGTACTTGAAGAGTATATATTCATTCAACTTCAGGATGGGCAATCATACTACCGTTAACCATGTCACAGCGCAACAGCTGATGCGCATCTATGACTTGATCGTGAGGTCGGATGAACCAATACCAACCAGGGAATCATGCGTGAATCAAGTGTTAGCAACGGTTCCAAATTCCCCGCTCGGTTCCGGTTCTGGTTCCACCCGAAACCGGGCCATTGCAATGGGTCCTACCACATAAAAAACCCAGACTGTTGATAATGGGCCGCTTTACCTCCAAAAAGCTGGCAGTTAAAGTTAACAATTTTACCTCCAGTTACATGTCTGGGTTCTGATTGTATCGTGACATGATCAATACGTAGATTGTGCAGTGTTCGCCGTGCTTGCACCTCCCGCTGTCAGAGTTGCGATCGGACCAATATTGGTTGAGTTGCGATCGAAAACCAGCGATGTTGGCATGAAATATGATGTTATTCCACAGCAATTCAATGAATATTGGTTCCATCGCACATCTGCAACCGGCAGGTGGAAGAGCTGCTAAAACTGCACAATCTACATATTGATCATGTCACGATATGATCAGAACTCAGATACTAAATTGTAGCCCAAGTTGCAGGTGCCATTAGTTGGAACTGCAATCCAGTATCAACCCGGCCAAAAAACTACTGGTCTATGTCCAGTCCAGGTAACATCCTGGCACCAGCTACCCAGTTCGGGTTGCTTGGCGGTTCCTAACCCCCACCAGCGCCTTCGGTTAGGTTCCAACCAAGATGAAAGGCGGGTAACCCGGAACCATTGGTAACACTACCTGCATCTCATAACATCTGGGTCCAATATACGGCTCGTGACCACAATAACACCTTCCAAGGCCATGTGGATTCTATTCCCGTATTCTACTTTAGCTGTACTCCACTGGATCGGATCCTCTGAGTTCAGAAAAGCTTGCCCACCGGACAAATATCATCGACCTTTACTATGATATGCAAGAATACACAACAATGGATCGTACATCCTCAAGCTCAAGAATATGTGGTGGTGGTCATTCCAACAAAGTACAAAGATCCGCATGGTTGGGCTGGTTGTGTTGACGGGTTTATCTGGGTTGTCAAACAGACTGATCAGATGCATAGAATACCTGTTGGAGCATTTGTTGGACCAGCACATTTGGTACGAGAGAATGCTGTATCAGATAGAATCGATAGTGTATGGCTTGTAAATAATCATTTGGATTTAAATACCTGCTGGACTGTATATCAAGTTACAATGCCTGAATCACAGTGTGCAGGAGGGAGATAGTTAATTGAATTGTACTATTTGGTACAGACATTGTAATAATCACTCCCAGAGAGTATGGCTCCAGGTGAGTGGTGAACAAGAATAGTCTTGGAGACACGGCCAATACTCCTAATCACTCTAAAATTTAGGCATCCTAATAGTTTGATTTTGTAGCATTTAGAAGATAACTATCCAGTCTTCAGGATATGCTTGTATTCTGTTCCACGACTTCCAGAGCATTGAGGAGTGCCTCTGGAGTAGTATTGGAGCACCTGAGAGTATATCTCTTTGCATTCAGCCGATGTTGGTGCATCTGCAAGTATCTGAGAGGATCTGTGTGGCTGTTCCGAGTTGCTGAGTTGTTCAGTTATAACATCCAAACAATATTACATTTTGCTGATGTGCCTCTGAGTGAATATGTATCTACACTGAATTACAACTTCCGTGCGCATCTCTACGCTTGCTTGTTTACCCCACCGCATGCATCTCTCAGTTAATATGATCACAATCTCCATGTGTAGGTCTAAGTTCGCTGGATAATAATTTCCACACTTACCTCTAATTGACCTCAGGCACAACCCACAGCTATTTGAGAAATACATTGTGTTGATTGATTGATTCATGGATACATAGATATATAGATACATATATACATGCATACATACATACATACATACATACATACATACATACATACATACATACATACATACATACATGCATGCATGCATACATACATCCAGACATACATACTGAGATACATACATCAATTGATTGATGAGAGTACAAACTGACTATCTAAGTATAGAATTATTTAACAATGAGTAGTAACTACATCTTCCAAGTCCACCAGCAGTTATACAACATATCCCCAAGCCAGTGACATGCATTTCAAGTTGCTCAAAAGCTTGTGACTGGCATTAACAGGTAATGCTGAGATTGTCACCGGCCTTTCTGTATTCTCGCAGACTTGCCATGAACACACCCTGGTGCACATAAATGCCACCCAGTCACACATGTAAACTTAAAGATTTATTCATTATATGATCATTGTTCAACATCTCCCACATACTCCCAGATACCCTATATTTCAGAAATACACTGTGCTGATGTTGCATTATATCTCACTCTTGATTGACAGCCCATAACTTTACCACATCCTGCCAGCTCTGCAAAACCTTAAACATAAAATCGACTATATTGAAATCGGCATGATTGTGAGATAATCAATAAAATTGGTCTCGCCTGCATTCTTAACTTCCTCCAAATCCACCACTTTTGGCTTATCTGCATCCACATCAACTGTGTTCTCATCAACCACCTTAAAGAACCACTTTCTGAGTAAACACCGCTGGGTTTGCTGATTGAGATGTCCAAAGTATATCAAAATATCAACTCTATCATCGCCAGCAAATGTAAATCAAAATTTACTATATTACAACTTCTGAATTTTATCTATAAGTTTTCACTATCGTGCTTACTCAGTGTATCTCCCAAATGGTGGAATGACAATCGACGAGTGCATATCTATGTTCTCTCTATCACCACATCCGATCTTCCTTACTATGTTCACATCTTCATACACGCAGACAGTAATGCCAATCTCACTGGATTTCAATTTTCCTGTGCATCTGTCGGTACACACCACCACTGCACTGAAAGTGTATCTCTTCGTTCACTTGATCATACTGTCCAAAGTTCCGCTACATGTTCACTCAATCGCCATCTCCCAGCTGGTGTATTTCTTATTGCCCTGAACTGCCACCTGTGAGTAGTCCAGATTGAACATTTGTAGAACATGATAGGCTCGTCAGTTCGAGAAGTGTTTGGACAGGTAACACATTCCATGCACTTAGACAGTTGTGTGCCAGTTTCTCTACCTTCTCCCATATCTTCACTACAGCAGAGTGGCAGCCATATTCAGAATGGAAGGTGTATAATACCTCTACCCTGCAAAGCAAAAGCGAAATTTATACACCATAAAATCTCTCCCCATCATCATGCAGCCATTGTTGATCTGGGTCATCCACAGCTTGGTGTCAACCCCTTGTCTTTTAGAAAGATTTCAGCCATTTTGGGGATTTCTAAGTCTACCTATGGCAACATCTACAAGCATGATCTCAAAAATGCTACAGCATAGCAGCTGCTGCAGACTGAGGCTGATGGAAACATGGGGTCTATTGCTGAGAGGGAACTTGAAAGGAGTGGTAGCAAAATTTCGATACCAGGGGGTATTGAGTTGGACAAAGATGACATACCACTACTGGAATTTCTAAGGGCTGAGTGTTTGGACTCAGATGCACACAGTGGATGGCCTCAGGCACTGTCAGAAGGAGTGTTAGCAGCGGTTCCAGACTGTCACTTCCGGTCGGGGTCCCGGTCCAAACCAAACGTTTGCCAAATTTGCAGTCCGGGTCGTCAATCTATACAAACATTCAACTCAGGTATGGTTCGATCCCAAACACCCAACCCATCCGATTTGGGTGAGTTTTCAGCGGATTACCCAGTGGGCCCATCTATAGATTCATCTAACGCTCTTGTTTTTGGAGTTTGTTAATAGTATCTCATCAAAACAGCGTTTTCTACTACCGATAATACAATTTTGGATGTTTTGTAGTGTGCAATATCGATCAATTTGGAATCCATGTTTTACCTTTGATAAAATGTATTTTTGCCTATCGGGGTGGTCATTAAATCGGTTATGTGCAAGAAGATCCGCGCGATGCCTTCATTACGAAATTTGCAATACCTAAAACTGTTGACGCTCCATTGACGCTCATTTTCAGGATGCAGCAGGGAGCATGTTGCTGTTGATTTTGCCCTCGAAGGCTGCCAATATCTCATAAATGGATGTCGGCAACCAATCGGAAGACGAATAACCCAAGATGCAAAGCTAAACATCATTGATGCTCTGTTGACGCTCATTCTCTGAATGGGGCGGTGACCTTGTTGATGTCTCTTTTGCCTATAAAAGCTGCCAATACATCGGTTATGCATAATCACAACCAGATCACTGATCAATTACCGTACTTACAAGACCACATATAGTAGATGCTCCGTTGACGCTGATTCACAGAATGGTGCGGTGACCGTGTTGCTGTCTCGTTTTCGTATAAAAGATGCCAATACGCCGATTGTGCACAACAGCAACCAAAACACAGTTCATTTACTGTACCTACAAGACCACAAATCTTTGACGCTCTGTTGACAATCATTTTAATGTATTGTATATTCAACATCTGCTGCCATCGATCATTGTTTTCATCATGATTTGAACTTATTGGTTGTCTATCTGTAAGATTGAGACACTGCCCTTTGGCAAAGCCAAGCACAGTAACATTCTTGCACTGTTCGCTCTCACATGACTACAATTGATATATCTTGCCAAAAGATTCATTGCGCCTGCTATACATCTATTTATCAACCGATATTCACAAGCTACTGCTCACCATTGGCCCATAATCTATCTCTAACTGAAAGTCTCCATCAAGCTACATGGAGAAACTGGTGAAACATTGACAGATTCTGTCCGACTTTTTCTTCACTCCCTTATTCCTCCTCGTTCCTGTTGCATTAACCAACACAAACACGTTATCAGCCTGTCACTTTGACTTCCATGTTGGCCGACTCAATCCGGGAACATTTGGCGCGGCACTCACATCCCGCTGCTCTGGGCATTCAGAATCCTTGATACCGTCGAGTTGCTCTGTGTCAGATCAAACATCTGCCGCGCAATCGTCTTCAGTGTCATTTGGATTATCAAAGTCACCATTCCAGTCCAGCCAATCTATGGTATCTGAAATGATTTGAGGTGTGCTATCCTCATCACCTTCAACAGGATGATGGTTGATTCTTCAGATTCGCCGGAAATTCAACAATTGAGTTCGTCCTCCACGGAGGTCTTTTGCAGACAAAACTGGTGGCAAAGTTGATCTTTCTGACAGTTTGAATGCAGCCACACCATCATATTGAAAGACTGACCAGGATGCAGTAAGAATCTCTTCCATGTCCGAAATACATTCTACGGCTATCATCTGCATCTTTTGAGTGCGAGATTCCTTCTGTGTAGCCCATAGGTTTTGGCTGCCCTGCCACATCTCCCAAATGGCGTGGACCTTGGCCATTCTGTGCAATGTCCTTTCCGAGTCATTTCCTGTGTTTGTTGTATCAAATGCTGGATCATCGCCTACCAAAATGCGAGTATTGGCTCGACCAAACTGCCTTACAATGACTTTTTTGCGAAGGGTCTCGCCTGTAGGTGTTGACTGCCTCCAGCCGATAACATCTCGCCCAAGGGAAAAACTGGACTCCACTCTGCCACCATGTGGTATGATAGAGAATGTGTTACACGCCACATTGGAGAGATCAGCGTACTTTGAGTGCATCCCCTCCTGCTGGCGCCACCAGTCGGTTATGTCAGGTAACCAAAATTTGCTGCTAATCTCCATTGGGTCGGAGTGGTCATCATTGAGATTTGGATTAATTTGCCCGCAGGTCTTTGGTGCCTCATGCGGTGAATTCTGAGAGAGCCTGGTGGCAGTCATTGAGCGTGTTGCACGATCTCTTCGTCGGGGTGTCGTTTCAGCCACATTGTATGGCGTTCAGTATTCTTCATCATTGCTGGACAAATCATATGAATCAAAGGATGATTGACCAGATCCTGAATCCAATGTGGAGGGGATGAGATTGCTGCTCAGTACATTGTCGGCTTCATCGACTGGCACACATCGATCTTTGGCACAATATTGATTCTCCACATACTTCGGAAATGCCTCTTTCTATCAGGTAGTAGAGAATGGCTCATCTTCAGGATTGATGTCCATTCCCTTGTCTCACTTCCGAAACGATCGCAACTTCCAGACAGGATCAAGGATATGTGCAGAAATAAGATTTATACCCGTTGTGGGAGTCACTTCAGCATAATATTTGGACAGCTTATGTCAAGATAACTGCCCGGCAAAGAACTAGTCCTCCTTCCATTGAGTCTTCTTCTTAGCCAAAGCTCCCATAACATTGTCCATATGATTGAACATGCCATTGTAGAGTGTGATAATGTGATGCAATGTGACTGTATGGCTCTTCGACATCCACAGGGTCCAATATCGGAATGGCTCTAAAACTTCCATGACCTACTCAACAACGGTCCATTGATCCTGTGTTGTGAAGACAGGTTGGTAATTGCTAAATTTCGGATTATAGAGCCACTCTGGGGTGAAATCTCGTAATCGATAGGCTCGCTCAAGCGAATCCAGTGTCATGTTCCAATATGTCATTACGTCCATAATTGGTAGAACCGCTCTGTGGACTTTTACTTTTTGACTGTCAATGAACTCATTTCGACAACCAGGTGTCAGCATAATCAATACAGCAAACATTCTCTGCTATATGAAGGTCAGTTTCAGGACATTCCAAATATATTCAAATACATACTTTCTCCATTATCTTTGCTAAACCCGATCTCATGGCCGACACCTTGTTGATTCTAGCATTACCCTCTTTTCGAAGTATTTGACTCTTTCCAATGTCTATGCTTTCATTCACTCCAATGTGCTGATCAAGCTCATGAGCTTCCCAAGACTTGGTGCGGCCTTTTACACCTAGACTGCTCATGAATGCACCTAAAGCCAGCTGTATACTGTGTGCCATGCATGGTATGTGGTTCCTCAATGCAGGCCACTCGATTCTGGAGACCTCAAGTGTTGATTGCATTTCGCGTGTCATCGAGTATTTTGAGAAAGCATTATCTGAAGCATACGGCCGTCAGAAAGTTCAAAACAATCAAGCATGTCCTTCAAATGTACGGCTAGCCTTGCTCCATTGTGTTGGCCCTTGACCTATCATCCAGAATGATTATCAAAAGCCGGGAAGAATAGGCAATCAACCTCATCGAAAGTGAGTTGTACTACATGCAATGCCGAATTTCGATCCATATAGTAAGCTATGCCCGACGTTGTGGTGAGTGTGTTCTTCGATGTCCATCCCTCCACAGCTAAACTAGCTTGCTTTCATGACACCAATTGCTTCATGATTGCATCTACGGTCGGTGCATATTCCCTCGGGGAAATGTTGCCACGGGTCGTGGCGGAAGGCAGCACTGGTTTGCTGCATAATGCTTTATATGACCTTCATAGGTCAAGATTTGATATAGCGTTCCCCTGAATATGAGCCAAAACAAATCCTAACATGAGGTAGCGATTCCACGTGTCTTGGTGAAATTTGGAAGTTGCAAAGTCCTTAGCTGCCACTTTGGAGCGTTTTGTCTGTCATTTCAGTCAATATGGGTCTATCTGGATGTCCAATATGAATTTCCTCTGCGAACCTAGTATTGTAATTCCTCAACATCCTTGCCTCTTCAAGATGGACAAAGCTGTTTCATCGACCGTCGAACTAGTCAATTCAGTAACTTCCGGCGCTGTCAATTTGTTTAACTTTGCAATGTGAGCTTTTGCCTGCAACTGTTTCCCCATTGAGCTGGTACCATGTTCTGATGGATGGCGATGAACTTGATCACAAACGATACATATGATTCCAGGGCTGCCGGTCCCCTCAATTCCGCAGTGCAACTAAACTCACCCTGAAGACCCATGTCTAGAATCGTTCCAAGCAATCGGACATTTTGAGCCTACATTCATTGAAGCCCACCAAGCGTGGAAGATGATTTCTGAAGTAAGGTCGCTCAAATCAGGAATGAAGACACGTTCATTTTTGGAAGCGAACAGATCCTCTAGCATTGAGGTATTTCAAGATTTTGAATCGGACAAAGCAGTAGGAATGTGAAAGCATTGTAAGCCTACTGGCGCGACTGCCAAAAGTAACGTTATAGTTCAGCAGAATGCTGGTTCTCAAATATTGACTCTAGAGCTACAATCAAAAAAATCAAATCTGTGAGACATTGCATGCATATTTGTGAAGTTGTATACAAGGACATATTGAAATGACTGACTGCGTAAAACTCAATTTGGGAACAGCACAATGCACTTCACTGCTGTGTAGCTTGCTTAGCCTCAACAACAATTGTTGATGCTGCGTGGGTGCTCAATTGTAGGAGGCAGACGCGATATCATCACTAGTCTTTTTACCAATCATGGCTGCCGATAGGTTGATTGTGGGTTAACTGCATTCCATTTCCCTTAGATTATCCAAGGTGCAAGATCAAAAATCTTTGATACTCCATTGAGGCTTCATTGACGCTCATTTCAGGATATCATTACGATGTTGTCGCAAGCATTTGTGCCTAGACCGGGGACCAATAGTCCGAGTATGGAACAATGTGGTTGCACAGCCCGTCGATTTTCGAATATGCAAGGCCTTCAATTATTGGCAGTGCAGTGATGATCATTTTCAGGGCATAGTTACAATGTCATCGATAGCATATTTGCAACAGAAGGTGGGCGATACCTCAATTATGGATTCATATCATCGCTCAGCCGCTTGATGATGCAAGATGCAAGACCTGACATTGTTGACGCTGCATTGAAGCTCATATTTACGACATAGCAGTGATGTTCTCGCAACCATTTTGGCCTAGAAAAGCGGTGAATAATACCATTGTGCGTTGAGGTCGCCGCGTGGCCCGTGGATTTTCCGAGATGATAGGCCAGACGTCGTTGACGCTACATTGACACTCATTTTTAGGACATAGTAGCGATGTTGCCCCCACCATTGTTGCCTAGACAGGCGGCCGATAGTTTGATGATGAGTTAATGTTGCTGTGCAGCCCTGTGTATTTTCCGAGTTGCGAGGCGAAAACTTCTTGACAGTCGGTTGACGCTCACATATAGGATGGGCAACAATCGTGTCATTCGCATTTATTGCTATAATGCTGACCAAGAAATAACGAATGTGACAATGCAGCCCTTTGATTGCCGACTGTGTAAGACTAAAAATCACTGACCCTCCATTGACACTCACATTAATCACATCAACACAGCCTTTGAACACTCACTAATTGTATGGAACAAATTGTATACTCATTATTGACATCCAACATTGCGTTTCTGAGTATTCTGATTTGCATCGAGGAGCTTTGTTGCCTCCCAATTTCTGATCAACCACTATTCACGTTATCTGAGCGAAAAATGACATGGCCCTATAGCATTCCTGCGCTTTCGGCCAGCCCTTGATGCCAGGTAGATCATTTCACTAGTTTTTGGTAAATATAGCTCGACTTCCTTACCTTTCCTCACCCAGCTCGTTCAATGAAATTTCCATGACATACCATAAGCAATTTCGTTTATCTCAACCATGTGCACCAGGTCTGTGCAGAGAGTGATGCAGTTGGATGCATGGATGAATGCAGCATCTCGGTCGTCATTCAGACAGATTCATACTGGGCATGGACCACGACTCCTATAACTCGTATTACCTCACTCACGTAAGTTTTGGTTGTATATTTCGTCACTAATTTCACTGTTCCTTTCTCACTTTACACTAACCTGCAAACAGAAATCGAACTTTTTCGCCGTCTTACAGCCTGATTTAGATTCTAGAACTTTTACATGGTGCGTTTGACCTTGCACATGCACAGACGAATTATCGTGTCTCACAATTTGGTTACTGAAAACAAGTAGATGCTGACACGTAGCAAAATTGTTACACATATTACTTTTCACTGAGATATGACGTAAATATTATCAATCTGCCACTCCATTCCCCCGCAGACTCAACAGACGTCACCATGACTTTGTCCAAATCCGATTTCTATATGGTGATTGGCTCGGGAGGCTAGATGCAGGGGACAACACTTACTATTCAACAGGCCGCACATTCGGAATGAATGATGAATCGGACATCGTGTCTGTCGCAGGAACGGATATACTCGTGTTCGACTGCAGCTTTCCAGATCCTAACCAAATATGACTACTTCCTGGTCGAGAAGTCCCTTGCGGCATTTGCAATATTCCTTGGCCAATGTTAAAACACTCCAATTACTCTCCAATCGTTGTCGGTCCAGGTGCCACTGCATCATCATCAGTTTGCAGTGGAACGACTACTGGAACCTGCGATGTGGTTGTGCCGTACTTCTGATTGCTTTGACTGAAGTAATCGGCTGCGTCCTTCGATCCGAGTTGTGTCAATTCGTCAAGCTTCATCTGCTTCTGACGATACCTCTCCATGTGCTGCTGCACTGTTTTGGTGATTGTGCCCATTGCCCAGCCGGGTTTGTCATCTTCGCTCAGCTGGCCCTGCTCTGTCTCTTGATCATCCTCATCTTCCCTATCCTCCCCATCATCGGAATGTACACGATCACTCAGACTGTCTCCAATAGCAACCATCATCTCCCGAAATGCCTTTTCGGGCTCTCTGTTCGTCAATCCAGTGTTTTCGGCTGTCCTTGCCTCATTCTGCTCTTGCTGAACCGCACCTTGTGCGTCTTCAACTCACTTTGTTGCACCAGCGGTCTCTCTCTCAACATAATCCTCGATCTATTTTTCTTTCTCTTCAATGCATATGAAGTGCGTTCCTCGTTGTTTCTCGGCCGCAAGCTGCTTATTGGATCGCAAGCTACACCATGCCCCAAAGGCTCGGACTGTCTCTGCTTGCAAGCTGCTCTTGCCTGCATTCACTTGATGACGTCGTTGGGTGGAGCGCTTCTTTGATTTACCATATTCACCCTCCAGAAGTGACTAGAAGTTCTGTTTCGGAGCATTGACCGGTGTAGTTTGCGTTGACTTTGATGTTGGGTGAGATGTTGGATGTTGCAATATATGGACCATATGGAGGCAAGGAGAGTCTTTTATGTCAAGGTTGATATGTTTACTCATCTTGAACAAAGGAAAAACTCGCTTTTCACTGTCAATTTAACGGGAATAGTTAGGCTAACTGTACAACATGACTTGATTGCTAGTGTCAGTTTGATTTCATATCGTGGGGATTCTTTGAGACTAACATCAGCAGACGTGCTTTCCCTAGTACAATTTCCTATTAGTGTCTCACAATCATGTGATTTTGGCTGTCGTACACCGCAATATATCCCTGTTCACCAACCCACAACATCAGACCTACTTATTGCACATTGTGGTGCGCTGGGAAACCCCTGCAACTCGCGGCCATATGCAGCAGCATCCTTCTTCAGTATATGGAACCTTGTGGCTGCTACTTATTTCATTCTGACATGAAGCTAACTATATAGTCCTCAGGACTTCCCACTTCTTTTCATTACCATCTTCCTCTCCAATTCCACACCAGAAAATCATTGAAACACAACTACCCCAGCTAGGAGAGACCGGATCGAAATCGAGCCGATTGATGGGCGCTACATCAATTATGTCGGTCGTTGGCACACAGCAAGAATACAGACACCAGTTAGTCCACCACAACGCGGGTAATTCAGCTACCAGAAATTTAACCCAGGATGCACATTTAAAAATTGTCCGTAAAATTGGAAGCAGCAAGAATAAGAAGCACCATGCAGTTGGATGTAAGTATATGCATATTGTGGTAAATGGCCATGGATTGACCGTATATTGAACAGCGGTTGTACGTAGAGAGCTACGCGATGAACTTATCGCCACCTGCACCAGGTGACCTCAATCGTTAACCAAGGCATTTGTCCCCAAAGCCCGCAATATCGAACATCATGATGTTGTCAGCTCCTGGCTTTTCGCGGACGAATTCCCTGACAAGCATCCCAGTATGTCGACCAAACAAGCTTCACTCACCTTAGAGGAGGCTATGGAAGGGTATATGGTTCAGGTAATCGCTGAATCTCTTCGTTACAAGCAGCAACTAATTCCTTGTAGGTTTTCAACATGTCCGCTACTATGGCAAGGCCAAGAGGTCGGGTACAGCTGGAACAGTCCGACATGCACCTGGTGTTGAATATGGCGAAAATGGCCAAAGGAGGGTTTTCGCACACCACAATTGAGGAAACCCAATTCCTGATCTAGAAACCTCACGCTGAGGTCCGAAAACAGACAACGCGGGGTGTTGAGTTTCCTGGGCCTACAATGGATGAAGACTGCAATAGAAAGACACCCAGCTATGCTTCATCAAAACCACACGGCCGGATGCCTTCCTTGCCAAAATGGCGTTGCAAACAATCTGCAGAAACAATGCTGACGGAAAGGAACATCTGCACCTGCACCCGACCAATGGGGATGGCCGAGTCGAGAGCGGATTCCACCTCTGCCCTGAATGCCACCGACCCCAACTCATAACAATTCCACAGCTCAATGTTCCCAAATCGTCGATTTGTTGGCCAGATATGCGTATTCACATACATCTCTTCCCTGTGCTGAATTGTTTAGTCTTAATGCATCTGCCCAGGATTGCCTACACAATACTGCTTTTGATCCAGATATGCTGACTGATGAAGGAACATCCACTGGTTAGTTCACTATCTGCTGTGTGGTAATGCAGCTGACATCCATTTTGAAGACCAGAGCAGCCTATTGAGCGAACCTGCAAGTGATGACAAGCATTGATCTAAAGGCATGGGATTTTGGAGATTATTATTATATATTTCTATGTATTATTAAAGAAGAATGTAGTGATCAAGAAGAAAGTAAATGAAAACGCTAGAAAGGCTGCCAAAACAATGTGAATGATGGACTATGCCAAATCAAATGATTGCATGTTGTGAATACACCCGTGGCAAAATGAGTGTCAATGGAGCGTTACCAATGATATAGTCATGTAAGTCTGGTAATTGATAATTGATTAGGTCGTGGTTATACATAATTGAAGTATTGGGCCCCTTTATTGGCAAAAATCATAGCGACACGCTCCCTACCGCATCTTGAAAATGAGTGTCAATGGAGTGTCAATGATTATTTGTCATGTGTCCTGGGTAATCACACAGCTGATATGTTGCAGGCAGTCATGAAGCAATCATTGGCCATCTTTATAGGCAAAACAGATTGCGATACCTTCCCTACCCCATGTTGAAAATGAGTGTCAACGGAGCGTCAACGATTGTTGGTCGTGTATCTTGGGCAATATGGGGTGCGACAGGTTTCAAACAGTCATATACGAATTATTGGCTGCGTTTATACGCAAAAGAGAAAGAGAAAAGCTCCTTGCCCCATCTTCAAAATGTGTGTCAAAAGAGTGTCAACGATTGTTGGCCTTCCATCATAGTCAATCAAAGGGCAATGTGGCTGGTATGGTCTATATACATCGTTTTGACTGCTTTTGTACGCTTAAAGACTCACAAATATTTAGTGGAAGCTCTGTCAATGAAATGAGTCTTTACTGTCCCAGAGGATGTGGTGAGAATATCCTGTACATATCTGCCCATAAAGGCTGCCATCTCCATGATTGTGGATGCTTGTGATCAAGCACCACTCAGATTACCGAAGATGCAAGACCAATAACCGTTGACGCTCCCTTGATGCTCATTTTCAACCTTGGGTAGGGAGCGTTTTGCTTTCTTTTCTTGCTATAATGGCAGCCAATACTATGTTTATGACTGTGTGCAACCTGTCGCCCCCCGGATTACCCAAGATACATGACCAACAATTGTTGATGCTCTGTTGACCCTCACTTTCAGGATGTGGTAGGGTGCTTGTGTCAGTTCATTTTGATCACTAAGGATGTCAACACATCAAAAATAAACCGTGATGTACCAATGTCAATATTTAAGATTATCAGTAGCATATCTGAATACGACCATAAATGTGAGACACGAAACGCAGAACGGGAGATTCGAACCGACGGGTCTACCCAACCTCGACCACACCTGCGGGTCAATGGCTACGTGTCTGAGTTTTGCCCACCAAGAGTCAGTGGATCGGGTATTTGGATGGGTCTGGAACCCAACCGACCCGTTTTTGTGGACCGAACCTGGAACGCTGGTAGGTTACCTGCACCCATTCCTAACATCAGTCAGAAGCTGAAAAAGATTTTCTTGTGGCAATGTTCAAAAGGAATTAGAGAATACGGCATATATCTTTAACTGAAATTCAGTTAGAGGCTGGACTTGGACATGTTAGTAGAGTTACTATGTTTGATATGTTACGTACCAGGGGAATTACAGCTTATGTGGAAGAATGCAAGTTCATTCTTGATGAATATAATAAGAAGTGGAGAGTGGTAAGTGGTACCAGTTTGCTGAGACTCTGCCAAGTGAAATTTAGGCCAATGACGGTTTGCAGGATTGGTATAACAAGAGAAAAGAATGATGTGTTGATGGTGAGTGGAACAATGTAGGCTTGACAGATGCAATGTCAATTGAAGTTGGCAGTACCATTGGCATTTCATTTGTATGGGAGGATAAAACAAAACAATGGCATACAGACTGCATTGGTGTCACACGAAAAACCATGACTCTTTGGTGATGTACTGGTATATGATAGGCTATCTATGGATGAGGGCATTTTATGTGTGGGATTCAGAGACAGAAGAAGCGAAGTAGGAAGCAGAAAGTGAGATACTTCTTGTCAATACTGACACGGAAAATGAGGCTCAGTAGGCAAATCCAATATTCAAAACTCAGCAGAATGCACGGCATTATCACGTCAGGAGCATAAAACAGCCCGGATTCAACTTCATGCCAAAACAAATGGCGCACCCAGCAAGAACGTTGATCAAATCAGGCACCACAACAAGTTCAAAGTGGAGAAGCTACAACAGAGTGAACACATACATGGAGTAGATGCTTGGAGTTATGTCAAGTTTGGTGCCATACCTTCAATGTGGCCAGAATGTCACTATCAGCTACAGCTGAACCCAGATTTGGTTCTCATTGAGGATGGCGCATCACCTCATACTTCAAGCTATACCAGCCATGAGCTTGAAAATCACCAAGTTCCTAATCTTGAGTGGGTGTCCAACTGTCTAGACTGTAACCCTATTGAATGCATTTGGACTGTGTCAAAGAGAAGGATACAATGGCGATGTGCATCAGAGAGAGTCACTACATATACTAATATGAAGCCTGTACTGCACAAGGAGTGGAAAAAGATCACTGTTGAGGAAATCAACTGCAAGTTGATACACTACCTACCATTGTCTCCCACTGTCTTGCTGTCAATAGAGGCAACAACTTCCCTGCTTGATCTTCTTTCTAGCTCTACCATACTTACAGATTTTCTACTTACTTTTCTCTGTCACTGCCCTTGCAGGTTTCCATTGTCCTTACTACTCATCTTTTCAAATTACTTGTACTGGATCACAGGAGTTTTCATCTGTTAGTTTGGGTGATCCGACACAACTTTTCATGTGTCACTTACACACATTACGTGCCGCTCCATTTTTCGTTTTTGTATCAAATTCTCCTATTAGTTATCTGTATTTTGACTCTATGCTCGACTTGTTTGGAGTAGTATTGGTTGATATAATTGGGCATGAAGAAATGACTTTCTGAACGAGTAGGATTTTGGGTAAACAAAGGTGTGGTTGATGTTGATCACATTTCCAAATGTTTCTTGAACTCATGAGTATATAGATATGTTGATACATAGATAACCATATTAACTAACTACATCAGGCATACTACTATTTAACTATAACTAGTAACTGCTGATTAAAGGTGTACATATAGCAATCTCAATCAATATGACATTTAACCGAGATCGTTCAACTGCATTTCAAGTGCTTTGTAGCATTTGGCCAATATTCCCAAGTACTCCCCATATTGTCCAAAGTATTTGTATGATCTTGCAGAGTTATCCCTGGTACTCCTTGATGTACTGTATATGCACTGTGTGGAACCATGCCACTGTAAAATTTGAACATTATAGGTTTCGAGTTGGTGAACTCCTATATACTTCCTGTGGCTCCTGGAGACAACAACACACTTTGCTGATATCTTCATGACCACCTTGTCTATCTCTCAGTTTACAAAATCATAGCATCCACGTGAGTGTCTATGTTCAATCAATTATACTCATCGAGTGTACTTTCAGGTTTACTTAATCACTACCTTCCATATAGTACAAAATAGGGCATCCAAGCACATCTCCACACTCTCTTGATTGCCACCTCCAAGTGTGTCTCCACATTCATTAAATTACAGCCTTGCAGTGTATCTCTCAAGTTTACTTCATTTGAACCTTCATGTAGGCGAGATATGTAGCCTCTCAGTGGATATCGAAATCCTGTCAATCATGCTCTCCATGCTATTCAAGTACTAAGATCCCAATAACTAACACTACATTCATTGTTCTGAGTACAGCCACTGATTCAAATACTGTTCTCTCTTTTTGCCTTGTCTTTCCCAAGACTCAACCTCATATCAACAGCAACAAGAGCAAACTAATAACTCTGAGAATCAACAGAGCAAATTTCTTATTCAACAATGGCTTGATAGTCTTCATGTGGAAGAAGACTGGTCTCGATATAGTTATATATGTCACAGTTAATGCCAGCTATATCTGACTTTGTAGCAGTTGATATTTGTTCATACATTGTCCCTGTTCTTTGTAGTCAAGGAATATGTTTCTGCAAATGGAGTATATATGCTTGAATGCTGTCTCTGACATTTTGGGGAGTAGTGCAGACATATCAGCACATGTCACGATAGGGATACAGTAATGAATTCCTGTCCATACTTCTGGTATCTTACGATTCATGAAGTAGCACAAGTAATGTAGAATTGAATTCTGAATAATACATTTGAGCATTCTTCACTGCTAATGTCAGACTGTGGATTGCTGCAAATATTGGTTCTTCACATTACCAGAAGAATGTGATCTCATTATAGTTAAGTCAAAAGAATGAAACTCTTTTAGATATTCTTACTATGACATTGATGTTACAGTACAGCTTATCTGCGAGGTATAGTATATTGCTGACAATACATTATTGATGTAGCTTCAAATCCTGATTGGATATCTTATTCATGTATAATTGGTTTTAAAGTATTAAACTCTCAAATAGGACCATTCTGTACAAGATATCAAACACTCCAAATTGACAGAACATTACTTCAACTTTAATATCTTATTTTTCATTTGTACAATAGTTGGCACATCTGCCAACACATAACCAAACAGTGTATTATGGCAATTCTATTAATGCCTCAAGTTTAATTAAAATTATCAGCATTTGCTTTAGAGATTTAGTCAGTGACCAACCAATTCTCTCTCAATGTAGGTAATCATGTGTAAGACATACTAGCTCAACTCAATGACTAGGTTCACTTCAGGCCACTTATCTTTACCCAATGCAAGTAATCCCTTAGATGCTGTGTGCTGAGATCTCAACTATCTGAAGACTGGGGAGTCCCAAGAAATGGTCAAGATCTTCTAAAGACTAGGCTTTGAAGTCCTGCATACTCGCATATCCTATGACCTCTGCAGTATACATAATTCTACTAAGTCAGTCCTTTACTCTGTATTATCCTGCCTGGTCAGATAGAGCAGGTGCAGTTGTTAATTAAGCACCTCCATGATGTTTTCTACTTTCAACATCCTGGCAAAATCAATTTAATTGCATCTGCATAGTTTAATCCATTAGCAGCCTGTAGGCAGATACTACTCATTAGACATGGAACTCCGGATTGACCTTGCCAGAGATAACTTCATTGGCAGACTTCGAGATATCTCAAAATAGGTGATTTGCATCAATAGCCCTGTGGCAATCTCCATTTTTTTGTCATGCATTCCCTAAGTGCCATTACTACCACTATGGTACTACCCCTCACACTTTCCGTTCATCACTTTACCTTTTCAGTCACTGCTACCATGTGCATATCCAAAATTTATTTGATTAATATGTGGAAGTAAGGTTGAATAATATACTTCAAGTATATCTTCCATATTGCTCAATTACGGCTACCATTTCCATATCCCAATTTCCCCGAATTTTTTCCACCATGTTAGTTTAATTAATTACCTCTCAGTGCGTTTCAATGCTTACTTGATTTTGACCTGCAGGTGTATCTCTAGTTTCACTCAGGTATTGCAATTCATACAGCATGTACTTCAAGTTGAACTCTATGTTTACTGAATGGCAGTTTCCTGCTGCATTTCCAATTGAGCTTGAGCACCATTTATTGTCACAGCAATAGAATAATCATATATTCATTGAGTGAGATAAATAACAAATGGTATATGATGTGATACTAAATCTTCTGGCGATTATCAAATACAAATTTCTAATACAGATGAATTTGACTGGTGAATTGGCTTATGAATACAGAATCTGGAACATTAAAAATAACTGCTGTGGGGATACAGTAACATGTTGATCGTCTCTGACAGCTGTATCAATATCTCCAATACTGAGAAAGTTGACCATTCAATTACTTTGATCTAGTTGTATCAGAAATGCATTTCCGCAAGTGCAAGTACTTCCAGAGTACCTGAAAGTACACTTGCAGTATTGGAGAGAACTTTGCCTATCTGTACAGTGGCCTGGGAGTATTAAAGATTGTTTCAATACACTGGCGAAGCCGACTAGAGTTTCCCACATATTTGGTATGTAGTATCTAGACCATTTACATTTCGTTGGGATTGACATGAATCTCTTACACAGTACTATTTTCAGTACGTAGTACTCTGGAAACTAACCTTACTCTACTGGTGTGCATTCCTGTTATTAGCATTTTGAACTATTTCACTACAGTGAAAGTACTCTGGTTAGATATTACACTATATTAGATACCAAATTGAAGTTGAGTTTATTCATTGTACATGAAAAGTATTTTCTTATTCATTGTAGATTGTTGTATTATTATTCATATATCCCCTCCCCTGTATGAGTATATAATTTATTATATTCAAATATGCTTTCAATCTACAAGTAGTTTCCAATATATGTATCATAATAGAGATCATGTTGGGATATTTAGTGTTTGTATACATATATCAGATGAAGTTAATTAATCTTTAAAAACTAAATCACTAATTTGTATTCATATGGCAAACAACATTGTATCATTACCACTTGTTTAGGAACTGCCCTTACTATCGGCTGGCTTAATCACAGATGTGGACATTTTCTCATCAAGCAAATAGTACTGAGCATAAAATTGTTGTCCAGTGGACTGAATGTGTCTGTAACCACCATATATATTAACAATCTCAGTAAGGTTATATATCAGTTTTCATAAAGAATTTGATATTTTTTAACAATGTTTCATGTTATCTGTAAACTGAAAATACTTCCTATTATTACTGCAGCATACTGTCACTGTCTCTAACAAAACCAAAACTACAAAATCAAATGGGAATTAATATACTTCAAGCCAAACAAAATAAATACATAAAATCAAGTAGTAGTATTTTGCATAACATATTACTACAACAATTTGATAAATCAGTGAAATATCATTACAATAGTATATTTTTGATTGAAATATAATATTTGTTGCAAAGCAAGTTGAAATATTTCCGGCATATATCTATAAAAAGTATTGTCCTTAGATAAACTACATGTTTGAAAAAAGTCAAAATATAGTCAATTGTAAAGGTAAGTAAAATAGTAATTTCCATCTAATGGAAACATAGAAGTATTATATTTGTAAAGAACTTCCACTACTATATCTTAGTACAAAAGTAAATATTAGATAAAACTGCCTGTTGACATTAAGTAAATAGTCTGGCTGCTTTTGAATGGCTTGAAGTTGGGAAGATTTAGCTAGAAATTTCAATAGATATATATATATTTAGTAAACTCTAGATATATTAGACAAATCTGTGCAGACAGTATATTGTAAATAGCCTCTACTTACTTTATGTCATGGAAACTGTAGTGCGACCAATTTCACTTCCATTTAGGTATACCAGATATACTCTCTCATTTAGATGTAACTTGTGATATTTACACTACAACTGCAGACTATCAGGTAAATAATTTCTCAACTATTAATGATAGTAGTTGTTTTGTTGATTTTGTGGAACTCAATACCCAGATATGGTTTGGATATGATCTTAAAACTACAAGACTAAGGTTTTACTTTCTATTCCAGTAATAGATATCATTGTATGAAACTATATTACTCACTTCAATCTAAGATTGTTATGGGGGTGCTTCCACCTAAGTAACTGTCATATACACAAGTATCAACAGATACAAAAGTAAGTATTGGGTACACGGCTGTAGTTCCTATCATAATTTTCTCTGCGTATCTCGAAATAACATGTATTGGCAATCTGTTGAGATGGAAAATGCAAAGAGGACAAATATATATAGTCGTATCAGATGCTTCTAGGTAAATTGCGACTAACTCATATCATGGCATGATACAATACTGACAATACATCTAACCCGGATAATTAATCTTGGTGATTAATTCGTATCTTACAACTGATTCGTATAATTAATCTCATTGATTGATTAATATCATAAAGTGATTCATATAGTAAATTGCAGTGATTGATTAATATCGCAACGTGATTGGTATAATCAATCTTGGTGATTGATTAATATCGTAAAGTAGTTCGTATAATTAATCTCAGGGATCAATTAGTATTGTAAAGTAATGTGTATAAATAATCTTGCCGATTAATAATTGTCGTAAAGTAATTCATACACTTAATCTCCGTGATTAATCAATATCATGCCAGTAATATTGTGCCTGTTGATAGCGCAATCTCAATTGCCACATATGTTCACAAAATCCCTGTTCTCCCTGATAAATCTGGCATTCAGATACTATCAGCAATAGTACATCCAAGGGTAATCTCCCTCAATATTCGATTCTCCACTCCTAAGAAGCTCACGTGCTCTTCTTCGTTGCTTCTTGCTTTGATTTCCAAGTCTGGCTTGTAATTGTTTTATCAAGAGTTCTCAATATTTATTGTTCTTAAACACTTTTCTGGAATGAATGGTATTTGAATTGTTTTGTGTATGGGACAGGTACTAAGGAACATCAGCAAAAAACATTTCCGTCGGGGTGGAATGGCTCCATCAGAGTGGATGCCCTCCATCAGAGCCATCTGAGACACCCCGGTGGCAGATTACTCCGCGCCCAGCATCAATACCACACTTCGCGTGGCATATCGCCCTCCGATGGGGGTTTCACCATTTCTTCACACTCTGTCGGTCTCCTATTTTAAACGAACACTCTGGCGTTGAGGCCAACTGTGACCATACATCGGAATGGGTTCATTGGGTATGCGCTTGCATCGGGATTGCAATGCAATGGGTGACACTGCAAAGATCTCTCCTCGCGTTCCTTCTACCTGCGCGCAAAATGCAATTCTCTCTTTACTAATTATACACATCATTCCAAGTCGCCAGATCTATGTAGCTATTGACAATCCATCGCTCATTCCTTCCATCTGCTGTCTTATTACTAGTAGCTATCTCTTGAATTATGTGCGCGCAGCTGACGATGTGTCCCACGCTGAACACTCCCAACGCAATGGCTGCCAGTGCTTTTCTCATCTGTACATTCCGCGAGACGGGATCCAAGTTCCCCAAGTTTTCAGGTATTGTGGTGAGCGCCAGGGCTAACCAGTACTCAACGAAAGCTCCATCCTCATTTAGGAGCTTGATTTTGAATTGTCGTTGCAGTTGCCAGCGGAGACACCCATTCAGCGCGCCATAACACCTCGCCGAAGGTTACTTTACCCACACCCAGTCATTCTGTCGGTCCCCTCTGTGCAAGCTCTGGCTTCCTGTGCATCGACACATCTGGGATATGCGTTCACCTTCTGAACCCTCAACTTGAACTTTAATACCATGGTAAATACAGAGCTCCATTGCGTGCAGTTGTTCATCTGACATATACGTCTTGTTACGACTCTTATGCTTGATGAACTCCCGCTTGCCACTCTATATCGCCACGGGGTGCGTTGCATCTTGCGTATTGTCAAGTAATGCTCCGAAGTCTTTGATCATAGCGTTAGGATGCTTCCCATCATGGCGGTTTTGGGGTCCCATGAATTCGGGCTTCGCATATGACTGGGAGCTCAGGGGGGCAGCCAGGTCAGCACTGGGAGGGAGGACTTTGCAGGCGGCAGCGCCACGCTCCCGACACTGAGCGAGGGCTTGGAGATAGAGCTCTCTCATTTCGAAGCAGAGAATGCGACACTGAAAGGTGATAGCTTGTGGCAGGTAGTTGAGATTGTGATTGGAGGCGTTCCAACTGTCCTTGGGGTTCATTATATGTTCTTGTTCATGTCTCTCGGCAGAATACTGTTGCAAGGTTCTATATCGACGAATCTTTTCGGCCCAATGAGTCATCAAGTGCATCTTCGGACAGTTGAAGTCGGCATCTAACTCCTTGGAAACATCTATCTCGTGGCTAGTATAATCCCACCAGGGGTTCATTTCGCGCCGCTTCCTGGACGGTGTCCAAGTTTCAGCGTTTGTTTCCTCGTCTACCTTTCGCTTCTTCACAAGGTCAGTTCTCAGGGCATTGGCTTTGGCATTCACCTTTTTGCCAGCTCGGCTGAGTGACAAAACATCTTTGAAGGTGTGAACACAATGCAAGGCGTCTTCCATATAGCTGAATGTTGCATCATCGTGAGATTTATATCAAGCATACATATAGAACTCTAACAATACCCGTGTGCACGCAATTGCGCGATTCAATATGGGACACTGAGCAGGAATTCCTCCGCGTGGAGACTGGGTTACAACTCCAAGCAGGTACCGGCTCGATTCCTTCATCTCCTTCCCATTCCATTGAGAAACTTCCTCATATGACTTATTTTTGGGTGTGAGGTTGTGGTAAGCAGGCACGGATAACCAGATTGCATTGAACTTGTCGAGCCGTTTGTGCATCTTCATGAAATGGAAAATCCACTTCTGGAGGTGGTCATGCATGCCGATCTGCATTGTATGGGGGAGGTCAGGCTTCGGGAGGTCGCTGGCTATACAGGGAGTATATCGAAACACGTTCAATCCTCGGTGAACATGGCGCGACAAGAAATCGGCATCGGCTGCCTTGGTGTTGGCATCTCTGAGCGTTCTACCTAGGTTGTGATCCCGCTGGGGGTGTTGCTAGTCAGGAGGGAGATACTCTCCAAGTTAGTTCTTTGGACACTCGCACCGGAAACAGACATGCCGCTCGAGATGATGTAGGTTGCTATACTCTGGGCAATCTGCAAGCCATGCTGCTGAAACCAGTTTGGAACGCCTGCAGTTGCCATCTGCACAGAGAATGTTGTAATACCCGCTCTCAGCGCTCGGATCTTGTTGAAAGGTGAGAGGCTGGAGTGCCGGCCAGAGTACTCTATTCAGCACCTCTCGGTTTGTTAGCCGCTGCTCATAGAGCCGCTTCTGAGGAATATTGCGGTTCTTGATTGGAATCGGCAGGAGAGCGACCATTACTATGGTGTGCGTTGAGGGCATCTGGCGGATCTTCGAAAATAGATGGCCACTGGTCAAATATACAGGCCACTCTTTCTTGTCGCCAGCAAAATTCGAGAGATGTGTTCCGACGGACATGATGATCAAGGGAACTAGTATATCCCCCACTCTGAGCATTGGCTTGACGTCGATCAATATGTGATTATGCTCGAGTGTTTCTCCTTACCTGTGTCTCCCACCACCATTCCGCAGTGTGCATTTCGGTAAAGAGGTGTTTCGGTGATGTATCACTGTTCAAGCAACGCTGAGGGGGGTAAATGAGATGCTCGGCGTAGGCTGGCTGCTGCATCAATGATCTCATGCATTTGATGATGTCTCAACTCCAGTATTTGATAGGGCGTTGGTGATTATCATTCCATCTCATATCCTCGAGAGTGTGTAGTTCCCACTCCCTGAGAACCTGATCGTCTGGCATGCAGGCCATGAGCTTCTGGACGCCATCCCAATTGTTGAAGCTTGGGAAATGCAGAGCGGTGTTTTCTTCCTTCAGCACGTTGTCATAGTACGTCTTCACGCGCTTCTTCTTGATCCCACACTGGATATATTTGTACTCTTCACGCGTTGCAAACGGGTAATAGGGATTGTTTTGTAGGTTTGTCTCAAGGCAACCCTGAGTGACGCATTCCTAGGGCTCAGCAATGTAATTGCTCAACGGAGCGCCGGCCCCAGGGAATGATTCCGTCTGCGGCAGAGGAGGTGGCGGTGTTTGAGAGTCCGAATGTGCAATGTTTTCAACGTGTTCAAGGTAGCGAAACGCGTCCAAGTCTTCGAGTGAATCATTGTTAGCGTTGGATTCACGACACTGAGCGGGTTCAACGTGTGGGGGCGCACTGCGAATATCCAGATTCTTCTGGCGTGCAACTTGAAGGTGTTCAGGATGGTCTAATTTGTTATATTTAAGTCGCCAGCTGTCTGAGGTGAACTTCTTTTGGCATGAAAATTCGGGTCAACAGAAAGGGATCATCTCTGGCATTGTCAACGACACGCGAGGAGTGGAGTATACACCGCAGAACGGGACGAAAGTTGGTGCGGGGCCTGAGCAGCCTGGTGGGTGTAAGTCACAATACTTTCAGCGAACTTGAGAGATATAGTGAGCCTCAACACCATCACACGGAGGTTCCTTACACGCCAGGAGTTGCAAAAACGCTGCATGCGCAATGTCCCATAATACTATGAATCAAATAAAACCACAACAAAACCCATAAAGATTATAAGCCCTGAGCGATTCAAAAACCTCGCGACGCGTGTAATAATCAATGCCTGAGATATATAGATTAGAACAAAGGAAACGAACAAGACGAGAACCCCACCCTAACCTGAACGCACCAACCATTGCCTCCTATGCAACCCGAGGACTGGTTCAGTCCTAGCCTACCGAGCCATCCAGGCGCGCCCCAGGGGCAGGAACATCGGGGAGAGGGCAATTGGGGAGAGGGACATCGGGGAGACTGTCACCACCTGCCGATTCGCGGAGCAGCTACCAATTCACATCCACATCCTAAGTGTTTCCGGCTGCCTCAGCTTCTTGCAGAGTTGGCACCGCTGGGCGATGTTTTTGCGGCGTCACATACCCCAAAACCACCAGCCCACCGAGGGGATAAGTCTCCGGAGTTCGTGTTCGTGGGCGAGGCTCCGAGGTTTGTGGCCATGGGGCAGGTGCCGGAGGTTGTGGCCCTGGGGGATGCTCGCGCATCTGCTGGCCTTGCTCAGGTAGCATGATTGGCTCATCGTCTACCATGGTATCTACATCGTCAGCCGATATATTTACCATCTCCCCCTAGCCAGTCGTCCGAGGTTCTTTGCCATCATCCTCATCCTCATCCTGCTCCTCATCCTCATCCTCCTACTCATCCTTCTCCTATTCATCTTCCTCGTCTTCATCCTCCTCCTCTACATCGTCACCGTCCCTTTCCATATCCACATCGCCGTCCAAATCAATGCCGCATGGTGCGTCTACGTCATCCTCCATGCACATATCTACATCAGAATCATGTTCTGAGTCATATTTGCCATCCAACTCCTCAGTAGAGTCGGGATCATCATCCGAGGAAATTGCCACGGCGGGCGATTCTTCCGGCTCTAAATATAACTGCTCTAGTTCGCCCTCCGTATACTAGTCTGCCTCATACATTTCCTTCTGCAACTGCAATGCAATTGCACGAGAGATATCATCTCCCCCTGGGGTTTGTTCAACAATATTTTCCCATTTACCGTTTCCCTTCCCCTTCCCCTTCCCTTTCCCCTTTCCCATCCTGTGTTCCCTTCCCTTTCCTGGTGCCTTACTCACAGCCCTCCGTGTCCTCCTCACCCTCGCCGTCATCATTGTCCTTGCCATTGCCAGGATGGCTCCTTCCACCGCGCAGCGCTCCGGGATCCACCCAGCTCTCATCATCATCATCCTTGTCGATTATCTCATCCCAATTCAGTGGTCTAACGGCCAGGAAGCCGCCTGGCTCCTACTGCCGGCAGCTTGGCAGCTCACTCTTTGCCCTGGGATCATTGCTACCGTACCAAGCGAAGCGCTCGCCGGTACGTTTAACCTTCCCCGAGCTGGTTGTCCGTTGTTTGGAGCAATCGACTTGATCCCCGAAGGCACGGGGGTTGTCACACCTCCAATTGTTCATTTGTTCGCGGGTTTTGTCAAATATTTGCCCCATATAAGAGCGGAAGGCAGCCCACCACTCCCAAAATGGCGAACTCCTGCTCCTGCACTGCGGCCACATCAGCTGGAATTGTGAAAAGTGGCGAGTTGTGACTGGATCAAGAAAGATTATATCAGAAAGGAGGTCCAATGCCCTCTCATCCTTGACGCTGCATACATGGTATATCCATATGAGTCCACGGATGTATTCCGAGATGAATCCCTTTATACTGTCCCGATCCAACGACAGGCGTCGACTAATGACCGATGTCAGTATCCTTGCGCTAGACTTCGCCTTTCCATTGCGGCTGCCCTTTGGTGCCATCACTGTGAGTTGAAAATGAATCTACATCCGAAGCGTTAGCATTATGATACAGTTGCATGGAGCGGAAGGAAGCCCAGAGGGAACATACAAAGCTGTGTAGGTTATCGGGTGTGTTTTGGAACGAGAAGTGTTGTTTTATGCCAGTGACGTGATGTCAAAATGGTTCAGGATGCTGGCAGTGCGTTCAATACGGGAGGAAGAGAGAATGAAGGTGTAGGCGGGAAGAAGGGATATATATACTCGAGTTCCTGCGATTTCTTGGTTCAACTTGTGAGATATGATATTTTTGATTGATTTCCTGCGTTTTGTTGGTTAACGAACACAAAATGGCCCAACCTACATCTTGCACAACCACCAGGCACCTCATGAATGAGAACCCTCAAGACGAGATGAAGTACTCGCGGTGAAAATAGTTTTCAATGCTGGGCTTTGCTTTGGCATCTCACACCATTTTCACCACTCAGACCTCAGGCATGTCGGAGCACACTGCGTTGTTCTCAGGTTGTCCTAACTGTGCAACCATCCAACATGGCTGCCACCACGCCTAGCAGTGGAACAATCACACGCAACTGATGTTATAGAAAGGAGAATACGTCATTGTTCGCTTTGCGATGCTTATACCTCTGCCAAATGGGAATTTCCGCCGGGAAGCTGAAGTTATTCACTATCGATGGTTTGAAGTATTGTGCGAAGAACGAGTGCAATACTACGATCACAGCACCAAGAAGGCATAAACACCCCTCAAGCCGTGCAAATAGACCTTCAGACGTTGCTGTAACAGTGAATATCAATGCTGAGTGTAATCTGAGTTAAAACTGATGACAGTTGACCCCATAATTGAATGGTTTTCGAGGGATCTGGTCCCCGAGTATTATCACGGTTCAGAGTCTAGCGCGGTCTACACCGCGCCTCCCTGTTTTGTCAAATGCCTCCCTGGCCGCTGAAATAGGAGTCTACCTCGCCTGCCTTTCCATATGCATACAGAGGAAATTGTTCCTGCATTCTTAACGTCCAACATCTATATCGGACGATGCCTTCCCAATGCCCTCACCCTGACACCACTCCGGTTGTACAAAATGTTCGAAGTCTTGCTAATCATTAAAAGCGCGGGCCTTCAGGGAATTCTCCACTTCCCCCTGCTGAGAGACGCGTTTCCGTACCGGCTGGCAAGAGGGATTACTCTCAAGGAGGGAGTTCCGTAGCCTTTTCAATCCAAGGTCAGAACTCCACCCCCTCATCTTCGCTGAACAATTCTCGCGTTGCAGATATCACTCAATGCGTGGCTTCGACCCCGTCTGCTGCACAGCGACGGTCGATAAATACTCCGACCGCCACGCCGGGTATAAGCAGTCGTAGCACACCAGCACCCAGAGATACCTCACAGACAGACCCAATGCTCCACGTTGTATCCAGCCCCGCATCCAGCATTGCTAGTACTCCCACTCCTCTCAACGGTCTTGAACACCTGCCTACCCCTATCCCTAATCCAGAAGCCCGCGCGATCATTACAAATCCACTGCGAACGCGAGCTCCAGACAGGAATCAGAGACAGAGGCAGTGGCAATTGCAACCGCAGGCGGTGTCTACACCTCAATCAATGGTCTCCGGCAGTTGCAGCATCCAGCGATTTCGTCACTCAGACATGACGCGTCTTGTATTTGCAACGGGCAGACTCCTGGAGCTCTACATGTGGAACACAACGCCGTTTATGAGTGCAAGTGACTTGGAGATGGTAAGTTATGCAATGCGATGCATTGCGAAAGCATTAGCTGAAGGCCCACACTGGCAGATAATAGAGAAGTACTGGAACACCGCTATGCAGCAAAAGAACATTTGGTCCATAGCATTTGAGGCGCGCACAGTGGGGATCTTGAAAGAGGTATGCTGAAGCAATGGCCCACATTGGATATTACATGCTCAAACCGGTACCAGGTTCGCGCACAAGTCGATATGGTTAAATCCCATCCTATTCAATCAGCCATGGACATCATAGCAGAGCATTATGATCTCCACCGCTTTGAATCTGCCGCCGAGCATTTGGAATTCATTGATTCCCTTCTGGCAGACAATAAGTATCTTTTTCCTGAAGCAGAGTGTGTGGAAGGTGGTGTATGCGGTCCAAATCCAATGCAGAGAGAGTCCAAAGCTGCTAACAAATGGCCAGCATCCACTCTACTTCCTGGCGGAAGCAATCCCAGGTTTTATCTACATCAAATTTTATCATCGGGCGAATAACTGCAGTAAGTATGCTGATGGATTGTACAATTCCATGATTGACGACAAGGACAGTTATATAGCCTCGCCACTGATCATGTTTACCTGCACCACGTTGCGCCATGCTCTTGTGGAGTGGCAAAAGAACAAAGGTGTTCATCCGAAAGCGTCCAGGTCAAAGCTGAAAGCGGACAGACCTGATTGTTCAAACTACTTCAACTACAAGAATGACGGTGGTAAGAACGCATCCTGCTGCCCGGGTCGCAAGTTGTTAACCTCGCCTGGCGTTGCAGACACGTATACATTCCTGATAAATACCTGGAACACACTACCGGAGAGCTAACAAAAGAGGGTCTATAAAAACACTCTTGCGACAGTCAAGGGTCAGATCCAACAGGTGACGAATCCAAAGCCTGCGGTGGTCATTAGAGTGGAAGCTGCGCATGTTGACAATGCTATACTTCTTGACAATTTGACCTCTGAAGTAGCGCTTGAGGAGCCTCAGATCTGAAGCACTGACCCAAACATCCCGATAGACAACAATTGCACGGATGACGAACTGCATTTCAGGATGCCAGGGGGCAGCGGGGAATATGAAGATGAAGGCGACAAAAGCGACGAGCGTGATGCCATCCCCACTGCCAGCCAGCGACGACGGCCCGTGACTGAACTCGAGAGGTTTGACCTGGGAATCAGTGATGTCGATGGGTATGAGGGCAATGATGGCGATGATGCGGATGCGGATGAGGAGGAAGAAGCATCGCTAGCCGATGATGTATCAACGCAGGATGTGGAGGACTGAGGTCATAGTACCAGAGAGTGTGAACATTGGACATGGCGATGATGCGGATGCGGATGAGGAGGAAGAAGCATCTCTAGCCGATGATGGATCAACGCAGAATGTGGAGGACTGAGGGTATAGAACTAGAGAGTGTGAAGATTGGACATGGCGATGATGCGGATGCAGATGAGGAGGAAGAAGCACCGCTAGCTGATGATGGATCAACGCAGAATGTGGAGGACTGAGGGCATATTACTAGAGAGTGTGAAGATTGGACAGTATATTTCAAACCTGTAAAATACAATAATGGCAAAGCGAATGCAACTGCAAGCGATGTATCCGAAGCGAAGACTGTATTGTAATAAGTAACAACATCTCAAAACTGAACATATATGGGGAGTGTGCAGCATCCGATATATAGCAATAAGCGGAGAGGTTCAACCTGGCACTCGGCCGGAGAACAGCATAAACATTGCCAGGCGTTGTGTAAACTGCAGCCCCTGCGAAGAGTGTAACACATGTGTTGTTCTGATGATGCGTATACGTCACCACAAAGTAAAGGAGGTACGTATGCAACGCAACAGGTAGCGTGTAATTCTCCATCAGAGGGTACGAGGTTTCGTCAGAGCCGTCAGAGCCGTCCGCAACACCCGGCTGTTTAAGACGGAAACTAGGGTCATTGCTGAAGAAGTAATGTCTGTCGAGAAGAAAGCAATGCTGAATCCGAACTGCTTTTCATGTCTAGAACCACGATATCGGATTCCGGAATTATCAATACATCGGAAACTTGTTTTTGTAATGGCATTACCCAAACGTTATTAATATAATTTGAAGGGAATATCATATATTGGCGATAATACATCAATATCTCAGTGAACTTGATTTTACTTGCCAACTACCAGATACACTGTGCTGCAAACAACTGGTCTTCTGTTTTGAAGCAATCCAGAAATAAAGATAAAGCACACAGTATGACATCGTATTCATTATTGAACTCATGCTGAATCATGGGGCGGGGGAACCGCATCCAATCCTAATAGATAGTGTCAGCAATCGTTTGAAGCCGCTAGAACTGTTCCGGGTTAGGGTTGGAAACGCAACTGAACAGTTGCAACTGGTCTTACCACACGAAAAACCAGGACCATTGCTTTTGGGCCGTGTTCCACCAGAAAACCCGGTTCTTGCAATCCCGGCATTCACCCTCCAATCAAGTATTTTAGTTCTGATTGTATCGCAGGATGATCTATATGTGAATGATGCAGCTTTAGGAGATGTTTTACCTGCCGGTCTGCAATTTTTTAATGTGAGCAATATTAGTTGTGTAGCTATTGCAAACCAGCAATTTGAGTGTGATTGTGAGTGTTATCTGATCGCGACTCAACGAATATTGATTGGAGTGCAAATTGGAACCCAGGGGTTGAAAGACCACCAAAATCTTGGTCTTTTACGGATAGAACTTATCATGATACGTTAAGAACTTGAAAACTTAATTGGAGCCACTGTGGTTGGAACTGGGAATTGGAATCACGGTCCGGTTTTGAGCCTGCCAAAAAGCAACGGCTAGATGTCTGGTCTGGGTAACAACCCGGCGCTAGTCACCCTGTATGGGACCCATGGCGAATTGGTTCCCTTGGTGATTTCTAACCCGGACCAGGTTTTCGGTTGCGGATTCAACCCAGACCAGAGCCGGGTAACCCGGAACCGTTGCTAACACTACTAATAGATAATACTTATATACCTGTTAATGATAATGAGAACTGAAAACCACAATAATACTTCAGCTTCGTTCTCGCAGGTAGGTATGGTTCATGCTTCTGGGGCTACCGTTCCCAATGCCGGAGCATTGCTGTCTCCTTATAGCTTTCGTGTATTGTATGATTGGTTTTAAAGAGTTGCTCTCCCGATGGGCCATCATCATCAATCAAGGATTGCTATGATTTGATCTGTCATATTGTAGAGTACTCTTGGTGAGCCACACTCTGCGATAAGGACCATACATCCCAAAGGTTATTGTGTCATTTCATGATTGGTCATAATGAGTTACTCTCCCAAAGGGCCATCGTCAGCAATAGGATCCAATCAAACAGTAACTTCAACTTAGATATCTCACAACACGTTTATTTTGGATACTTGAAACATCTCCTCACCTGACGTTGTTATGTGGAGTGCTTTATGCATGTTTGCTCAATGTGACAGATTAAGTGGCAACCTCACCACTACAGCTATTTGGCTTAACTGCATCAGAGACTTATGTGGTGGCCCAACATTGCTATGTCAACATTTGATCTTGACCTAAGAGGCTAATGGTAGTTTGCTTTGCTCATATATCCCCTCGAAGGAAGTCGGAAGCTCCAGGTCTTATTTACTATGCTCACGTCTTAATCAGTCAGACACACCATGCTTAGACTGAGTCTGGTCTCTCTGACTGAGCTGTTCCCAAGGGGTTCTGATTCCATAGGGAAACGGCTTGAAGTCCCACTAACTTGCATATTGGCGATCATCTGCCCGACACGTCATTCCCTTCAATGCAGTCGACGTGTCCAGTCCCACTTAGCCTAGTTTACTGAATGTGGTAAGAAATAACTGGCATCTTTAGCCCTGAAGGCTTAAGACTGGCCAAGGTGATGGCATCATCAAATCAGTACAATTTGCTTGCACTGTGAATTAATCCGCTAGCAATGAGGCTCGCAATCAAATCGACACAAGGCTCCTATGTAATCCCACTAAGGACCATTGGACTGGCCTACTTGCATTGTCTAAGGCAGGCGTTATGTATACCATGTAACTAGACCTAGAGTAACTCCGTGGTACATATCCCTTTTGACAATTAAACATGTACCATCACCTCTATTAAGGGAGAACCCCTAACACAGATATGAGATTGAAGACATGATTTAGTATTGAAATTCTTGAACAATCAAAATGGAATACTCAGTTCAAACCTACTCAGACAGAGAGAAATTTTTTATCCAAATATAGTTATACAACTATATAATACATTTTTCAAACAATCACTCAATTCTGTATACTTTAGGATATCTATGAAAGAAGAAATCATAGTTTGAATATAAAGTGAGTATAGCTGTATATTGAACTGACCAAGCTTCCATCAAATTGTCAAAATTTTCTATTTCTTACTCTATTTATATCTGATATCTACTTAAATAGATATTGGCAAACTAAGTCCCTTATTTTCATATTAAAATTTTGCTATAATGTATTTATTCCAAATACCTCACCTCCTGTTTCAACACCAAAACAAATGCTAATATATTTTACTAACAACCTGAGAGTAGTTTCTTTTAATATATATTTATTACAGTTACATATAAATAGCCATATATAAAATGGCACCAACAGTAATACAATTTCAGATACAATAAACAATATCAGTATAGTTGTTTCTGTTGGATGATAAGATTGTAATACAATATATTTTTTTAACAATATTACATCTTGTTAGCAAATAAATCTGCCAAATATGTAACATCACTCTAATATGAAAATAATATATCAGCTTTCTTCAAAGTGTAATGCACTGGTAATATTGACTGATTGCTTCGAAATATCTTACATGGCAAGACCAAATGCATATACGCTCTACTTTGGGTAATCCTATATTATCATTTCAATATTAGGTAAATTGTGACAATTATTACTGTATGATCTACTTCACTCAATATCATTTAACCTAACAAACTTTTATGCAATATACTATTACTTAACACATTTTCACACAATATACGTTCTCACAACAAATTGCTTACACAATTAGATATGTACTTAATATATTCTTTGTGGAATAAATTCATCACTAAACAAATATTTCACTTAAAATATGTTTCAGTCAACAAATTTTCATACTATAAACTTTTACACAATATACTTTTACTCAATATACTTTTACTCAACAAACTTTCACTCAATACACTAACAGCAGGAACTGGCTTCCACTCTTCTACAGGTTATTTGATATTGCCCCCATCAACACCTTTCTTATTATGGCCTGTCAACAAGGCCCTATTACCTCCTCTGGATAAGGAGAGCATTCTATTACACACAAAGACTTCCGGCTAGAAACTGCAATCCAGCTGGTAAACCTGAAGGGACTCAGAAAGTCTGGCCTCAGAAGTGAGCTCATCCCACAGGCAAAAGCACACCCATGTGTTTCGCCAAAAAGTACCTGCTTACCGAAGTACTACAACACAGTCAGCATGAGATAGACGGACTGGCAAGAGAAAGAAGTGTGCATTTTGCCGCTTTGATCAGAGAAGGGTGGGTAAGAAGTATACCAGAGCACCACTTGCTAGAAAGAGTTGTAAATTGTGTGGCATGAGTATTTGTAAGAGCTGCCTGGTGGCGGGGCCGCCATCTGGATGGCTCCAAGTAGATAGAATTAAAGAGAGTAGCTGAGTGTTGATCACTCACTGTCCTTACTATCCCCAATATGGCAGGATCACCGCTGTGGCAAAAGGATACGAATTGAAGGAAAACCGAGCGTGTAGGGGATAGCGGATATATTATGTGGAGAAGTACCATTGTGAGACATTTACGTATAGCTCGTTGCCTAGTTGCTACAAGTAGCTCAGAACATCCGATTCAAGAATCTATACACCTTCTTCGCTGCATCGGCTCCAATTAGCTCCCTAATCTCAGCCTCCTCCATATTGCTCAACTCCGTAAAGTTCTCGACATCTGCGAGGATGTGTTTGTAATTCTTCAACGTGATGCCTGGAACGACCCGTAGCATATCCTACATACAGGCTGTCAGCAAGGAACAGGGGAAGTATCGAATGAAGGCTTTACCTGCGGGGTTTGATTGTAGTTGCCGGTTGGGTTTTCTCCCTCATCGAGACCAATAGATACCGCATTATCAGGATCTGGCTCCCCTTGATTCTTCTGTAAACGACAAATCAGCACACCTAGCCAACTAAAGAACGTAGATCTATACCTTGAGCTCCTCAATGATCTCTGCCGTTTGGTAGGAACTCGAAGACCATATAAACTTGACCTTCGGAAAAGCCAGCGCCAGAAGAACCATCTTAGACTGCAAATCATTTTGCCCAATCCCCGAGGTCAAATCTGCAAATGGCTGTTTACAGAACCAATAAATTCCGTTCCATAATACAGTATACGAATTACTCACCTCCAAATTAAAGGACTTGCTTTGTTCAAATTCAATCAATAGCATCGGTTGCTTGTAGTGATGAGTCATGCTCTCACACTGAGTATACAGCCTTCCATTCTTAAACGACGATATCAAATCCTTGACAGACTTGCGCTCCACGCAGGTATCCGGTGAGAGAATGTAGTCCCCAACAGTTAATGTAACTGGCACGATGTCATTGCGTCGTCCATGAAGAAGTGAGGGTAGGGAACTGCGAAATTCACGAATATCGACGATGACTCTAGGTTGTTCGGATTTTGCTACGAGTTTGCCCCCACCAGCAACACGTGTGTTGAATGTTCTCAGAAAGACTTCTTGGGAGTCATTGAGCTCTATGCTTTCCGTTGTTAAAGTTACAGCCATGGACTGTTATGTTAATGACTGCAAGCAGAAATACGGAAGATATCTCACCCCTTTCTCGCGAATCAGCTTCGAGAACGCTTCCTTCTCTTTTCGAACTGCGCACAAAAACCGCTGCTCCTCGACCGAGTCGCCGTAGTATAAGAAAAAAACCTTTACCATCCGGTCATTGTGTGAACTGCGATAGACCTATTGATACTCAGCGCCCAAAGTAATACCAGGACACCATGAAATTTTAAGAACCAACCTCAACTCTACGTATGAACGCAGTATCTGGATTGTACATTATAATATACCTCGGTCTTAGTTCCTCTAGAAGCCTATCATCCATATCTCCCTTAAACGGGTGGACAACCACCAAATTCTGAAAATTAAACAACTCATAATAATTCTCCATATTATCTAATGGGTCCACTGCAATCTCTTGCTTCATGTTCAGCTCCGCTTCTGTAAGTTTGAGGCTTTTCCACAGTTCCACAACTTGCGCAGCCGATTCTTCGGGTGCTTGGACCCTTCCTTCCGTAGCGCGGGAAGCCCTCGCAGAAGATCCACCGCGTGTTCTCCGCCGTTTGTGTGCAGGAGCACGGCCGCGAAAACTCTCTGGTTGTCTTTTCTGGACCTGAGCTTGGGGTAAACCGCCGGTCTTGTTCATATCATTCAACGCTGCCTTAAATCTAGCAAGGTCCCGTTTCCAAGTTAAATAGCCACGGAGCCTTCTTCGCATCATGAAGGCTGCAGAGTGCGTATACTTGCGCCCCTCCTCCTCATGTCCTGCTTCATCTGCGTCATCGCAAGCATCATCGTTGCCGGTGGGCCGATCAACTGTCTGTAAGTACTCGCGGAGCTGTCGACATTCTTTTGCGTCGGAACACATGACCAGAACCGTTCCGCAGGGAGTATTCGTAAACGAAGGATTGAAATAGATATCTCGTTCAATCTCGTCTAAAATACTAGACAACGACGCCCACTTTGGTTGTTCTTCGAGCACCGGCACAAGCTCTGGAGGTACACCTCCGTCGCTGTTATCGGCACTGCTTTTGTTGACATTACCGGAATATGCGCGGTTTTTGGCAGTGTTGAAGATGATCTGCGCAGCATCCAGGAATAGCCATGGTGATTGATTCGGTCTACCCTGTCCAGCAGAGTTTGTACTCTGCGTAACCAAAATCCCTTCTAGGTACTGGTAAAAGCTGACGCTGTCGTAGCTCACCAAATAGCTATTCTCTCAGTAACAATCCCAACATGAATCAAGCGAGGGGTTGTTACTTCAACATCTCCCTCAAGTCCTTCAAGTCCCCCACAATCTGCTTCGTCTTCCAGCTAACCCTGTGCCAAATTGGATCCAACTGTTGTCTCACAATAATATCAAAATTCTTGTGCAACGCACTCTCCACATTCCAATCATCCACATCCAGCTCCTTCAAGTTTCCCTTTTTGATCTCACTTAGCGATGTTTCAATACATTGAAGGATAGAGGTCTGTATTTGCTGCATTGACTCGGTCATGGCTATATTCAATTCTATCACTTCTGCTTTTTTGATCTCTAACGATTCAGCAACTGAAAGATGGAACCGTGGCCAAAGCGTCGGCGTGCTAAGATGAAGGTTCCTCATCATGGTTGCCAAAGGGGCAAAGCCAGTTGTGAACGGCACTGGGCTGTCCGAGAACGCCTTGATGAATCCGTCTTTGTTCTTTTGGCGATATAAACGGAGAATGAAGGCTTCTGGAGACACGGCAGTGACCCTTCACCTCGCACCATCAGCCTGATGATTATGATCGCCGATTCGGACAGGTTCTTACTTCTCAGCGTGTAGCACTACCACACCAGTGATTTTCTCAGGCGAAAGAACTTTAAATTTGTCAGCAGTGCGCAACCTGTGTTTATCAGTTTGTATAACCTACGCTCCGTCAACAAATCCACTTGCAATATCCTCGAAGTAACAGCGAACATTCCTCCCTTGGCATACGTTTTCCTTCTATATTTTGTATTCACCTTGTCAGACTCCATATATAGACGACGAAAGAATCGCCAACCTTCCTTCCACACTCATAGCATGCGTGGTTATTATATTCAGCCCCTTTGCTTTTGGCGCTTTAGAGATAGCATTTTGTTCCGCCAGTGCTAGGGAATGCAATCAGCCACCTTCCTTTAGGATATATCCGGGTGCCCCATATATACACCCTCGCCAATCCAGTTCGTCTCAAGCTCCAAGGCGCCAACAACAAGTACAAGATTTTCTCCGGCTGCATCATATGAATGTAGAAGGTTCGTGACGATGCGAAGCAATCCTAGGCCCCGTGCTAATATGGCAAGCTGGTCTTCAGCTCGAATATCGTTGAATATTTCTTGTTGGAAAGCCTAGGTCGATTTATGAGCCATTATGGCATAAGATTAGTATAGGACTCGTACCAATGGCAGAGATATTTTGACAGATGGAGAAGTTGCATCCGATTCTAAGGCTTCCATACTGCCAATTTCACTCGCAGTCGTTTGGTGCTTGGATTGTTGTCTTACTCTAAAGCCCGCGACGAGGTTGATTGATTTTGGAGCCAAGCCAAGCCCAGAATAAGTGTCACTTGCACGTGAGCATCCGATATTGGCTGCGACAGTATCTAGAGTAAAATGAGCTTCGCTCCGCTCAGACACAAGGCCTGAAGTGAAAAGCGAAGCCAGTCACAATGAGCACGAAGCAACAGTACATATCCAATCAAATCCACGGAAGACTGTGACTTGACAGATTGGTGAACAGATAGATAACATATGTTACCCGGCACTCGGACAGTACCAGACCTTCTTGAGCCCACCATTGTAATAAAACCCATGATTTCTCTACACCGACATCTCAATTGACCTAGAAGTCAAAACTAGCTAACTATATAGTTATGCAGGATTTAGCATCATATGACCCCACTCTATGATAGTATAATTAAACTAACCTCTGCTAGAATCTTAATTATCTATTACAGTATTTGTAAGTTGCTAGATATATAACAGAGTTTATTTTAAGTACATTGAAATCTCTATCTTAACTTGTTGAGTAGCACCTGTATCTTGAACTGCACTGACATACATCATATAATGTCCCTTACTGAACATAAAACTATGAAATCTAAATCTATTTGTTGACTGTTTTAAGTTTTATACTTCTTTTAAAAAAATATTAAACTTATTACCCTCTATATTTTCTTTGTTTGTATAACTTTAGTTGGAGCTCATTATGTTGGTGGCAATTGAAATCATTGTTATCCAATATTACTGTTTACTTGTAAACTAATACTCTATTTAAACAATTTATTACTTAAACAACCAGTCCTAATATACTTTGTATACTTGTTTTCCTCTCCAGTAGATATGAATCTGTACTATACAACTTACATTTTCAGGCCAACAGTTTCATAGTACTGTATTTTCAAATATAGTATTGACAGTAGTAGTAACACAAACTGAAAGAAGTAATTTCTACCAAAAGATTTATCAATAGTATTTATTTTGAAAAAGTTATAGTCATTAATGGAAGAAGATATAGGTATTCCAATATATTGATGGCTAAAAATCCATACTGGTTGACTTATTGTAAAACCACCGAATATGAAATAATTAATCTCTATTGAATGGATCTATGATGTTAAAGCAGCTCAAAATGTAATCTCAATGGTAAGTAGAGTATTATTAAAAGAGATACTTATTGAATAGCACAGAGCTTCACAGGGCTTTACATGTGACTTGAGTTGCATTAATATACACCCTACATTGATGTTTCTCAAATTTCACTTCCTACCGGGCATACTGTTCTTTGCCTTGTATAATGTATTTTTTGTCTACTTAATATTAGATATCTAACTGTTATTACTTGTAACTGATAATTTCAATCAAAGTAGAGATTTTTCAGAGAGAGATAAAATACATTATTACAGCTCTGTTCTGCTGTATACTGTCATACAAACTCTCCATTAACTAAATGTAAAACATTTTGGAAGGTACAATTCAACAACTTCGCATTTGTAAATTACTATACAATTTCTCCCCACTATTTCAAGGTACTTCCAAATAGACAGGATATGAATTGCAGTACTCTCCATTACTGCACAACATATTTCAGAAACTCTTCTATACTGTGGAAGTAATGCAATAAGATATAAGAATATTCTGAACAGTGTATAGTTAAATTTGGAATTTGACAAATTATATATTAAGTTGGTAACATTTTCAGACTATTGTAACTATGAGTCATATAAATATAATTATTGCATCATACTATCAATCTGAAGCTATACCCTCTGGGAGTGATTTTTATTATGTTTATAGCAAATTGTATAACTCAATAACTATTTTACTTCTACATATCTTGATTTAGACATTCTAATAAGTTAACAGTCCAACATGTATCTAAATCAACAGAATTATTCTCCAGGTATATTCAATCAATACTGTCAGATAATGTATCCATACACACCAAATGTGCAGGTTCAACTATTTCGCTGATGGGTACAATATGTATCTTGTAAGTGAATTTAACAATTCAAATAAACATGGTAATATAATCGGCACAACCCTATGGATATTTCAACTTTGTTGGAATTTCTACTACATATAGTTAAGCTCAAGAAAATAATACCTACTGTTGAATCTTCTTGCCTATCTTGGAAAAGGTAGTTACCATTTAGCCAGCTGGCAAGAACTCCTGAAATTGGTGGCTAAGATTCAGTTGAGTTTAACTGAAGTACATGACTGTGATACATAGAAACTATTCTTGGAAGGTGTTATGTAAATCATTCACTGTACTTGGTGTATACTTAACCCAGATTATATGAACTTAAAATATGAATTACTGTTAGTATTGGTATATTCTAACTTGCAGTCAACTTCCAAAGATTCAACTGAAGAAGAATTGTGCAATTGTTGAAAGTAATTCTGTATACCTGTCTGAAGTTAAGAAAATATGCTGCTGATGAGTATACTCTGATCATATCAGCACACAAAAGGTGTAACTGTTTGTCACAAGTTCTCTGTATTTTGTACTCGAAATAGCTGGTGGAAGTTGATCCTTTTGAAATCTACCCATATTTTGTGTAGTGATATTAATTTCATTCTTCTGACAATTGAATTGATATGTATTTTGCCGAAAATATTCACTAGCTGATATGGGGGTGCTAGATACCATGTGCGACTACCTAGTATCACTGTAGTTGCTAATAACAAGATATGGTAATTATTGCATCTTAGTCCTAAAGGTTCTTGATGAATGGAAGTAATTTTACTTATAGCAACAAAATTATATCTTATGAGTAACCACTTTCATTTGATGCAATTGCTTCTTGTCTTCCCAGATCATATTTATTATACTCAGTCTGTATATCCAATTGCAAAACTCTAGACTTTGCAGTCATTAAGCTTGTGTAACAGCAACATAACTGCCATCGTAGTTTGAATATCGACATCTGATGATACGCCCTTGGTACAATTTGTCAAGAACACTTACATTGATTGAATGCAAAGTTGACCTCAAAAAATTGTTTTGGATAATCAAATTTGAACAATTAGTTTGTACTATTTAACAGTCAGACTCTGTATATTATCTTCCATTTGTAGATGCAAAAAACTGTTCTGAAAGAAGACTTCAATCACAGATAGTATCAAAGACAGTAGAGAGTAGTCCATTGAGGTCTGCGATGATTCAAATATACTGTACTGGAAACAGGATGTTGTTTTCTCTGAAATGTCATTGAATTATTCAAATGTTTACATGATATAGTCTGCATCAGTTTTGAAAGCAGATGGCATTGAAATATGGTGGGGAGATACCAAAGCTAGTGAACCAACTAATCGATGTATATATAGATGTATCAGGTAACTTAGATGCAGAATGATATTTTACAATGTTTTTTAACTTCTAGGTTTCTGACTAATTCCTTTCAAAAGCCTCTTTCTCTCATTGACAGAACTATTTCTTTTCTTGATAGTCATGTTTTGCAAATGAGACTACTTCAGATATTCTGCCTGGAGCATCACATGTATATGATAACTTATTGCTGCGGTGTATTTGCAATATCTGCAAATTCCACATTATTATAGCCATGCTTCCCAAATGACAATCATGTTCATGTATAACCTATTTGATAGAGTTCTGCTCCCACTCTGCTGAATGTATAGGCACAAGATTGTTTCATAGCTATTTGGCAAGATTAAAACTACAATTTCAATATATCACATTGTCTTTATTCTGGTATTGCAATATCTGTCACGGCTTAGGATTGCAAGTGATGGAGTAAGAGATACTTAGCAATAGTATCGGATGGAGGGAAGGAATTGGTGCTACGGAAAGGCGGAGACGTGGATGGACGCGGAGATGGTGTAGGAATAATAGAAGATGGTGGCGGTATAATTTGTTATGATAAGGAAGTGGTCTGAGGTGTTGCGACGTCGGACAATGTGGCATGGTTGTATCCGATAAGAGTTGTGTTGATGGTGTGTAAGATCGTGGATGGATATTGGGATGGTATATCGGAGCATGAGGAATGATTTGAAGGTGGCAGATGAAGTGTATATAACGAGAGGGTGTTTGGTGTTGGAGGATTTCCATTTCTTCTCTCTATACTTGTTCTCTTGTATAGCAAAGCAAGCACGACTTTGACTCAGCGTTGATTCTTGTCCTGTCTTGATTCTCTCGATACGAATTTCGAAGCGTCTTAATTCTGATTACGACATCACATTACTGTGACTAATATCACCGACATCCGACCTCGCCCTTTACACTAGAACGAGTCTTTCACAACGTATCTGATATTGAATGTACTGTCAACCTTGTTTGACTCCTTGTTTTGATCTTGCTTGGTACTACTCTGAAGCTACCGATAGTTATATTTCAATTTGCTATCAGTGTAGTTACGATCCTACGGAATTATATGTGCCTACATCCTCCGAACAGTTGTAAGCAATGTAACGAACCTTGCTCTGTTACATGTTGGGTATATTTTGGACCAAATCATCAGTGGTTTCATGTTTGCCACGATTGCCTTGACGAGTTACCACGACTTACCGGATTCGATTTCCATCAGTACCCACAGCGATCCCCATAGTCGAATGTGAGAGTACGACAGAGACTGTACTTCCCGAACGAATTGGTTTGATTTTGCCGGAACTCATTGTTCCCTGTCTGAACCTGAACCTTTTAACGCTTTCGGGAGTATTGAAGGATTATTGAATACTGAGGAAGACGACCTCATCTTGCCTACTTACTTTTGGGAACAGTCAGACATTCCCTCCCCTTGGAATATATATTGGACAGAAGCCACCGCATACGGAGGAGGCTTAGAGTTAGACAACCCTGTGTTTGGAAATAGTTGGGCTAAGTACTGGGGAGCCCACACATGGTTCGATTGTGACCCTGAGTTACCCTGAGAGTGTGAAGGATGCAACTGTTTAGGAACAAACTCGATGGAGGGACACGCACCAGCAGCAGTAGCCACAGCAAAGCGTGCACCGGTGCCATTAATTGTTATTGAACCGCCAACTCCAACTCCCTCTGAAATTGACCTATATAATTGGCACTGGTAGATGTGCTTGATTCGTTGCGATGTCAGGATCAGAACAGCACGATGGGGTGGCTCTGGTGTCCGTGGATGACCAGGACATCATAGGAGGAATTCCCAACAGGAAGCTGCTGGAGATCGAATTCGGGGAGAGACAGACACTGCTCCAAGAAGCACAGGAGGTACTGAGGAGAGTAGCGTGGTACACCGAACCCGCGGCCATGGTACAGAGGGTGTGCGATCACCCGGCACAAATAATCGCACTACAGGAGCAAATTACAGACCTGCAGACACAACAGTTCCTACCCCCGGAATGCGACCACTCGACGTTCCAACAACAGCTGGACAAATCGAGGCAGGAACTGAAGGAAGCCAGGAGAATGCCCAGGATGGTAGGAATGGACGAAGACCTACGACAGGAACTGGACGATATGACACGGGACGCCAGACAATCGGGAGTGGAGGTCAGAGCTTTGAGGACGCAGTTAGCCAATGCCGCATCCTTAGCAGCCTGGGTAGCCCCGACTCCCCCCCAGCAACCCGAAGACCGAGGACAGATGCTTCCCGACTCCATGGACTGTTCAGGATCGGATCGAGCTCAGTTGCGAGGCTGGGTTGCTCAACTACGGATGGTCATACGAGACAAGTCCGCCAGCATTCCCGACGAGCAGTCGTAGATGCCGTATACATTCCACTGCCTGCGGGGAGTCGCCTTAGGCCAGATTATGCCACACGTCCGGGAGGACAGGGAGATAGGACTGGAAGACCTGCCAGCTTTTATTCAACTCCTGGAAGCAGCATTTGGGGACCCCAATCAATTAGCCACCGCCGAATGGAAAATGCGGGAGATTAAACAAAAAAAGCATGTGTTCTCTCAGCATTATGCTGAGTTCCAGGTTATTGCTGCGGATCTTGATTGGAATCCTTCGGCCTTACAAAATGCTCTGCGAATGGGATTGTCTGAAGAAATGAAGGACTCCTTTACATATAGCGATATGCTAGAAGAACTTCCTGGGTGTGTGACGGTTTGTCAGGAGTGAGATGATGAGATCCGACAACGACGCACGGAACAAGTGGCATAGAATCACGATGGAGGGCCAGATTTTGCCTCTTCCCCCAGACCTCCGGCCCCACCTAAGGATCCTGCAGGAGCTCCCGCTGGAACAGTGGCTGGATATACTGGACCTGCACCTATGGACCTAAGCACAGGCAAGAGAAGGATTTCCGCAGAAGAAAGGGCAAAGACGTTTACTGATGGAAGGTGTTTGTATTGTGGTGGGTTCAACCACAGGGCAGCGGAATGTGTGGCAAGGAAGAAGGCTCAGATGTTCAAGGCGGCTGGAGCAGAAATTAAGGAAGTAGGGACTGGGACAGATTCCAAGGAATCGGGAAAAGAGCAGGTCAATTGAAGGAGGATGGTTCTTCAGTTGACGGTAAAAGTCTGTATTTAAATGCTTTTAAATGTTTTGGAATTTCGCGTCTTTCGGTTAGCAAGGTGGAGGTATTAGAAGGATCAATGGAAGGGAAACATTTGGTTATAACCTGCACATTGACCGTGAATAATCAAGAAATACCCACACGTGCGCAGATCGACTGCGTAGCTACACGCATAGCATTGATCGATCAAGACATTGCTCGCCATCATCAAATATCAATTCAAGAGTTAGAAGAGTAATGATAAGTCGAGGTTATCAATGGAAGACCTATTGAGTCTGGGGATATTACGCATATTGCTAAGGTAGAAATGATGATCCAAGATCATAAGGAGCAGTTACCTATGTTCGTTACAAAATTGGGAAATTATCTGTTTGTTCTTGAAATCCCCTGGTTACGATTACATGATGTTGCAGTACGGTGTGCATCTAATACTGTTACTTTCGGATTACAATATTGTACAACACATTGTCATGATGCACCCGTTACGGTACAAGGAGTTACAGAGGAACCTCCTGAGCCAGTTTACGCCCCTGGTGGGATATTTGAACCACAGATACATCCGCAGCAACCCTTTCGAGGAAATATTGATATGGTTTATGGATCTTCGTCTTTTCGAACAGTTAAGAAAGCAAAGCTTAGGGTATTCAAGGTATCTCTCTATGATATTAATAAAGCTATTGCAGCAAAAGATTGTAGGGAACGACCCCTGGAGGAGATTGTTCCGGAACAGTATCATGAGTTCCTTCCCTTGTTCAATAATGTCTCAGCTGACCGCCTCCCACCACACCAACCAAGCGTCGACCATGAGGTACGCCTGAAGGAAGGAGAAACACCAACATGGGGCCCCCTTTATTCAATGACAAGGGCTGAGTTGGTAGCCCTCAAGGAATGGCAAGAAGAATACATGTCAAAAGGATTTATTCATCAGTCATCATCACCTGTCGCAGCACCAGTTCGCTTTGCAAAGAAGCCGGATGGAGGGCTTCGGTTTTGTACTGATTATCGGGATATCAATAGTAAAACTATTAAGAATCGATACCCCCTTCCGTTAATACGGGAAACCCCAAATTTACTTCGAAAAGCTAGAATTTATAAGAAACTTGATGGTCATGGGGCTTATAACTTATCACGAGTTAAGGAGGGGGATGAAATTAATTAGCCTTCCAGACAAGATATGGACTGTTTGAACCAATGGTTATGCAATTTGGGACGACGAATGCGCCTGCGGATTTCCAGGGATACATTCATACTATTATAAGAGAGGCCCTGGATGATTTCGCATCAGCAGATTTGGATGATATATTGATATATAGTGATTCAGAGGAAGAGCATATGGAACATGTGAAATGGGTTATGAAAAGTCTTTTAGAGGTGGGTTTATATTTGAAGCCGGAAAAGTGCGATTTTCATAAGGAGACCGTACGATATTTTGGTATGATTATATCAACAAAGGGGATATCGATGGACGAGGATAAGGTTGAGACAGTGAGGAATTGAAGCCGAGAGAAGATGACAAAGAACGGCAGGCTGAATAACCTCTTCGAAGTTCAACAATTTCTCGGGTTTTGCAATTATTATCCACGATTTATCTCTAAGTATTCTGAGAAAGCGGAGCCACTAACAAGGCTGACTAAGAAAGACGAACAATTTGTGTGGGAAGCAGAACAACAGTTGGCTTTCGAAATGATGGTAACCACTTTTACAACTGCTCCAGTACTCTGACACTTAGATCAGGATAGGGAGCTGATTATTGAAACAGATGCCTCCGATTATGTACTTGCAGGGGTTTTATCTCAGCATGAAGATGATCGGGTGCTACATCCGGTAGCTAATTGTTGTAAGAAATATTCACCGGCCGAATTTCATTCTGATATATACAATAAGGAGCTTATGGCTATTATTAAGACATTGGAGGAATGGAGACCGGAGTGTGAAGTGGATGCATACCATCTTGAATTGATAACCAATCATAAGAACCTCGAATATTTTATGACAAAGAAGCTTCTAAATCGAAGAGAGGCTCGATGGTCAGAGGTTTTAACTAGATTCGACTATGAATGTAGTCTATAGACCAGGGAAATAAATTTGTAAAGTGGATGCTTTGACGAGGAGGCCGGGAGACCTCCCTGAGGGGGGGGATGAAAGACTTACAAGTATGGAACAGGTGGTTCTAAAGCCGCAGAACCTACCGGAACAATTGCGTTTGTTGGCGGATAACCCGCCCGCACACGGCTGTCCCTCTGTTTCTGATCTTCTCACAAAGACATATCAGACTGACCCGGTAGTGGGAAAGATACTGGAAGTGATTCGAATGAACAGTGGGCTACAGGATATTACAGTCGTGGAATGTAAGGAGGGAAACGGACGGCTACAGTACAGGGGGAGTTTATATGTACTGGATAGTGATGAGTTGCGCCTACGCATTATACAGGAATATCATGATACGGCGGTAGCAGGACATCCGCGACGGGCGAAGACGTTTGATCCGCGCGATCGAGGATATTGCTGGAGGGAAATGCGGAAGGATGTTGATCGGTATGTCCCGAATTGTCATCATTGTCAGTGGTCCCAGAGCTTAAGATATCCAACCTTTGGGGTCCTGCGACCTTTGCCTGTGCCAGGTGAGGCATGGGAAGATAATTCGATGGATTTCGTGGTGGGATTACCAGAGTGCGAAGGGATTGATGCAATATGGGTAGTGGTGGATCGGCTCTCGAAAATGGGTCATTGTATCCCATGTCATACAACGATAAATGCTTTGGGGCTGGCGGAGTTGTTTTTACGGGAAGTGGTACGCCTTCATGGACTCCCATCGACCATTGTTTCAGATCAAGGCCCACAGTGTGTGTCAACTTTCTGGCAACAGATGTGTAGTCGATTGGGGATTGACCAGAGAATGTTGACAGCCTTTCATCCACAGGCGGATGGACAGACAGAACAGATGAACGCTAGTATCGAGCAGTATTTCCGGGTGTTTGTAAACCATCAGCATGATGAATGGGTTTAGTGGCTTCAGTTGGCAGAGTTTGCCGCAAATAATGGAGTATTGGAGACAACTACGTGTACTCCATTCTATGCGATTCAGGGTACGGATCCCCGGATGACATTTGCGGGAGAATCGACAAAGGAAGGGGATCAACAACGTTTGAGTGCCGATAATGTTCAGGCAACGATGCAACAGATTCATGAACATCTCCGGGTGGGAATAAGACGGAGTCAAGATGTGCAGCAAGAAGGCACAAACCATAGACGAGGTCCTGCTCCAAATATTCCGGAGGGTTCCCAAGTATGGCTTGATACCCGACATATACGAACAACGAGGCCTAAGCGGAAATTGGACTAGAAGCGGTTGGGACCTTTTACGGTGGTTTGTAGAATATCTCCATATCCATTTGAACTTTAGCCCCCTGCATCAATACGAATTCATTGAGTACAACCTGTTTCCCTGTTGGATCTGGTGGTGAGTGATCCTCTTGATGAACAACGAGTAAAACCACCACCTCCGGTGGAATTCGATGGCGAAGAAGAGTATCAGGTCTCGAGTGTTCAGGATAGCTGGATGTATGGGAGTCAGTTACAGTATCTTATACAGTGGACCGGGTATGATTCTTTGACGTGGGAACCAGCGAAGTTTCTGGATGGGCTGCACGCAGTAGATAAGTTCCATCAATGTTACCCCGCAAAGCCAGGGCCATTGGAGAGTGTTCTCGAAGTACCTCGAACCTTGGAGGGGGATACTGTCACAGCTTAGGATTGCGAGTGATGGATTAATAGATACTTAGGAATAGTATCTGATGGAGGGAAGGAATTGGTGTTATGGAAAGGCGGAGACATGGATGGACACGGAGATGGTGTAGGAATATTGGAAGATGGTGGTGGTATAATTCATTAAGATAAGGAAGTGGTCTGAGTTGTTGCGATGTCGGATGATGTGGCGTGGTTGCATTTGATAAGAGTTGTGTTGATGTTGTGTAAGATCATGGATGGATATTTGGATGGTACATCAGAGCATGAGGAATGATTTGAGGGTGGCAGACGAAGTGTATATAAACAGAGGTTGTTTGGTGTTGGAGGATTTCCTTTTCTTCTCTCTTTACTCGTTCTCTTGTATAGCAGAGCAAGCACGACTTTGACACAGCCTTGATTCTTGTCCTGTCTTGATTCTCTCGATACGAATTTCGAAGCATCTTATTCTGATTACAATATCACATCACTGTTACCAATATCACCTTCCTCCGACCCCGCCTGTTACAATATCTGCCAGCTTGTTACCATATAGTGCTGTATTGCAATTGTATTAATACTTTATCTTTTAATTTAATTTATCAGAAATTATTTCAAAGATATATTCAGTAGCCCACTGTGCTTCGACAATATTGATTATAACCTGCTTTTGATATTAGTTCAACTCATTAGCTAAATTTGTTTTAGACCAATTATTATCAGCCAATGCGATTAGTTCTTCACACATGGCAGAATTTGATTTCGGCTGGTTGAATACCAGGTGGTGTGAAGGAATGTTCCTTACTTCTAGGAAGATTGCATTGCAGGATTTCACATACTTGCATTTTGCATAATATCAGCCATGTACCTAATACAGTGTATTTGCAACTTAACTCTATGTGTCCTACTAGTTATGAATTGTACATGTAGGTAATAATTATCTGCACTGATAATATCTGTTCATTGCATATTCCAGCTAAGAAAAGATAACTGCATCATAATATTCGAATCTGATAGTATACTGTCCAAGCTACACAAATCAATTAACCTTGGATTGAAGTATAATCTAAGTTACCATTGCTAAACTGGCCAATAAGTGGGGTTGTAAAATGAAGTTATGCATCATGTACGAAGCTCTTCAGGTTCTGATATATTTCCATTGGAATTGACTTGTACTATTACCTTGGTGATTGGAGAACTCCTAATACTTACTATTGAAAATAATAACAAAATGGTTCATTTGACAATAATTGAAATGTAGATATTGCACTCTGCACATATTTTGCCATCCAATAGTCGTATAAAGTAGATTGGAAACTTTTGCAGTGATGATATTACAGCAGTCTTGAATTGGAAAATATGATATTTTTACCTCAATGTAGTCAAAACTGGTACACCTGTCCTCATGCTTTAGTATAGGACAAATACAATTCACTTTCTTGCTGGATTAATATATCTATATCATAATATCCATATACACCTGTTCAGAAATATCTGTGGTAAAATTGTCCCTGGAAACCATTCAGCAGATTGATTATGAAATTACTCTTGCCGCATTCATTATTCAATATCTTACATGTATCATTTACTGTTGAATTGTTTTCTGGAGCTCCAACATATGTGTTGACTTCCACTTGACTTCAAATTTTTCTGAGGAGAGGGAGTATACCTTTGGAAACTAGTGCTGCCCATTTAATGCAATGCTATGAATCTGTCTCTCTGCTGGATCACTAATCCACTCTAGATCACTCATACTGCGGATGTCATATTCATTTTCAGCTACTGATAGGTGTATCTGAAACTTGATATGCTTGCTGGGGTCATGTCTACCACTGTGGAAGTCTCTTCTTCTGCTGTAGTTTTCATTTGCATGAGTTCTGTGGGAAATATGCTTTTGGGTCCAGTTGCCTAAGTTTCAGATTGCTTTAATCAATGTTGTTTCCAATATTGAAATATATTATTAAAAAGATTATATGTAATGAGTGACACGTGGTAACTTTATGGCTTCAATCACTCTGTGGCCTTCCGTTGATCAGCATTTAACCATTTTGTGGCTCTGATTTAGACTTAATTCTGTTGCCCCTGAAATTGTCCCCATTTTTTCCACTATCCTTTTTAAATATCTACACCACAACTTCAATTTAAATATATATTTGAGAAATATCTTGTTCTTTCATCTGCTTGGTTGCTGCTGCCAATGCAGCCTCCACATTTGCCTGTCACAGACATTGAAATTGTATGTACTCCTATTATATGTTTCATTTGACAATATATTTTCAGACTGATCTGGATGACTTTAAGCAATTCATAAGAGTAATTTCATGTTAACAAGCTAAAATAGTTGACAAAATACCCACACTGCTACCATTACAGCATGATCAGATGCTAGAGTTGTCATATTCTTTCTATTATTTGGTTAGCAGAACAGAATTGCAGTGCAATTCACTACTGGTATTCAGATTATTCTCCAGATTGTTGCGTTCCACTAGATTAAACTTTTCTTCAAGTGAAATATTGTAAAGCAATACTGAAATCCTGAACATTTTACAATAGTGATGAAACTAATATTAAGTTGATTTGGATAAAAAAAAAATTTCATTTAGATGTGTGTGCAGTCAATGCTGTCAGTTGTAAATGAATCTCAGGAGCCACTGATGCAGAACAGCAGGGTATCAAAGCTGATGAACATTGCAGATATGTTATTAGGTGAACTGGTTGCTGATACAGTGAATACCATGAGTGTGCAGTATGTGAATAATAACAGTTTCCAATAGCTATAAGTATATATTGTGATATATCCTAAGTTATCAAGTGGTCTTAGTAATGAATGCCCCTTCAGTACACTATTAGCAATTTCAGAGAGTAGATAACATTCAGATGAGACTTGAGCAATATAGACTATATCCAAATAGTGCCTAAGCCATATACTTGTGGGTAACATCATTCTTAGAATCAATTAACACAGTCAGATTATCACTCTGGTCTATTGTTTCCCCTATATCTGCCTGGAGACTATCAAGTTCCAACTGCATTAAGCCAAGCTGCATCAGTATCTTCGGATCATATCAGGGTATGAGAAATCAGCCCAGCCACCGTTCTGAACGAGTGTTTGTGGCGAAGCTGATACCGTATTGACCATTTCAACTTTGGAACTGTTGTATACAGATATGCTAATATTTCAAATAGATGATTGACTAAGTCTAGTTGGATGTATACATGATCAGTACAATATGTACCCCAACAGTAAGTTGATCCTATCTATTTCACTTGCCATTCATTCTGATTATCATAGTGTATATCCCATAATGATCACAGCCAGGAATGTATACTTGTTTAAATTACACATTTGCATTGAATAAACAATATTCTAACACTGGAAAATGCAATTGAATACATAAGAGTAGTAAAATAGCCCAAAGATAGATGAAATATCATCTGTACAATGATTATCACTGAGGCCAAAATCAACTTTAGAAAGCAGTTGATACAAGGAATCTGAACTTTACAGTGATTAAATTCTAAAGTTACCTAGTTCATGTCTAAGAGGTTAATATATTCACATATTGATTGGCTGGTTAGACAAGTGAGTTATTACAAGGAATAGGTTGACTACGATGGATATGGAGGATTTGCCTGTTTTGAATACTTGCAATGTGTGCCATTTAATTCTATTGCTCTGCCACAAACCTTCTTCCAAATATTTATGATTCTGATTTCATCTCTATAAGCATTGGTGTTTGTTGTGCCAGAAGTACAGATAAAATCAGACTGCTGTAGATTTGTCACTTCATTTATGACATCATCTTTTGGTTGTGATATTGCAAATATAATGTCAATGGAAGGCACATTGGTCAAGATATTTGTTGACAGTCATTCTGGCACACCAACTGATAGTAGGTTATATTACCTCTGTAAAGGCATACGCCCATGTATGGCCTCGTAGGAAGGTATATCAGTTGATACAGTTGCAAACGTGGATGTCATTGTTGTAGAGTAGTATTAAGGCAACATTACCGCTAGAGATCTAAGGCTCGTGGCGAGCCGACTATATAAAGTGGGTGTTACCTGGCCCTGGACACATCACGTGCAGCCGTGTTGTTACATTATCCCCCTCTTCAGCTGCAGACGCTCCTGGGCTGCATAAACCCGTACAGCAGTAGCAAAGGAAATGAAGCAATCAAAAACCGGTTCAACATACGCAAACGTACGAACCTGTAAGTCCCAGAACTGATTAGAACCATATGGTAGCCATTTGGCGGATCCGGCGCACGGGGAAACTCCACCTCCACTTGACATATCTCCAGAGGTGGTAAAAACCCGTGCCGATGCCATTTGTACTGGGCCGAGATCCAAAGATGTAACAAGTAAAGGGAAGAGAAGAGAAGGAAGAGACATCCCAAGTGACACCGTCCTCCATATCACCAATTCCGGAATGTCTGGCATCCGACCATCCAATCTCCCACTCGTAACTCGAACCAAGAGTAGGTCATTGTCGGAATTAGACACATTAATCTCGGTACAAATCCCAAATCATATCATGAGCCTCGTCTTGACTGGGCAGCATCGATGGTGGCTTCCGCTCGCTGCTCATCATCACCATCGCCGTCGCCATCACTATCGCCTTTGCCATCGCAATCGGCAATTGCATCGGTATATCTAACTTGTAAGCATTCCAGCACCCGGTTATACTCACTATACTTCTAAGTGCGCTAACACTCGAGCTCTCCCAATTCGTCATGAACTCCGCAGGCCCAGCCCATCAGTGATCATTGTTGTTGGTTAGGACGCTGCTTTGGTAGTCATTCACGCTGAGGCAGCACGAATGAAGTGGGCTAGACTTCTCGGTGTGGATTGTGGCTTCTGCTCTCGGTATCACAGCCGTCGGTAATGGTCACTCATATATGACCTCGTATCTATGTCGTAAGCTTCCCATGACATGGTCATTCGTACCAAATATATACAGAAGTGTGCTTGCGCTCTCCAGACCCTCGTGCATAGCTTGGTTGGCCAGTCTCGATATATCTCAAATCATCTCTTGCAGCCCATGACAATCGCACATGCCTGTCTGTAGTGATATTCATGCTCCTTCAGCATCGGCCAAGCAGCGTTATTGGCCTCCAGTATGGTTGTTTGGCATCTGTTTCGGTAAACCGTTTGGTAAACATCCCAGTTGGTGCCTTCGGTAGGTAGGGCTCCTGATAATCCTCTTAATCAATCCCAATTTGGAGTCATTCGGCTATGATCTTGGTCGTTATGCTCAGTCATCATCTCTTGGTTGTTGTCTCAACTGTCTCTCATGATGCCATTCAGTGACTGTCTCTCACGATGCCGTTTGGTAGATTGATCTTCTCATCATCTCTCCAGTGCTCCTGCAGTTGCACTGATCATCCTCCAAGTCGGTGCACTTGTAGGTACACTTGACATCGGCCCTGTGCTCGATGCACTTATCATCTCCAATTGCTCGCCGGCTTTCCTCCGGGTATGCTTTCTGCTTCTTCTCCAGGTGTGCTTGCTGTCACTTGTCTGGGTATCCATATGATCGTTTTCTGATTTCACTTGTCGTTTCATTTCCAGTTGCACTGATTGACTCTTATCCACATACGCTTGTTGACTCTGCTAGTGATCTCTTCCAAGGTACACTCATTGACTATTATCAAGCTGCGATTCTTTGCCGGTAGGTGCGCTCCAAGGTGCTTCCTCCCAGCACTTCCGGTACGGTGATTGCTTGCAGTAGGGGTTGGTTTTGATTCCAGTATGGTGATCCCCCTTTTGTACATTGTAGCTCCGCTGACGACCAATCAGTTGCAGCCATGTATTTCGGGATTGCCAAGACTGTGTCAGGATTGCCGAGACTGAGCCTGGATCCCATTTGGGATTGTAACTTGGGCATATGGCTTATTGATTCCTCTGTGGGTGCATTTGCCATCACTTCCTTGCGGGCACATTTTGCCGCTGCTAGCCTTCTCTATGGGTGAATGCATTTCACAGTGCTTTGTTCCTACACACCCGGTACGTTGATTGTTCGCAGTAGTGGTTGTCGCGATTCCGGCACTGTCATCGCTCTCTTTAAAAATGGTTGTCCTACCAAAGATTAATCTCGCACGGCTTGTGTGGTATCGGCATTCAAACTGTGACTCCGGATCTGATTCGGGATCGTATTCAGCATTGTAACTCGGCCTTGTAGCTGTTCAATTCTTCATCCCTGAATAGTGCCCTGTATCGTACTTGGTGGAGCCATGCCGCCGGTTTATTGTATACATGCATATCTCTGTTCCATAGAAAATGCGTAGTTCAAAATCAAAGTCGTGATCTCGAGAATCGCATAGTTTCACATAACCTCAATATCTTCATATAGGAAAGAGACCGATTGTCCTCTGTCTCCAGTGATCCATCTCCTGAGATCCATCTCCGGTCATCCACCTCCAGTCATCCATCCATATCCGGTCATGATCCGTATGTGCCGGGATCAAGCTCCTGCTGCAATCCATCTCCGAACTGGGTCCATCTCTTGTCATCCAACTCTGGCCGCAATCCATCTGCGGCCGCAATCCATCTGCGGCCGTGATCCATCTCCGGCCACGATTCATCTCCGGGTGAGATCCATCTCGGGCCGGGATCCATCCCCGGCTGGGATCCATCTCCGGCTGTGATCCAGTTAGTTCCAGCCAATCCTTTCCACCCTGTGCATAATTGGGCTCGTATGAGCAGCATTCCATGACTTCTCCTATAGCTCTGTAAGCTCTCTAAAAGTAATTGGTACTGACCTCCATAATATCCGTCTTCCATTGACTCTTCATCGCAGTCGCATAATCTATCCGGTGACATATTGTCCATCCTCAGAAAATACCGACTCATCGATCCGTCCATATGGCATGGGATCATTGAGTCCAAATCCAAATGCATGATCCGGCCACTTGAGCACGTGATCTTTATCCACGCAATTGCGCGAATACCTCTAAACTCAACTCTGATAGATTGTCAATCCGCCCATATGGCAAATTGTAGCCGGGTTCCAAGTCGATTGTAAGGTCAATTGACCGATCCGGCGGGAGTGCTACCGCCTTGGCTTCAATGAAAACCACCATGAAATCTCCGTATATTGCCAGGATAAGTCCTCCATCATCTATAGGCACTATCTTTGTCATTGTGCCGGCTCCATCTGCAAACATTAGTACTCAATTCGTACTAGATATGGAGTGGTATGAAGGAGTACCCACTAGCCTGGATTTGAAATGGTCCGCCACAATAGGGCCAAGCCCCACCGTCCAGTACTCCCTTTGTGTCTCGGCGTGCCGGTAGCAGTCATTCAAGGTTCGTATGTGGACGCTCTTCTGCCACAACTACTGCCGCTGCTCCTTGCTTGTCGGTCCAGTACCTGGCACTATCTCACCACTAGAGATGCTTTCCACGGTCACTCCCAGCAGCCCTATATGAACTCCCACTCTTAGGAAGAACGTCCAAAACGACCTCCTCACTAGCCAGTTGATCATCAATAGCGGTAGCTCCACATAGTTGAATATATGAAGTACAGCCACCTTCAGAACGCGTCTGCTCCTTAGCTGTGATCCAGGTACATTCCCGGGGCATACCTGATGGCCTGCCCGGTCCACTGCCACCTCTTCCGGTCACCCTGTGTTTGCAGAGCCAAAAGTAGAATGCTTTGCATGTCAATGCGAGGATTCTTGGACTTGTGCCACAGCAATCCCAATCAGTCTCCAGCGCACACAGTGCGTCCACCGCGGCTGCCACTATGTGTATGAAAAAGCTCACAGCGAATCACACACTTGTCACACCCAAGTGAGAGTGTCTGACAACCAATAACTTTCTTGCCTCACCCGATTGGGACTGTCTGACAATCAAATAACAACCATTCCCACATTGCGATATGACACATCAATTGAACCTCCGTGTACTATAAATACATGTTTAATCCGCTGGTCTCCTGAGAGTGCGCAGACGGTCCATCCGGTAGCCGCCTGGATCCTGAGAATCCCGGCTACAAACTAACAACCATCTCCATTGTATTCCTAAAAACCATCTTCGTATACCATTGTATGGGCGCATAACCGTGTTTGCTCGTTGGCGTATGTCTGATGAAATCGAATAGTGTTGGCGCAGATGGCTCTTTGTCCCCTCCAAACGATCTGATTCGGTCGTCCAGTCAGGTGCCGATTGTGATAATTGACGATGATTGTCACAAATCGTATAATCTGGAATCGCTGCTCCATATCTTGAACTCTGTCCAGCAGTACAGAAATGATACCGGTAATCATATCAGTCATCATTATCGGTAATGTAGATAACTCCATTGAGTCGTGTAGAACTTAATCACGATTCCAACTGTCGTCAGTGATATGAATTGGCGTGAATCGCGCGTATTTCGTAAAACAGCCCTGAACTTGTGCATGTGTGCTTCGCTCGAGGTATGTGCCCGTTTATACTCTTCAAAGCTGCGATTGCGCTGGTTGCATAAGGATCGAAGAAATCTCAGGAGGAGGTTCGGCATTGCCAGTGACACGACTCTCGTGGACGCATGGCTCTAGCATCGTCCCCGTAATCCTCAATTAACCCAATTGGATTGTTCCTTATCAAATCTCATTCGTGTCGTGATTGATCGCCTTCGAGTTCTCATATGATAAATTCGTTGCAATTGGCTTTACTGACTTAGTCGATGACGCGTCTCCTGACAGGTTGGCCTCTGGAATTAACTCGGAATCGTCTCTGCTACTGTTAACCTCAATTCAATAGACATCTCAAGTCACTTCGCTGATGCAATCCGTACTCTCACATCTGTATATCTCGCGTGTAGTTTGCGCGTCATAACGCCTTGGAAAGGGGTAATTCATGAAATCCCATATGCGAAACCTATTTGAAATTGTAAGAGCGACAACAGTGTAAAGGCATACGTCGGGAAAACCTTCAGTGCAACCATAACCGAGATAGATTATCCTTGTTTGCACTGTGTTACGGTTGCTTCCTATAGATTATGACAGCCCACGCAGTACTTTGGCCATTAGAGCAGAGTTATGAGAATGTTATGCGGGTGTTACCATATGTAATATTGAATTACAGAATGATGCAAATTTCTCATACTGCATGCATTCGATCAACCCCCTTTTTTCAATCGTCATCACCACCACCATCACCATCACTACCATCACCATCACCACCGTCACCATCACCACCATCACAATCACCAGCATCGGGTAATTAACTCTTCAATTATTCTCCCATGAAATCATGTAATACCCCCCTACCAGCAAAGTCCAATCCACCCCTACCAGCTTGCTCCCAGCGAAGCTACTTTCACCTCTACCAGATCCACCGCTAACAGCCTGCTCCCAGCAAAGCCAGATGGTCAGAGGAGAGAGTGAGCATTCCACCGCTACCAGCTTGCCCCCAGCAAAGCCAGATCCACTGCTACCAGCGAATCCATATCCCCCGCAAACAGCTTGCTCCCAGCGAAGCCAGATTGTCAGAGGTGAGAGTGAGCATTCTACCGCTACCAGCTTGCTCCCAGTGAAGCCAGATCCACTGCTACCAGCGACACCAGATCCACTGCTAACAGCTTGCTCCTAGCAAAGCCAGATCCACCGCTACTAGCGAAGCCAGATCCACCACTACCATCTTGCTCCCAGCGAAGCCACATTGTCAGAGAGGTGAGAGTGAGCATGTCAGAGTTGGAGTGGGAGCAAGTATGTCACAGTTGTTAGAGTGAGGATGTCAGAGTTGTGGGAGTGAGCTTGTTGGAGTCATGAGAGTCAGAGTGTACACTTGTCAGAGTCATAAAGAAATCAGTAACTCTTGAATATATAGTATTATCCATAAATTGCAGTATATAGTACATGCACTACAGTTGCATTACAGTAATAATTAAGTTATGCTATTGGTAAATTACAGGTGTATTATTGTGCATTACCGAAAACAGCACTGGAGTATTATTCATTATGCAGTGTTATCGGTGTTACGGGAGGCTACGGTAGGCCATATAACCTGCGGTAGATCACACCCGACAGAATATGTTTTTCCTGACGTACGCCTGAGTATGGCCTCGTAGGAAGGTATATCAGTAGATACGGTTGCAAACATGGATGTCAATATTGTAGAGTAGTATCAAGGTAAAATTATCGCTAGAGATCTAAGGCTCGTGGCGAGCCGACTATATAAAGTGGGTGTTACCCGGCCCTGGACACGTCATGTGCAGCTGTGCCGTTACAGACTCAGCGCAGTCCCTGCCTGCAGATGATATAATGCCATTGCATAATACCCCTTTATTTATTGATACTGGGTGATGTTGTTGTCCCTGAGCCTCTAAGTGGTTATTGATAATTAGTTTCTTATCACAGATATAGCCCTAAATATATTTCTAGCCAGTATTAATCATATTTAAAAACAGTCTGTGGTCAGTATACTGCTTATGTGAAATATCAATGATGCTTTATAAGACAGTAGTTTCTAGTGTAATTGCTGCCTAAGGGATATTTGGAGTTGATTGTGATATAAATCAGATTAACATATTACTTGGCAGTCACATCACTTACCACTAAACACTGGGGCAGTGTATAGCAATTCCACCCTTGTATTGATTTTCATCATAAATAATAATATATGGTCTATACTGTATATTGGGTGCATATAATGATTAGTGGCAAAAATCAAGATACCTTTGTCGGTTACTGCAATCTACATACATGCGCTGTGCTTCAGAGAAGAAAATCATCTGAGATATTAGGTACACCATATCAACTGTGTCATTATAAGATATTGGCTGTAACATTAATATTCAAGTTATATTCCTTTGATATTTGATATCCCTGTGCTGGTAACAGGGTTTGGGCCCACAGATCGGCCTGCTTTCAAAATACATCTCGCACAACCACAATCTACGCAAATGCCCCCAGAATATATCACAATACTGTACATACAGTGAAATTCATAAAAACAATTTTGTTTGGGTGTGAAACACAAAGCCTCATTGCAGTCCTCACACTTTGTGCTGGTTTTCATGCCTTCTCCACTGACACCCTGACTTCTTTTCTACCTGCAAAGGAAATAATTTACTCTACTCTCCATCCAAAGTGCAAAATGAATTCCTGGCACCTTTCAGCAGAGCAGAATGGAGGTGTGCTTATTATCCAGCCTGCTAGGCAGTGGGCACAAGGCAGATTGTGTTGTTGCATATATGGCCAATTTCCTGGCATATGGCTCCAGTTGGGCTGATGCATAATCTCGATAAGAAGATGGTCATTCCAGATGCAGCTGGAGGCAACACACTCAGCTGTTGATGCCCACTGAGTGTGCCTGCATGTGGACAAGACATAGAAGACATACTCCAAATACTCAATATGTATGATTACGAATGTACCTATACTTGAGAATACAAGCATCTAGCAATCAGTACATTTGTATGTGCATGGATGGAGCCAACCAGGTGGGTCTTCGTGAAGCCGGATTGTGCAAAGAACCTTCTATTGTCGATGGACTTCTAACTTTCAGCAGGCCATGTACAACGGAGAGACAAACATCAGCAAAAAGTAAAACCGGTTTCGAAACATGGACCACATGCACCGATCCTTCTGCACATTCTCCACAAATAATCCGTGCGACCTGATTGCAATGTTCTACACTGCTTCAAAGAGAATGATGTGATCACATCATCACAACATTTCAAAGACTTGGTTACTCATTTAGGTTAATTCAATGCACTTGTTTCTTTGAGGTTGGTCCTCTAGATTTTAATCATTTCGACAGTTTTTTGAACTGTTCCATTGATATCAAGAATATTCCTAACTATTCAATCCCTTGAGACATCGATTATACACAAGCTTGCACAACTACCATAACAAAAATTGAGACACCCAGAGTAAACGCTCATCAGATTTCTATAAATTGCAGCAACGATTACTTCAAGCATCGAATTGAATAATCTCCATGGAAACACATTGAATGCATTGAAGTCAATCATGTTGTTCAAGTACCACCGCATGCTATCTGGCTGCGGTGTCAGCGGAAGAAGGTGTACAGCCACTTGGATCGCGCATATAGGGACGATATAACTGGGTCAAATGACGAAGACAGGCTGACGACAGTAGCATCCATTGTGCAAGGGTTGCGTTGGAGGTAGATGTCTTTTCTCAACAATCACTATACCAGCAGGCTGTTGTATTGGCCCTGTTGCAAACAACGGAACAAAGGCCACAAGACCTTTAACACTCGATTCAGCATGCTTGACGATGACAAGACACATCAAATGTGTGGGAATCTGTCAAGCAGTCGACTTGGAGTTGCTATCTGGACTTGTCCCAATCTGAAGAAGCAGTGTATCATTTCTTGGTAGCTTCTGCTGTCTCCACCTTGTGGACTCAGTGAAACACACCATATGACCTGCCTGCTCATTGCATTGTAAGGACGTCACTGAAATTCCTACAGGGTTGTACCGAATGTACTTTCCTTCATTGAGATGACTGAAATACTGATCGTGATCGCCATAGTCTGTGAAGTCAGCAAATCTCTCGAATCCCCACACAATATCATTCTGTTGCTCACCTTATGGCATCGCACCCCACTCAGCCAAGTCATCAAGGGTCTTGATATCCGGTTGTGGGATTTGTGACCATGTGCTTGATAAGCACTTTGGTTCAAGGCATTTCATTGTCGCGACATTGTTTTGCAGCATTTGCATATAGCACTCAATATTGAAACATCTCATTTTGGGCTGTTGATCACAAAATCTGGATGGCAGCCTCTTGATGATTCGATTGTCAGTACGCTTGTTTCAGATCCATCATCCCTGTGTCTGAGAGTTCAGAGCGTGCATTTAAGAGGTCGCCAAGCTGGCAGATATGGTCAGAGAAGGGGTTCAGGAGATGCATCTTCACAAAGTTGAAATGCGCTTCTTCGATAAGATGTTGTGCAATTTCTGAATGTATCTGTGTTTTGTCCTCCTCAACATGATGACGGGTTGCAGCTGCAGAAAGATTGTTTGAAGCGGGGTCACTCTCCCATTCCTCCTGTTTGTCAAAAGTAAGTTGCGTTTTCAAGGCTTCTGAGACCTTCTTTGAAGACTCACTGGCCCAGAATCGACTGAAAGCATCCTTGTGTTGATGATGAAACTCCTCCAGACAATTCTCCATATACTTGATTGTGGCTTCAGTATGGTACAGGTAGTGTGCCATAAGGGGAAGATACACCAAGTTATTGATGCACAACAGGCCTTCTGTGAACGGAATCCTTTGGTTGACTGAAGTGTATAAAAGAGTCTCCGCCAAAACTGGAACAATCATGTGCCCGAGTGCTTTCATCGACTTACCACTCCATTGCATAACCTGGCTATATGGCTTGTTGAATCCAGCGATGCTAAGATATGGAGGCAGCATAGCCCAGTGCTGATTGAATTTGTCAATCCAGGGATGTTGTTTGAGGAAGGGCGTTACAGTTACAGGGGTGCTTCCACCTAAGTAACTATACTTCTCTGCAAGTATTAAAACTTAAAATTTCAAGGATACCAGTATACTAGAAGTAAGTACTAGGTACACAGCCATAGTTCCGTTTATATTTCCTCAGGTGTATCTCCAGATAAATTGTATGGGTAATCTGTAAAGATCGTCTACGCACAAAGGACAAATGTGTAACCTTATATGAGATGCTACAAAATAAATAGCAACTAAATCGTATGGTGGCGTAATGCAATATTGACAGTACATATATTGGTGTAGTCAATCTCTGTGATTAAATAATAACATAAACTATATTGGTCTAATTGATCTCGATGATTAATCGGTATCGTAAAATATTTTCGTATAATTAATCTTGGTGATTAATTGATATCTCTGGCGGTAATATTTTGCCTGTTGATAGGGAAATCTCAATTGTCACTTATCTTCACAAAATCCCTCTCTATGCCCTTCCTTGATAAATCTGGCAATCAGATACTCTTGGCAATATTACGTCTAAGTGGAATCTCCCTCACAACTTCAATTATCCACGTCTAAGAAGTTTTTGCATTCACTTGTTCTGATATTTAGTCGATGATCCAAATCTAACTTGTAGTTGAAGATTCATAGGTTCTCGATAGTTCTTCTAAACTCTTCCTCTGTGCATCGTACTAGACCATTTACTAGGTCGATGTTTAGTAAGTATTTTCGCTTGTGATGAGTAACCTTCACTATTTGAGTTGTGATTACTATGTAATACCAGAATATTAGATTCTGCAATGGAAATTTCTTCGGAGGCGGTTTGCAGTGATGGGGTGACCACACAATCCCTAATATTATCCGAAGCAAATAAATTATGATGTCGATAAATGATTAATCTCTCAGTAAACTGAATTATACTTGCCAGCCACTAAATACACTGTGCTGCAAATAACCAATCTTCTTTTTCGAATTGATCCAGTAATGACGATAACGCACACCATATGACGTCATGGTTGTTATCGAACTTATGCTGAAGCATGGGGCGGGGGAACAGTCTATAATCCAAATTGATCATGCTAATATACTCGATACAGGTACTAATAAGAATAAGAACTGAAAAAAACCATAATATTTCAGCTTCGTCTTCGCAGGTAGGTATCGTTCATGGTTTTGGGGCTACCCTTCCCATGCCGCAGCATTGTCATTCTATTATAGCCTTTCTTGTACTACGGAAGTTTATGTCTGAACCTTAGCTATGATCTCATTTGTCATATCCTACAGTACTCTTTTATCACGAGCCAGGCTCTTGGATAGAGGACCACATGTCCCAAAAGTCATCGTGTAATTGCACGGTTGGTTGTAAAGCGTTATGCTCCCATATGGGCCATCCTCTGCAATACAATTTAATCAAACAGTAACTTCAACTTTGATATCTCGCAACTTGGATATTTCGGATAGTCAAAACCTCTCCATTGCCTGACGTGGTTCTTTGGAGGGTTTTAGACAGATTGCTTGATAAATCAAGACACAACCTTCACCATATTGGCTATTTGGCTTTTCTGCTTCAGAGACTTATGTGGCGACCCACCATTGCTCCATCAACATTTGACTTAACGTATTACATCAGTATCATGGACTGATTGTAATTAACCATACTCAATTGTTCCGAGCCAGGGTGCCGGAGGATGACAGGGTCTTATTGACTTTGCCCAACGTCTTCATCAATCAGACACACCATGCTTAGGCCGAGACTGTTCTCTTTAGCCGGTAAATACCCAAGTTGTTCCGCTCAACAAGGGATTGGCTTCAAGTCCCACATGTTTGAATATTGGCTATTGTCTGCCTGACACGTCAATCGCATTCCTGCAATCGGCATGTCCAGTCCCACTTAGCTTAGTTCAATAAGTGTCGTAAGAAATAACTGGCATCTCTTTCCGCCTTGAAGGCTTACGACTGGCCAAGGTTATTGCATCATCAAATCAGTTGGACTGTAGTATGCGAACTTTCAATGAATCCCCTTGCAGTGAGGCTCGCTATCACATCGACACGAGTCATCGAATCACCTGCAAAGGATCATATATACTGCAGGTTACTACCTCATTCTGAGATCTGAATTATGATGTACTATACTGTATTATGACCCGATTATGTAGATCTCGAAGTAGACCAGTACCAATACCTTTATTCAGGGAGGACCCCTAACTGTTACCCAGTCAATCGAATCATTATGTATACCAAGATAGACGGTATGAAGAATATTTAGTACAATCATTGTCGTTGGGGAGATGCATTTCAAATTCCAGTAGACGCCTTCTGAGGTTCTACCCGCTCAATCTTCCAGATATTGTTTTGCTTCCTGTCTCTCCATCTCATCTCCCTGAGTGGCGACAATCATCCTGTGGATATATAGCTGATAGTCGGTCAATTGCGATGACAACCAAATCCCATCTCCAAACGACAATTTCGGTGAGTCACACACTGGGCATTGGGTCTGCCTGATCAAGGGTGTGGTAATGATTTCGAAGCAGTCAGCTGTCCGTGCACCGATGACAGAATCACATTGCCGCATTTGAGCATGCATACAAAACATCAGCTTTATAGTGTTGAAAAGCGTGTCAAGAGGACGAAAAATACTCTCGAAGACGTAGCTTAAATCCTCTCAATTGGGGATTCTCTGTTCATTCACAGCGGTTGTTTTTCCACGTCCTTTCAAGTGATATTAGGGAGGGACTGGGATATTGATAAGCAGGATTGCTGCGAGATTCGAAGGCATTCATCTAATCGTCAAGTTGATGTTTCCAAGACTCAAATCTACTGGCCATTCCTTCCTGTCGCCTGAATAGTTAGTAAGATGTGTCTAGTCTGAACTACCTAATGAAGGGACAATCATAGCACCAACTGGCCACAGTAGCTATGGATGCAGTCAAAATCATCGTAGGTGTGATGAAATTCAACTAACATATGTGTTTATTCCACCACCAGTCGCTTGGTTTCACCTCTGAGTAGATACGTTCCTCAGCATCATAGAATTCTTTTGTTGGAGCATACGACATATCTTCCCTCAATGTGAGCTGTGGCATGAGCAACTCTATGCATTCAGCAGGATTGGGGTAAAAGAAAGATGTGTATTCATCATCGCCAAGGTTGTTTGGATCGGCCGAAGTATTGTAACACTCTCTACCCGATTTCCATGAGTCAATGCCCATCACCCAGGACATTTTCTGCAACCTTTTTAGTACAGTGTGGGATGAAGTGAAGATGCTGATGGTTGCCATCGTAGGGTTCCTGAAATGCTCATTCATAGCAGCTCTGCTCAAGTTGGGCCTGACGGACCAGCGCCCTAATCGATACTCCTCCTCGCAAGGCAATGGTGAACCTAGATCTATTTCATCCTGTATAGATTGACATACTCGTTGCTGATCTGCCTTCTGGGTAGACGGTTGTCGAATTATGGAGTCCCATGAATACGTGTCTGAACAGGAGGTTGCCCAGGATCAATAGATGCATTTTTGCTGTCTGCTTCTGTATCGCAGGAATCATTGTTAGATGGGTGAAGATAAGTGCCATGATGCTGTTCATGAATGAATGGAAGTAGAATACTATCGTGCTTGATCACAAAACCATCATTTGGCAGTTGTTTGATAGTTCAGTATACTATCAATTCTTTGTGGTCGGGATGGAGGTGAGAGATGTAAGCACCAATGTAGGAGTATGTCTTCGAGCAGTACAGACAGACACCATTGAGGAATAACCCTGTTTTGTTTGCAAAATGAAATCTTGCCACAACATTACAAAGTGTCCTGATGGTTTGGTACTTGCTGATACCAGCGGAAGCCGGCTGCTCCTCAGTCAAAGCTGCACCATGATGTATTGTGTTCAAAACGGGGTGCTAAAACTCGTGTAGGATTTCGCTCATCCTCCCTTATAAGTTTGCGAAGTGTTCAATCACTCTCTCATTTTCAACATCACTTGGATCTCGAAAAGCATACCGCATCTGCATCCAGATCATCACAGCGATTGTTTTGCACCATCAGAAGTCACTATAACACTCATTGCCTGATTTACGGTTGTCACTTTTGGTTAAGTTTGTACCTTACATGAACCGTGCGTTCTCCGTAGATACCAACCCAGCGACATCATCGAGGGGTACAAGAACTGGAGCCAGAACAAACAAGTGAGATACGACTGCAGAGCACACTTGTAGTTGTCTTTGTGATGAATTTAAGCGTATAGTCGATGAATCATGGCGCTTGGATGACACTAAGCACATTGTGTCCTAGCTGAATAGTAGCCAAGATGATGTCGCCGGATCAAGATAACCCCTCCAAGCCCACATATCCATTTGCCTTGCCAGCGCATCTTACTTACAATATCCATAACCTTCAACACACCCTCATCACCTCTGCTACGGCATCGCATCACCCTTGACGATATATTCGACATTTCTGATGCTTGTTTGGAGTAAGGAGCATTTGATATCTACCACTCAATCATTGACCACCGTTAAGAAGATAAAATGAGATGTAACGCCTTCTGGATGCTGAAATCAGTTGTCACAGTTCATAATACAATCCAGATCGCGACTCTACAAGTCTGCATATGGGCGGAGCATGCTGGAGTTGGAGTCAGCCAGCAGGCAGCCAAAATAATCGGGATTCGGCAGCAGAAGGATGGCTTGACAATGCAAAAGAAAGGTAATAAACTGAGGGAGCGTGTCTGGGAGATTGCCCAGTTAATCAGCATCAGCAACAGGATAGGTGACGGCCCTGAGTAATGGGATCTCCTGATTGATTCTTGTGTTACTCGACTCAGTGATCTGGCGTCTAAATGGCCGCTTCCAAAACGGTACATGGCAGACAAGACTATCCTTGGTGGTCAGAAACTCAAGGTAGCACTGGACAGGTTCACAGAGGTTGGGGTTTACTGAAGAAGAATAGGACAGATGAACCCCTGACTTGGGAAGAGCAAATTGGTCCACATTGGTATGTATTTCGTCGCCCTGATGCATTTTTTTCTGTTCCTGATGACATGTAAATAGAGAAGATGCCAAGGATGAATCCTTCGGTGACAGATCTTCGCCAATAATTGTCCATAGCGACCCCTTGACCAATTTCCTTGTGGAGCCATTAAGGGTTACAATCACCTATGTGGATCCCGACATAGCTGGGAAGAGAGTGTGTGCAAACAATAGTCCACAATGCTGATGGCACTGGCCTGGGGATGATGAATCACTACTTCCGATAGTTAGATCAATCGTTGATACGACCATTTTGTCTCTCGCGAATGCTGCGTTTGGTGGTCAGCCAGACACAGGGCGGATGATCCGGGACCTTTGGGGCTGCCTGGAGGAGCCTCACGGAGATGGTGGTGCACACACTCGTAATGAGACACCAATCTTCGATAAGAACACCTTTGCCGGAGGGGTAAAGTCGTGTACGAAATTAAACACCCCAACACATCTTTTGTCATTGATTGTGTTCATCAAGTTGACCGCACATCTGGTGCCCAGATGCCTATGCGTAGTGGCCGCAGCTAGCTTCCTTTGTATGATGTCCATCTACCTCCAGCCGAGAATATGATCGACGATATTGGGGAGGAATTGGATGGCACTGCAGAGACATGGCGCACCAAGCCAAGCAGCTTCCCAACTACGATAACAGGCTTCAAAAAGTTAGAACGGAAACTTCAACAGAGCATTATCAGACAGCAGCAATACCTTGATGTCATCCGACACCGTGCTCTCGGTCTTTTAGCTGATTACGAGCAAAGTGTGGTTGCTGATGATGATGTGGCTTGGCTACCCAAGCACCGTCACATTGTGAATCTGTCCGCTGAGGGCTCTTTGGCCAATAGAAAGTGTACAATCAGCTTCCCAGCTGCTCATCAGTCATGGTGAGGATCAAATGCACTGGCTGGATGGTTGTTCAAGGATTGGCGTTGTGGGTGGGTACTTTTCTGGCACTTTGAATTGGGGATGGAAGGGTGAAAATTTGGAATTTTTCAGAGAGGATTTGGGTCTCTTTTTGGTGTGTTGTTTATTTTAATATTACATAGATCATATTCATGCATGTAGGGCTGTGTTAAGAGTTCCCAATGTTCGGATGAATCTTGAGACGCTTCCTTTTGGGAAAGGCATAGTTGTAGTGATAGGACTCCGCATATAGCTATCATGTAATTGGTTGTTCTGTATTTCTGTCCAGAAGAAGGTAGCCTGAATGATTGGTGAAACATGAAAGCTTTTTAGCTCGTTGTGACAATGATTTTCTCCAATGGAAGCCAATTCACAATCCTGGGGCCGGCTTGTCTCCTTCCATTCTTAGTTCCGAGTTCCTTTCCATCCAAGAAGTTTGAAGCGTGGGTGGCAGGAAAAGCCAAGATCGTAGAATCATCGACAGGATAAAAAGATGCATCATGATGATTTTTTCAATCATTTCAAACCTTTTTTTTCTTTACACAACACTTTAACTCATTTACTATACATTCTTTCACATTTTGTTTAGTCACTCCTCTGATTGTTTCTTGCATATGACGTACCGCCTGTTTAAATCATGTCGTGAAGGGGCCTCACTTCTCCTCCTCCTCCTCTTCCTTCAGGCACCAGAAGACAGCAGACAATTTATCCACAGCAAGGATCTTGATGATGACAACAGCACAACACCTGGTAATTTCAATGATCGTCAAGATGAATATTCAGAATCCGATGATGAGCCTCTTTTGCCACCATCCAGGAAATTGGTGCGCAAGCGGTGATCCAATGATTCCGTCACGTCAACACTTAGAAAATGAGGTCCGTCAACCCAATTAACTCCTATCTCAGCACAATAGCTGCAACCTAAGCGTTGGGAGTTCCATTTCGCCTCGGACGCGGAGGATGAAAGTGAGCCTGCACTGCTGGCATCCAAGAAGGTGCCTGATTGACTGTCTAAATGATTTAATTCGCCCACAAATTGATATACTAACTACAGGAAGGATTCGAACGAATCCAGCGAACAATTGGTTGCATGGAAAGCTGGAATCATCTGGTGATATGTGCCCTGTGCTGACGACATGACAGGTCTCATTGTCAGCGTAGAATACAACCCCCAGACTACGTTTTCGGGCATTCCAGCGATGGTCACGGCATGTGTGAATACTATAGCTCTCAATCATGCGATGTTTGTGAATCCCTCTGCCAAGAATGCGGTGAAGATTGCTCAGATTCATAGTTGGTGGTATGACAAATCACCAGGATTGATTTAGCCCAGAGAAACTGAGACCCTCCATGTGCCTACATTTCAATGGGATATGCAGCATCTTGAAGATTGTTTTCACTGCTGACATTGTGCATGAGGCTCTCGCGAGACAACTTACTGCCATGCAGCAATGGTATACCGATGGACGTCGTCAATCAACTCTATTCACGGGTTTTGAACAAAGTCACTTACACAGATCCTGAATATGCGAGCCTGACTTTTGGCCAAGGACAGGATTACATGCCCCACATATGTTTGTGAGGTAAGTTCAAAGTTCCGTTCTTGTTTAATCGTTGTCCTGACGAGCAATATCACAGTGCATGTTTCGATTTGCAGTGACTGAATTTGTGGAGGTTATTCACCAGACATACATCGATGGCATATCACAAATGGGAATGAAAGGCAGATCATTGATGGATACAATCAACCCGACATTCATTTCCCTCACCATGATGGCCATCCACCATTGTCTGTTGGGCTGCAAAACAGGCGAGATCAGGGTCTCGCCACAGTTTGGTCCAGGAGGACGAGCACAACGTAAGTGCAATATGGGCAACATCAATCATGCAGTTAATAACGCATCTGCAGATGTATTTCATCGTCCCGATGCAAATGTTCGTGCTTGCTTGCCTGATGTCGAAGCCAAAGTGATAGACAATATCCACAGCATGATTCACCGAGGGATCCACTCAACTGGTACCGACCGAGTGATCGCACAACCTTACAACAATCTGGGCAGCTTTGATGAGATCTTCGTTGATTACGTTCCAGAAGAGCTGATAGAGCAGCCTGACAATTCATTTAATCATCTCAGCAGCTTTATTGCTGCTACTGAAGCTAGCATGCAATTCTCAGCTGGTCTGCCAATGGGCAGGTCTGCCATTGCCAGCAGCAGGCAGCCCGTCCCTGCAGCAAGAGCAACAGCAACAGCAACAACATCACCAACATCACCACTGTTGGAAATACAGAATTAGTCAATGAATGTAAGATTGGAGAGAGTGCGATGTCGATTGGAAGCTGGGAATGGTGTCAGTGATCGCATGTAGGATTTCTTTGGTGTTCTATCTTAGTCTAGGTTTCTTGGATATATCGTAATCATAGTAAATGTAACAGAACTGGTGGTTTACCGAAATCTGATCATGAACACGTGAAATGATCATCGCAATGATGCATAACCCTGCCGCCGCAGTTGACCAACTGCTAGATACTGAACCATTGTATATCAACTACTTGAATGTGGTGAACCACTTCTGCATGGTAACTATCATTGGTCAAATTAAGCTGTGAGGGTGTTTAAAAACAAGAACTACTTGCTTCATTACACGTACAGAGTAAGTACTTCCATCATTGTGAGCAAAATTTCAATCTGGCAAAGTAGGAGTGTGTCGACAGATGATAGGTGATATTGCCAAAGTAGGTGTGAACAGTTCATCAAGTGCTCGTCGTCACATTCACAAATGTAGGTACACTGGTTGTGACACTTGAAAACAGCATTGCAACAACTCCAAAACAACTCTGGAATGTTGATGCAATGCCATATTTCAGGGAAACCTCAATTTCATTTTTTTGAGTTTGTGTGTACAGTACACCAAATAAATTTAATGAAGGAAATTTAGTTTTTGCTGATGAAAGTCACAGTGCTCCACAGTGTTCTCATTGGTTGGTGAAAGAGCTCGATTGATTCTGAGGCAATTGATGAGGGCTGTCTCCAGAATTCAGTATAAAAGTGGATACCAATTGCATCTGGATAAGCATTGTGCATTAAAATGGATTTGATCCTGGTCAGCCTCAACTAGAACCACCTTTTGCTGGTTGTATGTATCGACAATGACTAGTATATTAAGCTGTTTCTTGCATTTGCAAAGAAGAGATGTGGATGTTGCTCCACTTGCATTTGTACTCTTGTTGCCTGGATAGTTTCTCATTCTCAGCACCAGTGAATCCTCACCACTTAAAGGGTGGATTGTAGGCACAGGAATCCGTGTTGGCTACAATCTGTCCCATGAGGGAATTGGTAAGAAAGATTGAAGATCTGAATTGGAGTAATATTATCCAGCAAAGAGAATAAGATGGGCAATCAGTTCCATGGTTTGTGAGGAGGGACAATTGGTTGGCAAGGGTTGAATGTGGGAAGCACGGGAAGATCAGTCAAATTTTGAAATGGTTATTTGAGTATTTTGTTCTGCTGTGTGGCTGAGCAATCAGCAGTGATTTATCTTGCTCACTCGATATATGCTTTACATAAGGAGCTACAATTATCATGCTGGTTGAGCATTGCCAGTGGAGCTTGAGTAGTTGGTCAATACATATCAGATTAAATTACAGGTCGGTACCAAACCAATGCAGATGTTTGTGGCACCCTGGAGCAAGTGCACTTTGGACTAGAGTAATTGTCCATAATGCGATGCTTTGTTGGTTGCTTTTCAAATATTTTGCTCAGGATAGTAGAAATAAGATTATGAGTGATGGGGTAGATAGTCGACATTATGATTCCGAGGTTTGAGGGCTTGTCTTGTCATGGCTGTTGTTTTGTATTACATGGGCAGTAGGATGGTGGTTGCTGCTGGGCTGGTGGATGGTCTTATCACAATCTCTAAAGTACTGCTATTTATATGCAACTCAGCACCACAGAACCTGTCACACTGGTACAAGAGTTCACAAATAGAAGCTTCTACTAGTTATGTTTCAATGGATAGCATTCTAGAGGGGGGTTTATGTGGATGACAGTATAGTTATAAGTGACAAGGCGTAGTACCAGTGAAAGTGGGCCCTTTTGTGGACCTGCTACCAGCAAAGAGATAGCAGGTCACAACATATTGATTAACCATGATTGCTATCTAGATTTATGTCTGCTAAATTCTAATTGAACTGAATAGTTGATATATTGTATTTCACAGTATTGATTATTCAGTAGTATGTGAATTATAAGAAGATAACTGAGTTTACATACACAGGTGAATAGAGCAAATATCTTCGTTTCTCCACTGACAGGTATCCTTATCACTACTGTTGCCAGATCAGATACATACCATGTATACATTCAATTTCTAGTCCTGGTTACCTTTGAAGTTGATATAGTTCTTGTTGGTATCCTGTCCAGATTATATTATATAACTTCTATTACCACTATATTGTTCTATATTGTATAATCATATGCAATCATCCAACATTGTGGTTTACTCATTCCAGTATACAACAAACCATAGTTGATTGTAAGTTAGGTTTCTTTTCCTCAGCTGAATTGTATAGATCAAATACATAGCAAAATACCACTCTTTATAATTATAAAAAAGTAACAAGTACTCTCCAATCTAGCAATAGATACCTTTACTCCCAAAATGCTGAAAATTCTCCAATTATAACATAGCCAAAATGCAATTACACTGACTAACAACTTTCTTCCCAAACTATGTTGAAAAATAATTCCCTAACAAAGACAACCTCTATGACACCAACTGGTTGCATATTTAGCATACAACTATATCCGGATAACAAGGTGGAATAATTGGATAATAATGTTGTAAATTGACCTCACAAAGATATATGATATGTACAAGCCACCAATCAACATCATATACCACTGTTGTATGGTTGCCCATCAATATATGAAGTATTCTCACTTGCTACCCAGTTGTACCACTACTGTTTAAATGTTAGAATCAAAGTCCTCCACCAAGTACTAACTTGAGTCAGGTATTCCCCAATTATTAAGCTCAATAGCAAAGATTTGCATCCCCAAGCCAGTTATTGTCAATCTTGAATTCTCCCTCCACCATAGTTTCCAGAACAAGTCTCATTATCACTGGAGGCACCATCTGTGTCTTCAGCACCAATGTGATACAATTTAGTCATTTGCTTGGTATCTTTAATCAGTATGGCACCTGGACCTCCTTTTGTTATATCTGAAAGATCCCTCTAAGCCTTCCAATACAAAGATTTCTGCAACCAACAGCACTGTCACAAGCAGCAATAGTATGTAGTACAGACTTGTACCCATTACCAATGCAATCCTATAATGAATCCAAACTGGTAATCAGAGTGCAAATATGCTAGGGTTTGTTTTTACCAATGGCAAAACTCTTATCACTCGAAAGCAGATTGAATACTCCCAATAGCAATTTGCCAAAACTATAGTCAGCTCAACATCAGTACATTCAGCAAGTGAAAGAGTGAAAAGATAGCTGGGGTGAAGCAATAATATACATTGTAGCATGATCCAGAAACCAAAAAGATTGAAAATGCTATTTGTCAACCCCCTGCACTGGGTGAAAGCGGTGCCAGACTTTTGGCGACTTTTAAGAACTGGCTGCATTTGGTTGATTTTAATAAGATACAGCTGATACAGCTATGGAGGGTAAAAATATAAGCAAAAGAAGTACAATAGAGATTTGGAAGGTAAGGAAGGAGTGAAGAAATGGCAATAAGCGGCAAGTGGCCAATGTGGGAGAACACCCTGATTCAAGTATAAGCATGTAACCACTGGTCATTTTAAAAATAAAGTATCCTCAGTTGTAATTTACAAGAAGCTGAATGATGATAATGATGAATATATTAACCACAAACAACTCCAAGTCAAATTTAAAGCTACAAGGTTCATGGAGGAACTTATTGAGTCTATTCAAAAAACAGCATCCCACAAGAGACATACATTTGGTACATGATGTACAAGTGCACCTTGGAGTATGAAATATTTGATAAAGAGTATATAGAGCCATACCCACCTAGATAACTAATAAATGAGTATTTATTTGACCAGATATTATGCAACTATTTGCTCTCAAATGTCTTCCAGTTAGTGTTAGCAACGGTTCCAAATCCGCGGTTCGGTTCCGGGTCTGGGTTGGAACCGAACTGGAACTGTTGAAATGGGTTTCACCCGATCAGAAAACCGAACCCCACTGAACCTCTGGTTTTTTGGCCAGTTCCAAAATTTTGCCAACTTGGCACTTTGGCTCCAATTAAGTATATGAGTTCTGATCATATCACAATATGATATATATGTGGATGATGCAGGTTTGCATGCTCTTTCTCCTCCTATTCTCCACTCTGCGATCCAATCAATATTCATTGCATCACTGCGAAACATGTCCAATTTTCGGCGTTAATTCACAGCAACTCAAGCAATATTGATAGGATTGCAAAGTGGAGAATAGGAGGTGGATGAGCATGCAAAACTGCATCGTTTACGTATATATCAGATTGTGATATGATCAGAACTCAAATACTGAATTGGAGCCAAAGTTCTGATTACGCGAAAATGAGGCTCTGCTGTGTGTACAACCCAGCAAAAAAACTGCGGGTTTATGTCCGGTCTGGGTGGAAACCCCGCCAAGACAACCTGGGTCGGGTGTTCGGCCAGGACTGGAACAGAACCGAACAGAACAGAACCGCCGGTCAAAACCCAGACTGCTGGCGGGTTACCCGGACCCGTTGCTATCACTACTTCCAGTTGAAACTGTGATTCGATTTGGAAACATTTCAGAAGATATACTGGTAGTTAGAGGGAAAGATAGTATGGAGTATGTAATTAGACTGGCTATGATAATCTGTAGAAGATTTGTTAAGGGAAGATATTACATGATGGAAATCATGGTAAAAATTCTTTGAAGAGATTTGACTAAAAAGGAAGAGAAGGGGAGGAGGAAGGTACACCAGAAAATAGTAGCAATGTAAATGTGAGTTCTAACTGACAGACTAGAATTGAGAATATTCCACATATCTTGAATTGTTCCAATGTGTGGCTGTGAAATATCTAACATTGTATAGATATACCAATAACAAGAACTATAAGTCCTTCTGCCAGATCAATCTCTGTACAACCCAAGATAATGATTAAGAATGAATAGTGCAAATAGTGCACATTGAAAAAGATGACCTTATGTGATACCTAACTTATTGAAATGCTGCTTTTAGAATGGTACTTCACACATTATTTGACACATAGCACACTGAGATTCAATTGACCAGTATGTTGGCTATATTACTATGATACACATGCAATTATATTGTGCTTGATACTATACATTATGCTGCATTCAACAAGAATCCAAACTGCCAAATGGACTTTATTGCATGCTCCCAAGTATGCTGTGAAGAACACTGTTCATTGTACTTGATAGTTCACTCCCAGCCTGAGTAACATTTAGACTGTATTAAGCACCAAAGATGCTTTGAAGAATACTCTGTGTACTCTCCCAAGTACAACTCCAAGTATGTTGCCAAGTACACTCCTGGGCGTTCTCGCAAGGATGCCCCCAATTGCACTCGTTGGCTCACCCCCAGCCTCATTGACTATATACTGCCAAGTAAGATCTCAAGTCACTCTCAAGCACACTCCTGAACATGTTTTCAACTACACTTGCAATTGCATTGCATGACATACTTCCAATCTGCTTACTATACACTCACAGGACAAGCCCTCAACTAAGATACTCCCATGTACATTCCAAGCAAGTCCCCAAATACACCTCTGAGTATTTTCAAGTTCAGTTCTGAGCATCATATCAAGGATGCACCTAATTGCACTCAATGGCACACTTCTTGCCTCCGTAACTGTACACTTGGAACTCAGCCCGCAAGACACCCCCACACACACTCAGAAGCATGGTTACTTACAGGTACACTCTCAAGAGTCAAGACTTACCCAGTCTGAGCTGACTATATACAATGATGTATGCATCCAGCTGCCCAATCCAGAGAATTGCCGAGTTGCATGCACCAGGAACCAGGAAGATGGTAGCAGGGGGCATATGGTGGCCGAAATGATGATGTTGGTCGATATCATGTTGTACATGTCATTTTGTGGATACCCACCAGCACGAGATCTCACTATGATCCATAGTCAGAGGATTTCCAATTGTATTCTTACATTCTGCTTGGCAGGTAGACAATTACATCTTCGGGTGAGCAGATCTCTGACTCCGATTTTACAGGGGAATCTACCACTCCCTCCCCACACGTAGTGGGTATATGCTTGAGCATCCGCTCCAGCGCTCATGGCAAAGATGGTGATGGTGATAATATCAATGGTGATGATGGCAATGGTGATGATGGCAATGCATCAGCAAGTTGTAAATTGGTCTGGAAGCCACACCCAGACCTCGCAGGCACTCTGGTCAACATTTCCAGTGCTCCCATGTAATTGCATATGCTTCCAGGCCCCCCTGCAGTGAAGTATAGTGCTCCCAGACTCTCCAAGAGCATTCTCAGGTGCTTCTGAAAGCACCTACAGTTATGGATGTGTATTCAGGATAGTACGATATATGACTTATAGGATAGGCTAATTATGGAGCAGCTGCAACACCTGCCCATGACTGTGGGAGACTTTGAGAGCAGCTGAGATCTCTGTGCAGCTCCAAGGGAGACTGAGTGCCATATTCTCACAGCAGTGGTTCTTAGGGTTCCATAACCACAAGGCATTTCATGTATCAGATTTGTCTCTGTTACAGTCACAAGATTTGCTATATCATAATATGGCATGTATTATCTTTCTATGTATCTCCATGTTTATACATATGGTCAATTTGGCTGCAGATGGTACTCGAGCATAATAGGAGAAGCACCTGGCGACGCCAATTGAGCAAACTTCCAGATACACTGTGAGGCTGTGGTCATGTGATGTTGGAAATCTATTTGAAGGCAGTGATTGAGGGAGTACGCAGATGATCTTGGAGGTTAATATCGAGTTGAACTAAGAGATGCACTTCAAGGCGGAGATTGAGTGAACTCAGAGATCCACTGGGAGGGTGTGATCAAGGGAGTGTGGATACACATTAAGATGGTGAAATCGAGTGATACTCAGAGCAGCACTTGGAGGCCCTGTTCGTGCAAGTGTGGATATGCATTTCTACTCCGAGATGTACTTACTCAGAGATGCGCCCGGTGGCCATAATCGAATAAGTTTGAGATTCAATTGAAGGCTATGATATCGCAAAGTTGGAGGTTATGTTCGGGCGAGTTTCTAGAAGACCTTGGAGGTCATGATGATGCAAGCCTGCAGGCCGTCATCGAGCGAGTTTAGAGATGCACATGGAGGCCACGATCAAGCAAACCTGGAGACAATCACTCTGGAATTCCGGAGATGTACTTCGTGGCCATCATTGTACAACCCTGGAGGCCATGACCAAGCAATGCTGGAGATGTAATTGGAGGTCATGATTGATCGAGATTGCAGGGGTCCTTGGAGGTGATCAGGAGGGAGGTGATAGATCAGGAGGGAGGTGTGACAGCAGCTAAGACTCTATTCATTGGTTAACTTGTAATCATGGGAATGTGAAGAGTTGAGTACAATAAGGTCCACCGAGAGATGAGAGATGAGAGATCAGAGACTGGCTGGAACCGTCAGAAAGTCAATCATGGGACGATTCATAACTCGATGTATGCAGTCCTTCGTTTGTGGTGTGTTCGGTGACAGTCCTACTCGGCTTACACCATACTCAGCATAGGCTGTACTAGGTGTATGTTATATTCGGTGTGTGCTGTACTCAGTGTATGCTGTACTCGGTGTGTGCTGTACTTGGTGTAAGCTCTACTTGGTGTATGCTTTACTCGGTGTATGGCGTACTTGGTGTATGGTGTACTTGGGGTCTGGTGTACTTGGGGTCTGGTGTACTTGGTGTAGGCTGTAATGGGTGAATGCTGTACAGGGTGTATGAGGGACTCGGTGTATGGGGTACTGGGTGTATGGGGTACTGGGTGTATGGGGTACTGGGTGTATGTGGTACTGGGTGCATGCGGTACAGGGTGTATGCAGTACTTGGTGTATGTGGTACTTGGTGTAAGCGGCACTTGGTAAATGCAGTACTTGGCAAATGTGGTACTCAGTGTGTGCTGCACTCGGTGTATGCAATACTTGCTGTTGACTCTGAATCATTGCATGGAGAGATAGAGAGGGACAATGTAACTTCGTGTACTTTGGTGATGGTACAGGAAGAACAAAATGACAGGAGTTGGGGGAAATCATGATGAGAAAATGGGAGTTATGAGAATTTCGTGTGCAAGTCAATTTACCATTCCCTCAACAACAGGTACCACTACCACTCCGGCTTGTACAAACAGCTACAGAAGGTCTTCAAAATCCCACCTGGTGAGTTGTACCCCTGACTTCTCATATCCGCTTGTGTTGTCCATATTGTTGCCATCTTGATCTGTCATGTCTCATTCTTCTCCACAAGTCTGTCATTATCGTGGAATACAAAGTTTCGTCATCCCAGTCTATCTCTGCATGCCATGATCGAGAGTTCACACTGAGTACAGCATACACCCAAGATTGTCCATCGTCCGTTCATTGTCACGATTATGAGTTGACCGCTGAATGCAGCTTCAGCTTCGAGCATGCCTCCCCACATGATTGACCGTCACCAGCGAGCTCTTCAAGAGAGCTCAAAGGTAAAGTCACCTCATCACACTACTAAGGTTGTTACTAAACTAACTCATGAATAGAGTCTCAGCACCCGGTGCACCTCTCATTGACCGCCTCCAACTATCCCTTCAATCTTGCTCAATCGTGGCTTCCAACTGCATCTCCAAAGTTGCTCAATCGCAGCCTCCATCTGCATATCCAAACTCGATCTATTACGGCCTCAATGTCCCTCCCTGAGTTCAATCGATTATGGCCTCCCCATGTATCTCTTAACTTGCTCAATCACTGCCTCCAAGTACATCCGTAAGTTGACATCATAATGGCCTCGAAGTGTCTCTCTGTGTTCACTCGATCATTATCTTCATGTGCACCTGGAATTGATCCTAAGAACCATCTGCACATAGTCCAGATATATCATGTGTAGATGGGTAGCTATATCGATACATAGATTCATAGATGAAAATACAATCTGAGGACATGAGTTTTAAAAATTGTTGAACGATATGTAGTAGCTTTGATTTCAAGACCCACTAGCAGTGTTAGGAACAGGTCTGGGTAACCCGCCAGCAGTCGGGTGTTTGGCCAGTGGTTGGGTTGGGTTGGGTTCCAGACCTGGACAAAAACCCGACCCGGTTTGTCTTGGCAGGGTTGTCACCCGGACTGGACATAAATCCGCAGATTCTTGGCCGGGTTGGAACCGGCCCGCGGTTCCATATTCCGGTTCCTACAACTTTGGCCATTCTTTGGCTACAATTAAGTTTTTGGGTTCTGATCGAATCATGTCATGATCAGTATGTAGATTGTGCAGTTCAAGCAGCTCTTTCACCTCCCGCATTCAGAATTGCGATGCGACCAATATTCGTTGAGTGACTGTGAAATAACGCAAAATTTGATGCGAAATTTGGGGGTTTTTGATAGCGACACAATGACTATTGGTCGGATTGCAATTCTGAAACTGGGAGGCGAAAGCGCGGTTATCAATACACAATCTAGGTATTGATCATGTCACGATACGATCAGAACTAAGATATTTAATTGGAGTGAAAGATGTGGGGTTGAAATGCTGGGTTATTGGTGGTAAAACTGGCCCAATCCCAATGGTCCGGGTTTTCGTGTGGTAAAACCCGTTGCAACGGTCCAGTTCAGGGTTGGAACTGGACCAGGAACCGAACCAGGAATTCGGACCCGTTGCTAACACTACGCACTAGCAGTGTTACCAGAGATGGTGTTTCTCCTGGACTGCTCTACAGTGAGTTGATGTGCTCCCAGGGTCGATGCTAGCACGCCCACAATAGTCATCAGTGCTCACAAGGTTAACACCAGCTCTGCCAGGTACTCCTCTGGTCGTCAGTAGATATACAGGTTCTCGCAGTGTTGTCCCCAGCACTTCCAGGTGCCGCTTATTGCCACTGTATCTGTCCAGACAACTTTGGGATTTGACCACCCTGGGATTCTGGTCCGACAACTCTCTAACACTCCCAGTGTTATATTTACATTTTGCTGATGTGGTGATGATGGCAATGGTGATGATGATGGCAATGGTGATGATGATGGCAATGGTGATGATGATGGCAATGGTGATGATGATGGCAATGGTGATGATGATGGCAATGGTGATGATGATGGCA
>Ga0307512_10000115_pt1 | contig 101419 bp, 109 predicted proteins | sample 14_EM_MG_FD_200267 | JGI IMG/M metagenome (GOLD analysis project Ga0307512, IMG submission 200267) | Populus trichocarpa ectomycorrhiza microbial communities from riparian zone in the Pacific Northwest, United States - 14_EM | ecosystem: Host-associated > Plants > Roots > Unclassified...
TGAGGAATGGTTCGAGGGTGGCAGACGAATTGTATATAAAGAGAGTGTTGATGGTGTTGGAGGATTTCCTTTTCTTCTCTCTTTACTCGTTCTCTTGTATAGCAAGCAATAGTACGACTTTGAAAGATCTTTTGATTCTTGTCTCTCGATACGCACTTCGAGTTCAGTCCTGCAACATCCATATCGCCTGCGCCCGATCCCGCCCGTTACATAGACAATGCATGCCATATTATGATGTAGTGAATCTTGTGACTGCAACTGGGATGAATATGATAAGGCGAAATGCCTTGTGGTTGTGTAAGGACCACTGCTGTGAGAATACGGCACCAGGTCTCCGGCCGAGCTGTGCAGCGGTCTCGGCTGCTCCCGAAGTATCCCACAGAGCTGCGCTGCAGTCTTACCTTCTCTCGAAGTCTCCTGCAGATCTGCGCAGAGGTCTCAGGAGCTCCAAACTTTGATTAATCTATAAGGCAAATCTCGTAGCATCCTGAATACACCTCCATAACTGCATGTGCTTTCAGAAGCACCTGAGAATGCTCTTGCAGAGTCTGAGAGCACTTTGCTTAGCTCCAGGGGCGTCTGGGAGCATCTAGAGGAACTTAGAAGCACTGGTGAGGTTGCGCGGAGTGTCTGGGAGAATTGCGCGTTTCTTCCTGACAGATTTACATTTTGCTAATATTTGAAGTCTAGATCAAGTGAGTTTGGAAATTCACCCGGAGGTCATGATCATGTGAACTTGGAGCGAAACTTGGGAGCAATATTGAAGTACAAGTACAGGCCACAATTGAGAAAGTGTGGAGATACACTTGCAGGCCAAGATAAAGTAATCTGGGATTTGCCTGTGTAGGCTGTAATTGAGTGAGTTTGGGGGTGTGCTTGAAGGCCATAATTATATAAACTTTGAGACTTACTTAGAGGGCAATATCGACTGAACGTTGAGGAGTATCTCCTTGTGGTTGATCTGGAGGTACTTGATTGGGAACAAGGCATCATGGTTTCCAAGACCCCATTTATTGCATGCAACTGGGAGAATATGATGAACTATTGACTTCACATTTGAGTCCTTGGATCAGTGAAATGTAAATCGGTCTGGAAGCCACACGCAAACCTCCCAGATACTCTGGTAGACTTCACCGGTGCTCCCAAGTAATTCCAGATGGTCCCAGGCCCCCCTGGAGCTCACCAAAGTGCTCTCAGACTCTGCAAGAGCATTCTCAGGTGCTTCTGAAAGTACCTGCAGTGATGGAGGTGGCACTCAGGATGCTACGAGATTTGACTTATAGGATAGTGGAATTCCAGAGCACCTGAGATGGTCTGCGCAGGTCTGCAGGAGACTTCAAGAGCAGCTTCAGACCTGTGCGCAGCTCTGCGGGAGAATTAGTGCCATATCGTCACGGAATCGGTTGATAGCGTTCCATAACCACAAGGCATTTCATGTAGCAGATTCTTCTTTATTACAGTCACAAGATTCGCTACATCATAATATGGCATGTATTATCTATCTAAGTCTCTCTATATATATACATACGGCCAATCAGGCTGCAGACGGTACTGGAGCGTGATCGCAAAAGCACCTGGAGACGCTGATTGAGAGAACTTAGAGATGCACTTGCAGGCTGTGATAGTGTGAACTGGGAGATGTACTTGGAGCCCGCGATCGAGCAAGTTAGGAGATGCTCTTGGAGACTAAGATCCAGTGGAACTCAGAGATACACCTGGAGGCCGTGATCGAGCAGTTTGGAGATGCCTTGGGACGCTGAGGTCCAGCAACTCAGAGATGCACTTGGAGGCCAAGATCGAGTTAAACTCAGAGATGCACTTGGAGACCGTGGTCGAGCAGGTATGGAGATGAATTTGGATGATGAGCTCGAGTGACTCAGAGATGCACTTGGAGGCCGTAATCGAGCCGGTTTGGAGATGCATTTGGAGGCCGAGATCGAGTAATGCAGAGATACATTTGGAGGCCGCGATCAAGTTGAACTCAAATATGCAATTGGAGGCCGTGAACGAGTGAGTTTGGAGAAAAATCTTGAAGCCGAGTTTGGGAAACCCAGAGATGCACCAGGAGGCCGTGATGGAGCGAGTTTGGGGATGCACTTGGAGGCTGAGATCAAGTTGAACTAAGAGATTCACTTGGAGGCTGCGATTGAGCGAGTTTGGAGATGCACTGGGAGGCCGTGATCTAGTGAGATTGGAGATGCGCTTGAGGCGGCGATCAAGTTGAATTCAGAGATGCACTTCAAGGCGGTGATCGAGCAAGTTTGGAGATGCATATGGAGGCCGGGATCGAGTGACTCGGACATGCACTTGGAGGTCAAGATCAAGTCGAACGGAGAGATGCACTTGGAGGCCATGATCAGGCGAGTATGGAGATGCACCTGGAGGCCAAGATCGTGTATCTCAGAGATGCACTTGGAGGCCGTGATTGAGCGAATTTAAGGATGCACTTGGAGGCCATGATCGAGTGAGATTGGAGCAGTACTTGGCGGTGGTCTATCTGAAGGTGGTAAATTGGTAGGGAGGGGCGACGGCAGCTGAAACTATATTAGTTGGTTAATCGTGGGAATGTAGAGAGTGGAGTACAATAAGGTCCGCCAAGAGATGAGAGACTGGCTGGGAGCGGGAGACTGTAGATCTTGGGATGATGCGGTACTCAGTGTATGCAGTACTCAGTGTTTGCTGTACTTGGTGTTAACTCATGATCATTGCATCGAGAGATAGATAGGGATGACTTAGCTTCGTGTTCTTAGGTGATGGTAGAGAATGAGAGAGATGAGAGGAAATGAGGGAAATCATCTTGAGAAACTGGGACTTAAGAGAATTTCGTGTGCAAGTCAATTTACCATTCCTGATATGGCAGGTACTACTCCCGATCCGGCAGGTAAAAACACTAATATGGGGTCTTCTAACACTAATCAGGCAAGTCATACTGCTGACTACTCATATCCACTCGTATCCTCCATATCGTTCCCATCTTCATCCCCCATCTCTCTTTCTCTACCATCATCGCAGAACACAAAGTCAAGTCATCCGTCTCTATCTCTCCATACCATAACGATGAGTTAACACTGAGTACAGCATACACCGAGTACAGCTTACACCGTGTACAGCATACACCGAGTACAGCATTCACCAAAGATTGTTTGTCTTCCCTTGATTCTCACAATTATGAGTTGACCCCTGAGTGTAGCTTCAACTTGCCGCATGCCACCCTACAAGCTCGACCGTCACCAGCCAGCTCTTCATGCAAGAGCTCGAAGGGAAAGTAACCTCATCATATTCCCACAGTTGCGAGTTAACTAACTGATGGATAGAGTCTCACACCCTGCCCGCCTCGTATCGACCATCTCCAAGTACTCCTCGTATGTTGCATGATCATGGCCTCCAAGGGAATCTCCACACTGGGTGTATCGCGGCCTCCAAGTGCATGTCTGAGTGTCACAATTGCGGCCTCCAAATGCATCTCCAAACTCGCTCGATCACGGCCTCCATGTGCATATTTGAGTTCGACTCGATCTTGGCCCCCATGTGCATCACCAAAGTCGCTTGATTACGGCCTCCAAGTGCATCTCTGAGTTCACTTGATCACGGCCTCCCAGTGCATCTCCAAACCCGCTCGATCCCGGCCTTCAAGTGCATCTCTATGTTCACACAATCACCGCCTCCAACTGCATCTCTGAGTTCACTCCATTGTGATCTTCAGCCGCACCACGAATTGCTCTCAGGCACCGCCTGCAACCAGTCTAGGTATACCGTGTGTAGATGGGTAGGTATATAGATACATAGATTCATAGATGAGAATACAAACTAAATTCATGAGTTTTAAAAATCGTTGAACGATAAGTAGTAGCTATGATTTCCAGGCTCACCAGCAGTGTTCCGAAAGAAGATGTCGGTTCTCCCAGACTGCTCTACAGCCGTTTGAGGTGCTCCCTGGCTCTTCGTCAGCGCTCCCAGGTGATCCCAGGCTTGTTGTCGGCGCTCCCAGTCTTGTCGCCGGTGATCCCAGGTGCTTCCAGGTGCACCTGAAGGCCACTGCGTCGGTCTAGTACACTCTGGGATTTTACCACCCTGGGATTCTCGTCAGACAACTCTCAGACACTCCCAGAGGCTCCCAGTGAGATACTTACATCGTGCTGATGTGATGAGGGCAGGCTGGTGGCAGTGGATCTGGTGGGATGGATGCTATGAAGTGATGGTTTATCGCAGGGTGCACTTAGAATGGTACAAATGAAACATGTTTACTCGGTAATGTTAGCAACGGTTGAGGAGAGTCCCTCCAGGTCAGAGTTCAGATCGGAACCGAACCGTTGGCACATTGGAGGTCCTGGTCATCAATACACCTGAACTGTCTATTGGGGTATGTTTTGATGGAAATCTCCCACCCCATGTGAATTGGGTGGGTTGTCAGCGGGTTGTACAGCGGGTCTGTCCGTAAATTCATATAATGCTCTTGCTTGTGCTGTTTGATAATACTATTTCATCAAAATCAATCATTCAACATCCAGTAATCACCATTTGAATGCTTTGCAGGTTGCGGTATCGATTATTTTGGACTGAATGTTTTTCCTTTTGTGAGTTGTATGTTGCAGTACAAAGGCAGTCAATAGTACTGTTATGGACTCAAATATCCATGCGATGCTTTGAGTACCCAATATACAGGACCAAATATTGTGGACCCTCCATTCATGTTGATTTTCAAGATGGGGTAACAAAGATATCGTGTGCTGTTTTGGCTGAATAGACAGCCACTCCATTGTAGATGCATTATTGTTACAACGTGACACCGATCAGAGATGCAAGACCAAAAATGGTTGAGGCTCCGTTGAGGGTCATTTTCAGGATGGGGCAGGGAGTATGCCGCTGTTGTTTTTGCCACCAAAGGAAGCTAATCCGTCGTTCATAAATGTTTGCAATCAATCGCCACTTCGATAACCCAAGTTGCCAAGGCAGAAATCATTGACCCTCCATGGACGCTGATTTTCAGAATGGGGCAATGACCATGTCGCTTTCTCTTTTACCTATAAACACTACCATTACACCCATTATGCCTAACCACAACCAGATCACATTTTAATTACCTGAATTAAACAACTAGGAATCATTGACGCTCCATTGAGTCTCATTGTCAGAATGGGGCAGTGACCATGTCACTTGCTGTTTCGCCGATAGAGGGAGCCAATTCATTGGTTATGCTTAGCAATGACGAATTAACTTTACAATTACGATGCTGACATGACCAAAAATTGTTGACTCTCCATTGACGCTGAGTTTAACATATTGTCAGGTCAAAATCTCTGGCCATCGATAATTGTATGCATAATACTTTGAACATATTGGCTGCCTTTCACCAAGATTGAGACTCAGCCCTTTGGCAAAGCTGAGCTCAGTAATGATCTGGTACGGGTCACTCTCATTCTGCCAATTTGAGATATCTTGCTGAATGATTCTATTCGCCCGCCATAGTGCTGTTTATGAACAAATATTCACAGGTGACTACCGAATATTGTCCCATAATATTTCTCTGGTTGCAATCCTCGGTCAAGCAATATATAGAACCTGCTGATAACATATTGACCCATTCTGTCCCACTTTTTCTGGTTTCCTATATTCCTCCTTGTTTCTATTGTAGTGACCATCATCAACCCCGGTTATCCCTCGGGTATTAACCTCCATGTTGGCTGAATCGATCTGGGAACATTTGGTGGGGCATTCACACACCGGTTCTCTGTGCTTTGCGGAGCCTCCATGCAACTGTCTAGCTCCATAGCGGATTTGCTGTCTGCCTCCCGGTCATCACCTGTCGCATTTGGACTCTCCAAGTCACCCATCCCATCAAGCCAATTTTTGGTGATAGAAATGCTATCAGGTGTACTGTCCTTATCATTTCTGCCTGGATGACGGTTGACTCTTTTGATTTGGCGGACATGTAATACTTGATTTCCTCCTCCAGCTAGGTCCTTTGCAGACAAAGCTGGTGGCAATGGTGATCTTTCCGACAATTTAACTGCAGCCCCACCATCATGGTGAAAGTTTGACCAGGATGCTTCGATGATCTCTTCACTGTCTGAAATGTATCCTATGGCTGTCATTTGCTTGTTTTGGGCGTGAGATTCCTTCTTTGTAGCATGTAGGCTTTGGCTGCCCTGCCACAGGTCCAAAAAGTTGTGGACCTTGGCCATTCTGCGCAATTATCTATCCTCCGCATCTCACTTCAATTCCAAGTTGTTATCAGTCTGCATGGTATCCAATACTACTGTTAAATCGCCTGCCAATATTCCTTTATCAGCTTGAGCAAACTGCCTTACTACAAGCTGTTCCCAAAGGGTCTCACAAGTGGTTTTAGATTGTCTCCACCCAATAACGTCCCGCCCAAGGGAAAAACTGGCCTTCATTCCGCCACATTGGAGAGATTGGTGTACTTTGAGTGAGTTTGATCTTGCAGACGCCCCCAGTCAGTGATATCGGGAAAGAAAAATATACTGCTAATCTCCATATGGTGGGAGTGGCAATCATTAAGATTTCGATCAAGTTGCCACCAGTTATTGGGTGCATCAGGTGGTGAACTCAAATAGAGCCTTGCGGGTGTCAAGAAGGGTATTGTGTGATGGCCTCATCCGGGTGTCATTTCCGCCACGTCTTCAGGCATTAAGTGCTCTTCATCATTGCTGGACAAATCATATGGGTCAAAAGAAGAATGAACAATTCCAGAAGACTTTGCAGAGAGGCAGAGATTGCTGGACGGAACATTTTCGGGTTTCATGACAGACATACGTCGATGTTTGGCACAGTATTCATTCTCCACATACTTCAGCAATGCCTCCTGGTATTGGCTAGTATAGGAAGTGTTGTCCTCAGGAATAATATGCATTGCCTTGTCCGACTTCCTAGATGATCGCAACTTCTGGAAAGAATCAAGGATATGTGCGGAAATGACAAGGATAGCAGTCGTTGGAGTTATGTCAGCATAATATTTTGACAGCATCTGTGGTGCAAACCTCATGGCGAAGTATAAGTCATCCGTCTATTGAATCTCCTTCTTAGCTAAAGCTCACATAACACGATGCATATGATCAAACCTGTCATTGTAGACAATGATGACATGATGCAGAGTAACTATATGCGATATTGACATCCACAGGGTCCAGTACCGGAATGGGCTTAAAACTTCCTTGAAGTACTTGATGATGGGCCATTCATCCTGTGTTGTGAAGCGTGACCAGTAATGGTTGAATTGTGGATTTTTGAGCCCCTTGTGGGTGAATTCTCGCAATAGGTAGGCTCACTCAAGGAACTCCAATGTCGAATTCCACCCAGTTTGCATATTCATAATAGCAAGTACTGTGATTCATAGTTTGGCATTTTGATAGTCAATGAACTTGTTTTGACAACCCGGTGTCAGTGTGATCAATACAGCAAGCAGTCTCTGCTATATCAAGGTCAGTTTCAGGACTTTCAAAATGTTGTGAAATATGTACTTTCCCAATTATCTTTGCCAAACCTGGTCTCATAGCAGACACCTGATGGATTCTAGCATTACATTCTTTTCGCAGTCTTTGAGTCTTTGCAATGGCTATGCTGTTATTCTCTCCAAACTGCTGATTGTGCTCATGGGCTTCCCAAGACTTTTTGTGGCATTTTACACTGAGACTAGTCTGAGCAATGGTTTCGGGGTGGAACCGGAAACGAGACCTCAGACCGGGTTAGGATCCCACATGGCAGCCGAACCGGGTGACTAGTGCGTGGTTTTCACCAGGACCGGACGCATACCCGCGGTTTGACGGGTGGGTTTGATCCGCACTGTGGTTCGCATTTGTGCTTCGTACAATTTCAGCTCCAAATAAGTTGTCAAGTTCTTAACGTAACAAGACATAGTCTATACATAAAAGATGCGGTTTTAGGAGCCCTTTCACACCGTGGTCTGCAATTGGCGCGCCAATCAATATTCGTTGGGTCACTATGAAACATCACTAAAAACCATGCACAAGTTGCGGGGTTTCATCAGCTACACAACGAATATTGCTCAAATTCACAATCGCAGACTATCATGTGAAAGAGCTCCTGAACCTGCATCATTCACATATAGTTTATGTCACAATACGATCACAACTATAATACTTAATTGGAGGGACACTGCCACGCCTGCAAGGGCCGGGGTTTTAACTGGAAACCAGCCAAAAAGCAACGGTCCGGGTTGTTCTTGTGGTAAGCCCCATTGCACTGGTTCCCTTCAGGTTCCTACCCTAACCTGAAACCATCCTAGTGGTTTGGAACCATTGCTAACACTAACTGAGACTGCTCATGAATGCACCCAAAGAAAGCTGAATGATGTGTGCCGTGCATGGTATGTGGTTCCTGATTGCAGGCGACCCGATTCTGGAGGCCTCAAGGGTTGATTGTAGTTCTCAACTCATCGAGTAATTTGAGGAAGCATTGTCAGTTGAAATTCCAAGTGAACAGCCATTGGTATGCACAAAACGATTGAAAACTTCCTTCAAATGTATTGCTAGCCTTGCTCCAGTATGTTGAACCTTGACCTATTATCTTTAATTACCTCTGGAAATTGAAAAAGAGCAGGCTATCAACCTCATCGAAAGCGAGTTGTACTTCTCGCAACACCTATTGTAGATCCGTACAGTAAGCGATGACTGAGATCATGGCGAGGTTTTTCGTCGATGTCCATCCGTCCAAATCTAAGCTAACTGTATTTCTTCACGGCAATTGCTTCATACTCGCATCACCTGTCAGTGGGTACTCCCTCTGGGAAATGTTGCTGAGGGTGCGGGCTGAGGCAGCACCGGCTCACTGCGCAATGCATTATATGACTGCTGTAGCTCGAGGTTTGATATAGTATTCCAAGGAATATGAACCAAACCATATCCTAACATGACGTAGCGATGCCAGGTGTCTTGGTGAAATTTGGAAGTTAAAATGTCCTTTGCTGCCAGTTTGGAGGGTTGATTCTGTCAATAGTATAAGTATAGGTAAAATGTGACTATCAAATATGAATTTCCTCTGCGAATTTACTATTGTTATTCCTAGACTGCCTTGTCTCTTTGGTATGGCCAAAGCTGTTTCATCAACGGTTGCACTTGTCATTTCAGAAACCTCCGACTGTCACAGTTCAAGTTATGAGTGGTACTTAGAAATTGTATCGGGTGTGCGGAAGGTATGAGTGTTACAGACAGGTGGAGACATTGATAGATGCGGACATGGTGGGAGTATGTTGTGGGATGGTGGCAGTATAATTTGTAATAATAAGAAAGTGGGTTGAGGTGTTGTGACGTTGGATGATGTGGCGTGGTTGTGTTGATAAGGAATGGTGTTGGTAGTCTGTAAGATCATCGGTAAATATTCAGATTGTACATCGGAGGATGAGGAATGACTTGAGGGTGGCAGATGAAGCCTATATAGAGAGAGGTTATTTGGTGTTGGGGGATTTACTTCACTTCTCTCCTTACTCGTTATCATGTATAGCAAAGCAAGCACAACTTTGAAACAGTTCTGACTCGTGTCTTGTGTTGACCATCTCGATGCGAACTTCAAAACACCTTGTTCTGATTACGATACCACATCATTCTTACCATTCTCACCCAAGTCTGACCTGACCTGTTACATTAGAACGAGTCCCTTTCAATGTACCTGATATTGAATGTACTGTCGATACTGTTTGACTCCCTGGTTTGATCTTGCTTGGTATTACTGTGAAGTCACCGACAGTTATATCGTGATTTGCTAACTACGGCCGCCACCGTGTGAATCCGGATATGCCTGCACCCTTCGAACGGCTCCATGTACTGTAATACACCTAGCTCTGTTACCAGCTGGGAATATCTTAGACCCAACCACCGGTTGATTCACTTTAGTGACGATTGCGTTGAGGAGCTACCACAACTTACGGGATTTGATATCTGTCAATACCCAGATTGATCCCCATGATTGGATGCACAAGTACGACAGAAATTGTACTTCCCATACAAATCAGTTCGATAGTGAGGGAACTCATTATTCCATCTCCAAACCCGAATCTTTAAACCTTCCTTGAGAGTATTGAAGGATTATTCAATACTGACATAGATGATCTTACTCTACCAGCTTATTTTTGGGAACATTCAGACGTCCCCTCCCCTTGGAATACTTACTGGAGAGAAGACGCCGCACACAGAGGAGGCTTGGAACTCGACGGTCCAGTGTTTGGAAACAGATGGACCCAGTATTGGGGAGCCATCACTTGGTTCGATTGTGACCCTGAGTTACCCTGCGAGTGTAAAGAACATACCTGTCTAGGAACACACTCGATGGAAGGTCACGTACCAGCAGCAGCAGCAACACTAAAGCTTCTGCCGATTCCGCTGTTCGTAATTGAACCCCCAACCCCGAGCCCCACCGAAATTGACGCATACAATTGGCACTGGTAGATGTGGTTGATTCGTTGCAATGTCGGGATCAGAACAGCACCCTGACGTGGCTCTGGTGTGGGTGGATTGCCAGGCCATCATAGGAGGAATCGTCAACATGAACCTGCCGGAGATTGACTTCGGCGAGAGACACACATTGCTGGAAGAAGCACAAGAGGTCCTCAGCGGAGTGGCGGAGTACCCCGAACCCGTGGCCATGGTATAGAGGGCATGCGATCACCCGGCACAGATAATCTCATTACAGAAACATATCATGGATCTGCAGTCACAACAGTTCGTGCCCCCACAGTGTGACCACTTGACGTTTGAGCAATAGTTGCAGACATTGAGCCAGGAGCAGGAAGACGCCAGTATAACCCGAAAAACAGCCAGGACGGACGAATTGTAGCGGTAGGAGTTGGACGCTATAATACAGGGCGCCCGACAATAGGGAGAACAAGTCCTAGCTGTGAGGATGCATCTAGCAAATGCGCTATCCTTAGCGCCCCGGGCAGCCCCAACTCCCCCGCAGCAACCGGACGACCTAGGACAGAATATTCCGGACTACCCACACTTTGCAGAGTCGGATCGAACTCAGTTGAGAGGCGGGATTGCTCAACAATGAATGGTCATACAACACAAACCCCCCAGCTTGCCCGATGAACAGTCGAAGATTTGGTGCGCTTTCCATTGCCTGAGGGGTATTGTCTTGGGCCAGATATTGCCGCACGTCCAGGAGGACAGAATAATAGGGCTGGAGGACCTACCCGCATTTATACAACTCCTGGACACAGCTTTTGGGGACACTGACCGGGTAGCCACCGCAGCACAGAAGATGGGGGAAATTCAACACAAGAATGCTGTGTGCTCTCAGTACTATGCTGAGTTTCATGTTATCCCTGCGGATTTTGATTGGAATCATTCAGCCCTACGAAATGCCTCCTCAATGGGGTTGTCAGAAGAAATCCAGGACTCCTTTACGTATCGTGATCTTCCGGATGAACTCCCTCCTGTTCTGTCTGTGTGGAAGAAACAGTATAATCGTATCCAACAACGACGTGCCGAAAAGGCGGCACCCACTACGGGTGGAGGGACATGTTTCCCGACTGCCCCCCGACCCCTAGCTCCTCTGAAGGACCCCGCAGGAGCTCCTGGTGGATCAGCCGCTGGATATACTGGACCTGCACCTATGGATCCCAGTGCAGGCAGAAGGAGGATTTCTGTGGAAGAAAGGGCAAAGAGGTTTACGGATGGGAGATGTTTGAATTGTGGCAGGTTGAACCACAGGGTTGAGGAGTGTGCGGCGAGGAAGAAGGCTCAGACGTTCAAGGCGGCTGGAGCGGAGGTAAAGGATGTTGGAACCGGGACAGGTTCTGATGAATTGGGAAAAGAGCAAGACAATTGAAGAAGGATGGCTCTTCAGTTGACCGTAAAAGTTTTGTGTTAGATACTTAAAAATGTTTTGGAATTTCTTGTTTATCAGATAGCAAGGTGGAGGTATTGGAAGGATCAATGGAAGGGAAACATCTAGTTAAAACCTGTACATTGACCGTGAATAACCAAGAGATACCTACACATGCGCTTATCGACTGCGGAGCTACAGGCATTGCATTTGTGGATCAAGATTTTGCTCCCCATCATGAAATCACACTCCAAGAGATTAAGGAGAAATGACATGTGTAGGCTGTCGACGGAAGACCTAAAGAGTCAGGAGATATTACACATATTGCTACAGTGGGAATGATGATTCAGGATCTCAAGGATCAGTTACTTATGTCTGTGACGAAGCTAGGACATTATCCAATCCTTCTCCGAATTCCGTGCTTACAGCTACATGACAACGCGGTTCTGCTTTGCATCAAATCCGGATACTTTTGGATCACTATATTGCACCACAGGTTCCCATGATATACCCCTTACCATTCAGTGGGTCAGGAAAGATCCTCCGGAACCAGTTTGTCCCCAGAATGAAGGCATATCTGAACAACAGATACATCTACAACGATCATTTCGGGGAAATATTGTTATGCTTAACAATCCTTCGTTCTTCCGGACACTTACGAAATGGAAGCTTGTGGTGTTCAAGGCATCTCTCATTGATATCGATAAAGCCAACGAGGCAAAGAGTCATCCGGAACGACTCCTGGAGGAGATTGTCCCGACAAAAAATCATGAGTTCTTACCGTTCTTTGGTCAGGTTTCAGCTGACCGCCTTCCCCCACATCGACCAGGCATCAATCATGAAGTATGCCTGAAGGATGGCGAGGCACCGACAGGGGGACCCCTGGACTTAATGTCGAGGACTGAGTTGGTTACCCTCAAGGGATGGCTGGAGGAAAATATGTCACAAGGGTTTATCCATCAGTCGTCATCACCTTTTGCTATGCCAGTCCTGTATGAGAAGAAACCAGATGGAGGGCTATAAATCTGTATTGATTATTGGGATATCAATAGTAAGATAATTAAGAACCGATATCCCCTCCCCCTGATACCAAAAACCCCGAATCTACTCTGAAATGCCACATTATATAGAAAACCTGATGTCCGGGGGGCCAATGATTGGTTACGACTTAAGGAAGGGGACGAACATATGTTAGCATTTGGGACAAGTTATGGGTAGTTTGAACCAACAGGTATGCAGTTTGGGACGACAAATTCTCCTGCAGACTTCCCGGGATATATCAATAAAACCATAAGGGAAGCTTAGGATGACTTTGCTTTGGCTTATTTGGATGATATATCAATTTATAGTAATTCAGAGGAGGAACATGTCCAACATGTTGAATGGATTTTGCAATGTCTCCTAGAGGCCGGTTTGTAGTTGAATCCACAGAAATGCGAATTTCATATGGAGACCATGTGATATTTGGGGCTGATTATATTGACAATGGGATATCAATGGATGAGGATAGGATTGAGACTGTGAGAAAATGGAGCCGGGAGAAGAAAATGAAGAATGGCTGGTTTGACATTCTCTGTGAAGTACAACAATTCCCTGGGTTTTGCCATTATTATTGACAATGTATACCAAAGTATTCTAAAACAGCGGAACGATTGACAAGGTGAAGAAAGAAGGATGCACTGTTTGATTGCGAAATGGAACCACAATTAGCATTCGAAGTAATGGTAACGGCTTTTACAACGGTACCAGTTCTTCGACATTTTTACCATGAAAGAGAAGCCATTATAGAAACAAATCCCTCTGATTACGTATGCGCTGAAGTGTTATCACAGTATGATGATGATGGAGTGCTACATCCTGTGGCATATTATTCGACGATGTTTACACCGGCTGGATGGAATTATGCTATAGTTGATAAGGAGCATATGGGCAGTATAGAAGCACTCAAAAAATGGAGACCGGAGTGTGAGGGTGCTGCGTACGCCTTACCATTCGAAACTCACCACAAAAACCTCGAATAGTTTATGACAAAGAGGCATTTGAATTGAAGACAAGCACGATTGTCAGAATTTTTAACCCGTTTCGATTATCAGATCGTTCCCAGACCAGGGAAATCAGATGGGAACATCAGCAAAATGTAAAATGGTTTGGGAGTTATAACTCAATGACTCAGCTTTTCTGAACAGCCACACCGATTGTTCCAGAAGCTCCCAGAAGTTCCGAAACAGGTTGAATGCAAAACGATGTGCTTCTGAGGTACTTTGAGAGTACTGTCAGGTCCTCCTCAACCCTTTTGAGGTAGCGGAACAGAATTCAAGAATATTCTAAAGAGTTTGAAGTTGTCTTCAGAATGCTATAAAAGCCTCCATTGAAGTGGGTGAAATTTCAGAGCTGCTGGGACTACGACACTCATCTCCAAGCTATTTCCAGTGCACCTGGAGCCAGACTCTCCGGGAGTGATAATATATTATGTCCATATTGAATAGTAAAATTCGATAAACCATCCCACAGCTATACTCCTGAATCAGGCATTCTAATCTAATTGATATACAGTGCAGTAGATATCTGGATCAACATAATTATTGACAAGCCATACACTATCGATGCCGCCTGATGCAGCATTCTCCCGCACCAAATGCGCCGTTCCAACTATTGTTACAACGGGTACAATATGCATATTATTCAGATCGTTTGACGACCCGGATGAGCCCGTCAACACAATCAGGCTAACCATGCAGTTCTTTGTACTTTGTAGGAATCACTACCACGTATCCATGAGCTTGAGGACATAATACCCCTCATTGAGTCTTCTTGCACCTCTTAGAAAAGGTCGATAATGCTTTCCTGGCTGGCAGGCGCTCATGAAATTGGAAGATTTGATTTGGTGGAGTCCAGTTGGAGTATACTACAGGAAAAAAAGGAATTCATCCTTGGAAGGTGTTATCGAGGTCATTCTCTTCACTTTGCATATACTGGACCCAGCTGTTATGAGCTTCAAGCATGATCCCTTGGTTGGCATTGGGATATTCTACCTTGACATGAAGACCCAGACGCTCAACAGAATTAGGGTGTAACGGCAACACGTGACCCGAGGCCGGGTAAGAGCCATAGTATATAGATCGCCCGGTACGACACTTAGATCAGTATCGAATATCTTACCACTATACTCTCCATCTATACTCACTTGCTCTCATGTGCAACCATATACCATCTCATACGTCTGGGGCGAGACGTAGGCGTATGCGTCCTTACATTATATTCGATTTTCAGTTATCAGATACATTTCGCGCACGAGGATATATGAGTTGTACCCCTATTGACACAAAACGTCACAATCGACAGGAAACGAACAGCTTGCGCGTCAATTCTACCGTCAATCGTCTACTGTGCCTCCTAAGACAGGTGCCAGAGGTCAAGTGCGCTTGCCTAGTATACGTCCGAGCACGGAAAACTTAGGATCGCCTCTCGGCCAAGTAACCCCTATTCTCCCCCATGGAGCCTCCGTACTTCCGGAGGAGGAGATCCACGACGAGGACGATCAAGATGACGAAGAAAACCCTGCCGACATGGAAGATGCCTCGAACAAAGGCCTGGGCGACAACCTGAGCGATGTCCTGGGCGACAATCCCAGCAAGCCCGAACCTACCACGCAATCCGAGATCGCGACAATGCGCAAGATGATGGACAAACAGCGAGTAATGCTCAACAATGCCATTCAACAGAATACTCAACTATGTGTGCAGAATGCTGAGCTGATGGAAGGAAACCAGGAATACTGCAGAGAGTCTATTCGACCGGAAGCAACGAAAACGAAAATCTTCAATATGACCCATCCAGAACGGTACTGCGGCGGAGCAGAAGATCTTGATAACTTCCTCGACACCTTACGATCTAACTTCCAATCCCACGCGCACTTATTCCCGCACGGAGATCGTGACAAAGTCAAATATGCAGCGAGCCTTCTCAGCACGTAGAACAATCACCCGGACCCAGCACAGAGACAGACACAGATGACCGACCTGGTTGAGTGGCTTCGAGACGTACGGAGAGACTCAGATCCCAGTTTGGAAGACTTCGAGGCCTTCTCGGAAGAAATGCAAAAGATGTATGGTGACAAGGACCGAAAACCCAACACCGCAATGAAGTGTATGACCGACTACCTTCAAGGAGCGAATGAACCGGTGAGAGTCTACGCCAATTGAATCAAAGTAAATTAGAGAGCAGCGGGATGGCTCGCACAGGACTACAAGAACCTTTACGAAAGTGCTTGGAGCGGACTACGACCAGGACTTAAGTCCAAGATCAAGCCGTTGACCGCAAAGAACGGAAGATTCGACATATGGAAGAGCATTTCGACCGCGCCGCCTATTCAGATGTCAAGCCAGACGGCAAAAAGCCTCAACCGCAGCAGCCACAACAACAGCAATGGCAGTCAGGTGAGTAATCATCTCAACAAGGTGGCAAGAACGCAACCTCCGACCATCCATATCCAGGCCGGCCGAAGCACCCAAGCCTGACAAGTCAAGGTCGGACAAGGATGATAAATGCACTCCAGCGCCTTGGGTCTCACCAGAGCTCTACGAAACTCGGAAGTCGGAAAGAAAATGCATACGCTGGGGATCACCGAAACATAAAACATTCCGGTGCATGAAATATACACCTACCAACTTCCCCGAAAACCTGGCTCCCCCAGGAGACGGAAAACAAATCCAACGTAAGCGCTCCTTCGATAGTCAACAACCAAAAAACTAGCCTACCTCTCTTGGTACCTAGCTGGGCGGGAGAGGATGGACGAATGGGAGCTAGGATTGCAGTCATTGGGCACGAGAGCGTTGATGACAACATTAGACGAAATTCAACCACATTGGATTTCACTAAGGCCGAGGGTTGTCTTAGAGAGACCGAAAGCTCTCATGTGAAGTCAATGTTTGTGTAGAGTGGAATGACCGGACTCATCGCACATTGTCCACGAAGTCCAGATACCAGATCAACACGGAGAATTGCAGCGAATACGAGCACTCATTGATTGCGGTGCTTCAAGCATCTTTAAATCTCCACAACTTCTCAATGGAGTTGGACTACCCCACGAAGCAGCGTACATCATGACTCACGGCCTCGCCGGCCAGGTGATAGCGCATGCTAGGGAGAGCCGCAAAACGGCGATGACGGTCCAATGTATCCATCATTCAGCGGCGGTCCACAAACCGGAGGTGCTAGTCGTACCAATGAGGGCATACGATCTAGTACTGGGAATACCATGGTTCAAAACCTGCAAGCCGGAGATCGACTGGGCTACCGGCCGATTAACTTCATTAAGAACCCCAAGTGGCCAAGGGGAGGCACGCAGATCAGGTATGATAGTGCAGTAGTACGAAGGTCGGTATGACAAAAGTACTAACGTATGGCTCCCAGACATTGATGCGAGTACGCCAACAATCAACTCGAAGTCGCAGATCCCTGTGGATCCAAATGGAAAACCAAGGGAGAGCGGTGAGGACATTCCTACTCCAGATATCGAAATACTTGGAGCAACCACATTCAACGATCTCTTAGCTAGCGTCGAGACCATTGAGACATTCGCCCTACGAATTGGGGAATGCAGTGGACTGCTGGGAGCAACTATGGAGGTCACCACTTTGGAAGATCCGGGTGAGATTGAGAATATCAACCCTAAGCGCTGGACGAGCGAACAGGGAGCAGCGGCGGTAGTTGCGGCAGAAGAGAAACCTCACTCAGGTATACTTGAATGACTGCTACCGGCTCGCCGAGTCACGATGGGAAGTTGCTGGACTAGCGGGGTTTGGCTTGTTCCTGGGAGAACTGCTTGATCCGCAGGTCCCTGGTTTTCCTTCCCTATCATCTTTCCAAATTCCAAGTCGGAGATAGAAGCTAATGTACAGATGCTGGAGTAGGTACTGTACCTACTGATGATGGAGGTCGTATCCCTGTGAGATACAAGGACTATGTGGACGTATTCAGCAAAGATAGGGCAGAGACTCTTTCACCGCACCGGCCAATTGACCACGCGATCGATCTGGAACCGGACTTCAATTTACCATATGGCCGAATCTATAACCTCTCGGAAGTCGAGTTGATATCCCTCAAGGCCTACATCGAAACAAAACTTGCCAACGGATTCATCCAACGATCATCGTCGCCTGCGGCAGCACCAATCTTGTTCGCAAAGAAGACAGATGGTGGACTGCGGCTGTGTGTGCACTACCGAACCCTCTATGAAGCCACTGTGAAGAACCGATACCGCCTCCCACTGATCTCGTAGATGCTGGACAGATTGCGAGGAGCCCGGATCTTCACGAAACTGGACCTCATCAATGCCTACCACCCTCTCCGAATCAAGGAAGGCGATGACTACAAAACCGGGTTCCACACTCAGTATGGGTAGTTCGAGTACGGAGTCATGCCGTTCGGGTTGACAAACGCACCAGCTACTTTCCTAGCCTATATCGACGATTGTCTAAGGACATACTTTGACGACTTCGCTGTGTGCCACCTTGACGATATACTCATCTACTCGACCAACGAGGAGGAGCACAAAGAGCAGGTAAGAAAAGTGCTGGAAAGATTAAGAGAATTTGGCCTCTAAGGCAAAGCCCAACAGTGGCATTTTGGAGTCTCAGAGGGCGGCTTTCTCGGATTTATCACTAGCCCTGATGGGATTGCGATGGAATCGGACTGCATATCAACAATCGAAGACATGCCAACCCCGGAGTCCGTCCGGGACGTACAGGTGCTCCTTGGATTCACAAACTTATACCGGCAGTTCATCAGGAAATATGCAAAGGTAACAACGCCGATATCAGATCTACTAAAGAAAGCAGAAAACCCCAGGACGTCTAAACAGGTCAAATGGGAACGGACTCGGGATGCCGAACTTGCGTTTCGCAAGTTGAAAAGGGCTTTCACCGATGCACCAATTCTCAACCATTTCGATCAGGCAAAGTTGATTATTCTGCAGACCGATGGATGCGGCTTCGCGATAGCCGGCATTCTCAACCAGTATGACGGTTTCGGGATTCTCAGACCGGTCAACTTCTACTCTCAAAAATGCACAGGTGCCGAACAGAACTACGACACGTACAATCGGGAGCTCTTGGCCATCGTGGAGACTATGATGCAATGGCGCCACTACCTCGAGGGAGCGAATCATAAGGTCTTCATACAATGCGACCATAAGAACCTTGAATATTCCCAAACGTCAAAAGTGCTATTCCGGTGGTAGGCTAGATGGGCGGAGATCCTCTCTTCATACGACTTCGTTATTGAACACCTGGAAGGCTAGAAGAACCCAGCAGACGGACGATCGAGAAGACCCGACTATGAGATCGGCTATGAGCATATCACGGCAAAGATCCTGGCTACCTTAGCAGCGACTACCATCACCGAATCTTATGATGACCTTCTACCGGATATCAAGGGAGCCCAAGAGACCGACTTTTTTGCCCCAGAGATACGGCCAACCTTGTTCAATGTTTCAACCTCAGCTGAGAGTCAATGGAGATCAATCGACTGAGCTCTGACCTACAAGAGGAGGATAGACGTTCCCGCGGCACTCCACAGTAGAGTGACAAGCCTTTTCCACGACATCCCCGAATCCGGTCACATCGGAGCCCTGAAGACTGCTGAGCTTGCATCACGAGATTTTAACCGGCCTGAGAAGGAGTCAGATATACGGAAGTACGTTGCCGGCGGCGAGTTGTGCCACTGGATCAACGCACTGCGTCACGCATGCTATGGACTCAACATGCCTCTGTCACTGCCTTCTCGTCCCTGGGTGGGACTGACCATCGATTTCATTACCGACTTGCCAGAGTAAACGGCATCAGGATACACCGGGATGTTGGTAATCGTCGACCGTTTGACTAAAATGGCGATCTACCTCCCCTGCAGAAAGGACATTGACGCCCCCGAGCTAGCACAAATGGTCTCCGAACACGTGATCTCCAAACGAGGCGTACTGGGCAATATCACAACCGATCGCACCAAAGAATTCATCATTCGATTTTGGGACAGAGTTTGCTCCCACCTCAGTATCAATCACCGCCTCTCGACCGCCTTCCACCTGCAGATGGACGGTCAAACCAAGCGGCAGAACCAAACGATGGAGCAGTACCTCCGAGCTTTTTGCAACCACGAGCAGGACAACTGGGTCCAATTGTTACCACTGGCGGAGTTTGCTCACAACAACTCCATCCACCCTTCCACACTGATGACACCCTTCTGGGCGAACTACAATTTCCATCCTACGATGCAGTTTAAACCTCCCAAGGACCCCAGTTTCAAATCACATGTGCAGGCAGACTCATGGATGGCAGGTGTGGAAGAGACTCACCGAATTCTCCGGGAAAACATAATCGAGGCTCGGGAGCGACAAATAAACTACCCCTGCGGAAAAGAGATGACCTTTGCGGTTGGAGACACATTATGGCTATCGACCAGGAACTTGAAAACATCCAGGGCTTCAAAGAAGCTCCATTACAAGCGCACCGGACCGTATACGGTAAGTAAGATCATCAATGAGAATGCTTACAAACCAGACTTACCGAGTACGAAGCGGAATCACAAAGTTTTCCATGTGTCGCATCTCGATCACTACACACCCCCAGTCAGAGGTCAGCCATCTTCAGAACCGCACCGAATCAATGTTGAGGAAACAGAGGAATGGGGAGTCGACCGCATACTCGACTCGAAGCAGCGCTATCGGAAGTTGCATCATCTCTTCCAATGGGCCGGTTACAACGACATATACACCAGCTGGGAGCCGGCGGAACTCCTTGAAAACACCTCATATCTAGGTAACGAGTTTCACCGAGAGCGTCCGGATCGGCCACGGGAGTCGGGGTATAGAGTCGGGGGCGGAGATATGAAGGACACAGAAGCAGTTTGGACGTTTCATTGTACTTGTTCTTCATTTCCTTCTCGTCTCTTTTGATTGGATTCGGCCCGGTTTAATGGCGTCGCCACAGGTTTTACCACCAACCAATGGAGGTGGAGTTTCCCCGTGCGCCAAATCCGCCGAAAGGTCACCATTGAGTGTACCGATCTGTTGTGGGACTTATGGGTTTGTACAATTGCGTACGTAGGATCATCATTTCATTCTGTGTTTCCTTTCCTTCATTTCTCTCATATACTGGCTTTGGCAGCCAAGGAGGCCTGCGCCTGAAGAGGGGGATAATGTAACGGCAACACATGACCCGAGGCCGGGTAAGCGCCATTGTATATAGATCGCCAGGTACGACACTTAGATCAGTATCGAATACCTTACAACTTTACTGTCCATCTATACTCACTCGCTCTCGTGTGCAACCGTATACCATCCCATACGTCTGCGGTGAGAGGGAGGCGTACGCGTCCTTACATACCGTTGTGAAATGATTGACGGTAATATAACAGCCCATTCTGGAGTTTAATAAATATACTGTCAAGGAGTACATTCAGATCATACCCCAGCATGAGTCAACTGACTTCATGTCCGCAGTCCTCTTTAATTTGCGTCGGGAAGTGCTGTGTAAAGTTGGGAATTCCGAACTCTTGTGATGCATCTCTGAGTGAGGTTAATTTGATACATCTGCACACTCCACGGACATGCCTTTCTCTCAAATGATATACCTGCTTTGATACAGGGCGGATAATGGGCTTGTCCTCAATTGTTTGGAGATGAAACAGATTGGCTCTGTGTGTACTTCGCCTTTTATCGGTAGCGGACAGTGGGTTGAAAATGTTTGCAGAGGCAATATCGTAGCAGCCTTGGAGTGCAAGATATGACAGTTTCTCCTCCATATAGTCAAGACCAGCACACTGGTCATCGTGCATGAGCATGCGTCGAATGTAATGACTTTGTTGCTAGATCGATATGCCTCTTTTACAATTGCGATATCTAGCTGTTCAGAAATCTCAGAGGTAAAATTGTCACTGGAACCCATTTGCTGAATTGACTCTGATATTTGGCTCAAAGGATGCATCTTTGAATATCAGAGATGTATTACAATTTGTGAAATGGTATTCCGGAGCACCTGGATGCCGATTGTCTCCCACCAAGATTCACACCCGACATCCAGATCGAGAATTCTTTCTTGAACTGCTTGTGTTCATTCGAGGTGATGCCATAAATGTCTCTCTGCAGTTGGTTTGTGACCCACTCCATATCAGTCAGGCTACAGGTCGCGGCTACTGTCCCAGCATCGGATAGGCGGACGAGAAATTGCAGACGCTTGTCGGCCGTCATGGTTGGCGCCCCGTAAGGGTTGTCCGCGGTGACAGTTTTCTTTATTGCAAGTTCTTTGGGGAATTTGCATCTGGGACCGGTTGTCCTAATCGCAACTTGGTGCTATAGTTGTCGCTGATGACATTGGAATAATTCATCGAACTGCTTGCATTTAGCAGGGGTTACCTGATGCATTTCGCGCTCGAATCGCTCGATTGTGTTCTGACGATCAGCATCTGACCAAATGGTTGCCCCTTGTCGGGCTCTGGTCAGGCACACCTGAAATTGCCCACGTTTTGTTGTGGAAACCTTTTCAGCCCCATACACAAGGCCTTCCATTGCAGCACGAATCATATAAATCTTTTGTTCACACATGTCGTGGGATTCCCTTGCCAACAGGTCATCCACTTTGACCAGGCAGACTTCGACATTCTCTGATCTCAGAAAATGCCCTTTTTCTGGTAATATTGCTTGAGGTCATCGTCTAATGCTTTGAGGGATAGATCCGAATGATTTTGTTGGCAAACGAGTATAGAGAATTCACATAATGCCCGCACTGCATCCAGTAATGCCTGCACTGCATCCAGTACAATATCATTGGAGGTGTTTCCTGCCACCGTTTTCCCATCATCCTGGGAGCGGTCAAGAATTGGAGCGCAATTTACTGCCAGTGTTCTGATCATTCCACGGATGTCTTTATCATGCCAGGTGCCACTTATCAATGAATCAATTTGTTGAGAGAAGTGCTGGAGGCCGGGATATCGTGGCACCGTTGTGAATCCATTGTCAAATCGATCCTTGACATTTCTTTCTTTCAGCTATTTGCGCTGCCAGTGCAACAAGTCTTTAACTAAACGCAGGAGCAGCTGATACAATTCGTCAGGCTGCCAAAGCCGAGAGACATTGCAGGGAGGGTATTGCCAGAACTGGTTGCAGATTGTGTGGAGACCTAGAGTGTGAAGAGCATCAAGATTATTGTACTCCAGCAGTTCCAAGTAAATATGCTGGTCTCTTGTGGTATCACGTGGTCGAAAAGATGAATGCCCCATCGGAGCACCTTTGGGAATTTGACACATAGGGCATGAGCCTAATGAGACTTGAGCTACCATGAATTGTTGCAGATAATCCCCGACCAAGGCAGACAAACGAGGGAAACATTGTCACTGGAATCCATCTGCACAATCCCATTTCAAGCCAGGGCCATTGATGTCAAGATGTCTAAGTTGATAGAGCACGTTTCCAACCACGGAATGCCATGCTTCGTCAATGTTTTTGACACCTTTTGGGGGACATGGGAACACTCCGACAAGAATCCAGAGGAACATTCTGGGTGTGCGGCGGATATGGTTTCGAATATTACCAATCATGAGATATAACGGCCAGGCATGTTGGTCACCCAAAAGATTCATTACGTCAGTCGCTTCAGATGCACATATGACAGGGACAATTCTCGCTCCGGTAGCCAGTCGATCCTGAGTATCACACCACTCTCCACCCATGTTCATCTCGCTGTGGATTGGATGACGCTCAGAGTCAGTCAGGCACACCGGTTCGAAATCGAAGTGGGCCAGAATACTGGTGTTAGTAACGGTTCTGGACCGTCACTCCGAGTCCGGGTGCCGGTCGTAACCGAACCAGCACCAAATTGGCGGTCTGGGTTCCCGATACACGCAAACAATACATCGGGGTACGGTTCAGTAGAACACTCCCTACCCGAATGGATCGGGTAGGTACTCAGCAGGTTGTTCAACAGGTCCATCTAGAAATACATATAATTTGCTTGCCTTTGCTGTTTGATAATTGTTCTCAATGAAAATCAAGTATTTGACATCCAGGAATCACATTTTGCACGTTGTGCAGGTTGCAATATCGACAATATTTGAATTCATGTTGTTTCTTTAATATTTTGTATTTTTGACCTTGGAGGAAGTCAATAATGCAATTATGAGCTCAAATATCCATGCGACGTCTTCATTACGCAATCTGCATCACCAGAACTTGATGACCGTCAGTTGATGCTAGGTTGAAGGTCATTTTCAGAATGGGGCTGTGACCGTGTCACTTTCTCTAGTGGCTACAATGGCTGCCAATACGTTTGTGACGGATATCAGTGAGCAAATCACTTACCAATCACCTTCTGTATAAGACAAACAATCTTTGAGGCTCCATTGACGCTCATTTTCAGAATGGGGAACAGAACGTGTCGCATGCTCTTTCGCTGATAATGGCTGCCAATATGTTGGTTACGCATAACAGCAACCATATCCCTTTCCAATTACCATACTTACATTGCCAGAAAGAGTTGACGCTCTGTTGACGATCAGTTTAAGATGGTAGCGAAATTGACACTAACCACATTGCAAATATAGGTGGCCAAACTTGGATCATGGGTAAATGCCATAGCATAGCCCTTGGGTTAAACTAGATGCAACACCCAAGATTGTTGACGCTCTTTTGACACTCTGTTGATGCTCTGTGGACGCTCTGTTGATGCTCTGTTGACACTCTGTTGACGCTCTGTTGACGCTCTGTTGACACTCTGTTGACTCTCTGTTGACACTCTGTTGACACTCATCTTTGTTGTAGCGAAAACCACAAGAACCATATTGCCTATGAAGTCAGCCAATACTTCGATAATGGGTAAAAGCTGTATTAGCGCTGTTGGATTATACAAGATGCAACACCCGAAATTGTTGATCCTCCATTGACGCTCATTTTTAGAATGTGGCTGTTACCAGGTCGCTGGTGCTTTTGGCTATGAAGGCTGCCAATAAGTTGCTTACGGATAACAGCGAGCAAATCGCTTTCCAAACAACTCACTTACAAGACCAAAAATCGTTGACGCTCCATTTACGCTCATTTTCATCACAGGGCTGTTACCCTGACACTTTCTCTTTTGCCTATAAAGGCTGCCGATATGTTGATTATGAATAACAGCGAGCAAATCGCGTCCCAAACACCTTACTTACAAGACGAAAAATCGTTGATGCTCCATTGACCCTCATTTTCAGCATGTGGCTGTTACCACGTGAACTTCTCTTTGGCCTATCAGGGCGGTCGATACATCGATTATGGATACAGCGAGCAAAATGTGTCCCAAATAACTTACTTACAAGACCAAATATTGTTGACACTCTGTTGACGCTCATTTTCAGCATGGGGCTGTTACCGTCTCGCTTTCACTTTTGCCTATACAGGTGGCCAATACGTTAGTTATGGACAACAGGGAGCAAATCGCTTCCCAATTAACTCACTTACAACACCAAAAATCATTGACTCTCCATTGATGCTCATTTTCAGAATGAGGCTGTTACCGTGTCGCTCTCTGTTTTGCCTATATATGGTGGCAATACATTGATCATGGATAACACCACGCAGATGGCTTTGCAATTAAGTTGCTTACAAGTTCGAAAATTGTTTACACTCCAGTGACGCTCACCATAAATATGTCCTTAAAGTTGTTGTATGGTGAATAATTTTGTACCAATAATCATATAGTCATTATTGACAGCCAATTTAAAATTTGCATGAATATTCAGTTGTATCAAAAAGCTTTGTGGCATCTCAATGTCTGATCAACTGATCCATAAGATCTCTGAGCGATGGATAACGTAGTGCTGTCACATTCCAGCGCTTCCAGCTGCCAATTTACCGCATGTAGATCCATTCACTCATTTTTCATTAATCTCGCCCAACTTCCTCACTTTGCCCTATGCAGTTCCTTCTCCTTGATTTTCATGACCTACCATAAGCAATGTTCAAAATGATCACTATGTGCACCAGGTCTGAACGGAGAGTGACTTAGTTGGATGTATGGATGTATGCGACATGGTGGTGGGCATTCATACAGATTTGCGTTGTGCATTGACAGCTCCTTCTCTGACCGATATGGCATCCCTGACTCAAATTTTGTTAGTACATTTTGTCTCCAATTCAGATTGCGTGTACTCACTTATTTGTAAGAGGCAGGATGATATCAGGTTGATCAATCGTCAATCAAGTCAGTTTGCACTCTGGAACTTTTGTATGGCCCGTATGACCCTTGCACATTCACAGACGAATTATCATGTCTCACAATTTGGTCACTGAAGTCAAAAAAATATCAACACATAGCAGAATGGGTACACCAATTACTTTTCGCGGAGATGAGTCCTCAATAATCACTAATTGTGCAGGTAGTGTACCGATGACAAACGAGCAATTACAATATGTTCACCTGAATCCAATTCCTGTATGGTAATTAGCTAGGGAGGATACATACAGGGGTAAAAGCTTGCAGGTTTAACAGGCTTCGATATGTTTATCGGTGACGAATTGAGTACCTCGTTGGGCGTGAGAGGAGATATGCATATGTATGACCGTGGTTACCCGGATGCCAATCTGAGATGGCTTCTTTCTATTTGTGATGTTCCATGCGGCATTACAATTTTCTGCTTTCACTATCATGTATCTCAATCAGCTCACCAAATGTTGTCTGTGCAGTAGCAGGTGCATACTGATCCAATTGCGGGTTAATAACTGCCTCAACGGTCAATATGGCTGGTCTTTTTCTTAAAGCTTACTAATGATGCAAGACGAAACATTGTTCACACTCAACCTCATGATGTAGCAGGGAGCATGTTTCTGATTGTTTTGATCATAAAGGCAGCCTATAAAACGAACAAAGACAAAGAGGTACCAAAGTTAATATTTTGCACAAGACAGTGGGATATATCAATGCATCCATAAATAGAAATACCAGAAAACTAGAACTGGAGATTGGAACCGACGGGTCTAGACGAACCAGGCCTAACCCGCGCGTTGCCAGGTACAGGTCCTGGTTTGGCCCGCCAAGAACCTGCGGGTCGGGTGGTTGAACCGGTCTGGTACCGAACCGAACTATTTTTCCGGTCCAAACCTGGTCAGCTGGCGGGTTACCCGGACCGGTTGCTAACACTACTCAAAAAGGAGATGTGTCAAAAGGGAATGGATACATTTGAAAGTATCCCTGTAGTATAATGTTCCGAAGATATATGAGTCATCTTCAATTCAACTATCATCGCCGAGCCCGAAGCTGAGTCCTGAGAGGAGCTTTCGTAGGGCATCTGCTGATTGGAATGATTGCATTTCGAAGTTGTCCAGTCCATGCCTGAGATGTTGATTGGTTGAGCTTGTTGTTTGCTGGCTAAACGACTGAGCCTGTTGAAAGTTGTGTGTGGCCTGACATCGACGCCATGGATTCCATTCTGCTGAGTACTTGCGATGCTTGTTTATCACTCCTGTTGCTTTGCCATACGCTTTCCCCCTCCGCATTTTCCACTCCAACTACCTGCCTATGAACCTTTGTCCTGGTTAGATCAGGGGTTCAGGTGATATCAGGCTGCTGAGGGTCCATTGGTTCTTTGTTGGGCATATATTCAGGTGGTGGTGCACCTGGTAGGTTGTCTATGAGTAGATCATTAATTGACAGCTAGTCGATGGCCATTCAGGTGCACCTACAATAGTCCAACCATGATGGCTCAGGGTGATCCCAGCCTGCAGGTGGTAGAATTCCATTGGGTAATAACCCTTCATTCATTGATATTGGGTCATATTGAACATAGTGTGCTTCCAGTCGGTTCCCGTTGCAGGATTTCGTTTTCCAGATAAAGCATTTAACATGCTCCCGACAAGTGTTGAGCATATTGGAGAAACGCTCCGTGTCCCGAAGAATCGTGATGATGCTTGCAGTGGTATAGTTTGTTACTGCATCCGAGCCTCATGGATATTTGTCTGAAAGTGAGCTAACTCAGGTTAGCATATCACTTTCAAAGCCACATCATGCCCCACCAGACTTAGAGGAGGGGTAAAACAAACTCACCTCATGATTAGTCATCTTCAGAAACCAGGATAATATCAACTCAAAATCGTTAGCAGAGAAAGTTTCTTTTGTCATCACTGCCATCAACTTTTAACACTCTTCATCAGGTGGTACTACCATCGGCCTTATCATATGCTATGTCCTGGGGGCATTGTGCAGATTATGTCTACACTCGACGCTCAAGCAGCGGATAAAATCAGCTCATTACGATAAACAAGTGATTTTCCTAGCTGGCTGTATGCCCGCTCAATGATCTTTGAGAACAGATAGCGTTGTAGGATGTGTTTGTCAGTAACGATCCTTAACCGGTAGGTGGATCCTGAGGAGACAATGAAGGTTGCACAAGGAGCTCAAAAAGAAGCAATCGGTGTTGCTGCTTTACTACCAGGCGTCATGTTGAATGCAGCAGCACGACATCCACCCACATTTTGAGTGTAAAATGCCTAGTCATGCTAACCTTTCACCAGGATATAGTTCATGTTGGTTTCCGGGCGATATCATGTCGAATCCCTTCTATATCCTTTACAGTCATGAACCAAACAAGGGAGAGCATTTATCCCAGTTCCTAGTCTACGAAGTCAAGCATATAACAAAGACAGCCCAGATGTGTGTGATAATGTGTTCTTTTTCTCAGCTGGGTTTCATGGTTCAAAGGAGCAGTGAAACACCATAGTTCGTGACAAATAAGATGGTTATACAAGGACATCATTCCGCCGACAGTCACTGCTACCTTCAATATTCTCAACCATACTCCCCTTCATTTGAAATCACCAAACGAATTGATAATTTGTTTACCACCATCTTCTGTTCACATACGATGTTGACGAATGGATCTCCACCGAAGACAATGCTTATCGCTCCAGCGGGTGGGCTGTTTGGCTCACAACGATGCCCAGAGGACAATCTGGAATCATCAGATAATAATACTGGAAATACAGTAAGCAAAGACACTCAATTAGGGCAATCCGCAAATCAATTTCATCCACCACCGGGGTATAGTAACCCGCCGTCACAGTCTCCCTCTCCCGGCGCTCCCCACATCAGCGAAAACAAAATTTGCTTCATTAAACTTAGTCAGCTTATTGTAGCCACAAACCCCAGAAAATTAAATTGAGGTTTCCCTGACATGGGGTGTCGCTGTAATGCTTCCGAATGTTCAAGCAGTAGTTGCAAACTTTTCACGAGCCTCAGAAACTTCACCCCGGAAGGTAGAAATTAGTCATTTCAACCCGCATTTTTCTACTTCCAGGTCACAAATTCACAATTGGACTTTCCAAACCACAGATTACATGTATACGAGTTCTCATTAAACTAAAATCCATTTCTGACACTAAAATCTAGGGTCCCACACAAACACCTACTAGGCTGCAATCTGAGGGGGGCAGCACTGGAGGGCAATGTGGTGAAATAGCGGAGCTAGAAGGTAGAAAGCCTATGATCAACACTCTGCCCCACCTCTGGCAGCATTGGAAAAGAATTCGTGAGAAAGAGTGTAAGTGGGTGAGATGGTATGATACTACCTGCGTATGAGGATCCATGCAATTGTGTGGATCTACAAAATCTCGGAAAGCGCAAGTGAGAGGAAAAGCATGGAATGATAGAGTGTGTAATTTGTTGTATGATGATGAGATGAGTTAGCTCTGTAGCTCCGTACGCCCCCGTTGCCTGGTCAATATTGGATATACCCCTCCGTTGTTAGACCATCTTATTGTACTCTGCGAGCCGAATCGATGGAGCCTATCAGTGAGTCAATCGGAGTTGATCTGCAAAAGATCGAAGGGGGTCAGCCCGGCAGGAGGAGCAAGAGCAGATGGAGAAGTATAGCACCGAATTGAGAGTCAATAATGGACGTACCCCAGTGTCCTTGCAAGGTCTCAATGTACTCGACGAGACAAATCGATTGAGCATATCTGCGAGTCAATCAGAGCTGATGTGCAAAAGTTTGAAACGGGTCAGACCTGGAGGAGCAGGCAGAGGAGGAGCAGGAAGAACAGTGAATCGAAAGTCAATGATGGACGTACCCCAGCATCCTTGCACCGGCTCCATGTACTCGACGAGCCGAGTCGACTCAGCCTCTAAGTGAGTCAATCGGAGTTGATCTGCCAAAGATCGGAGGGGGTCAGCCCTGCAGGAGGAGGAGGAGGAGTAGGAGGAGGAGGGGGAGGAGTAGAGCAGCGAATTGATAGTCAATAATGGACGTACCCCAACGTCCATGCAAGGTTTTGATGTACTCGACGAGACAAAACAACTGAGCCTACCAGCGAGTCAATCGGGGTTGATCTGGAAAAGTTCCAAATGGGTCTGCCCTGGAGACTGCAGAAGCAGTAGAGCAGCGAATCGAGAACTAATAATGAATGTATCCCAGCGTCCTTACACTATCTTGATGTACTCGACGAGCCGGATCGAGTGAGACTGCCAGTGAGTCAATTGGAGTTGATCTGCAAAAGATCGAACAGGGTCAGCCCTGCAGGAAGCAGAGGAGGAGGAGGAGAAGGAGGAGGAGTAGCGCTGCGAATTGAGAGTCAATAATGGACGTACCCCAGCGTCCTTGCAAGGTCTTGATATACTCGACGAGACAAAGCGACTGAGCATACCAGCGAGTCAATCGGTGTTGATCTGGAACAGTTTGAAAGGGATCTGACCTGGAGACTGCAGAAGCAGTAGAGCAGCGGATCGAGAGCTAATAATCAATGTATCCCCGCGTCATTACACCATCTTGATGTACTCGACGAGCCGAATCGACTGAGCCTAGCAGCGAGTCAGTCGGAGTTGATCTGAAAAAGTTTGTCAGGGGTCTGCCCTGGAGATTGCAGAAGCAGTAGAGCAGCGAATCAAGAGCTAATAATGAATGTATCCCAGCGTCCTTACACCACCTTGATGTACTCGACGAGCCGAATTGACTGAGCCTACCAGTGAGTCAATCGGAGTTGATCTGCAAAAGATCAAAGGGGGTCAGCCCTGCAGGAGAAGGAGGAGGATGAGAAGGAGGAGGAGTAGAGCAGCAAATTGAGAGTCAATAATGGACGTACCCCAGCCTCCTTGCAAGGTCTTAATGTACTCGACGAGCCGAATTGACTGATCCTACCAGCGAGTCAATCGGAGTTGATCTGGAAAAGTTCGAAAGGGGTCACCACTGGAGGTGGAGTTGAACATCAAATCGAGTGCCAATAATGCAGATATTCCAGTACCCTTGCACTGTCTTGAAGTACCCGATGAGGCGAATTGATTGAGCCTACCTGTCAATCCATTATGCTTGATTGGCACAATTTTGAACTTGACGACTGTCAGCAGTAGAGAATGAGGTTGTGAAAAGGCATCGTGTAGCCAATTAGTAAATTACGATAGCCTCGGTGATAGCAATGATGCAAATGAACAAAGGAGCATGCTAAGTAAGGCTTCAGGGGTCGGAATTGTTGTCAGGGTGATGGGGATGATGATGGTGATGGTAATGGTGATCACGCTGCAAATACAGTTCAAGCAAATGAAATCAGGTTGCAGCGGTTCCAGGTTGATAAGACTAATCTCCAAGTGCAAAATCAGCAATGGGCAATTGGCGGTGGGATTTCACATATCATGCATTGTGATTGGGCATCGCAATGATGAAATAACGGTTCCCGAAACTTGATTGAAGAAAATGCATTTGCAGCCTATTTCATAATTTTGGGAAACCTGGCTGATATCGGTGGGTGGGGTCAGGTTTCGGAAAGTAATTTCGCATTTTGCTGATGCAGTTCCACCACCCTGCCCAATTCAACATGACACCAAGCTCGCAACCAAGCTCTGGTGGTGGAACCCACAGATATCTGAGTTATGGGCCATCGTGGCAAGGATATGACTTCCCCCAATGTGGTCATGGCGGACCACAAATATTCCCCCCTAAGCAATTCACAGGACAGGGGCGGTCATCTCCAGGCGCACCTTGAGTGCCTCCAGCAGCGGCTGGAAACATTCAAGTCAATCGACTGACATCTTCCTCCTCTACTCCATACATAGAAAGTCCCGACTCATGTGGGAGACCTCCCAATGGCCTCCCAATGAAACAATTTCTGCAGGCAACGGAACCGCGAAGGACAGATGTGGCAGGGATTGCGGATTTGCCTCCATTACCAGATATTTGTTATGACATATTCGATGCAGATGCTGAGAGCAATGATTCGGTGGACTTGGGCGGGGCTGAAGGCAAAGCCCCCATCAGCTTGAAGCAAATGGAATTCTCCTTGACGCAATTTGCCAAAGAATGGGGTGGCCCAACTTTAATACATTCAACAAGTGGAAGAAAGTATGGGTGCCTCAGTTGCTCGAGAAGAAGCATCGGTCTACAATCCTGGCACAGAACAGTTTGAAATATTTGCGAGATGGACCACTGCACCGGGCGACGGGGGTTGCAGGTTTTCTGCAGACTTTCAAGACCTGGCTGCCCTTGGAAGATTTCAATAATGCCAAATGGATTCAGCAATAGAGCGTGGAGATATGTTTGAAGAAATGTTCAAGTGAGGTTCGGGAGGTGAGGAAGAAGGGAAGGCGAGGAAACATGCGACCAGCGACGGATTTGGGAGATCGCCTGGCTAAAACAGCTAGAGGTAACGTCCCAGAGTTGCCATTTACAACTATCATGGTTGCGATTAGTCGAGTGCCAAATGGCAACAACAACCAGACATCCAGCGATCAACTCCAATCTTGGTACAGGGATGTGTGGCACTGGGAGGGGCTGAATGATTTTGTTGAAAAAGAAATTTGCCTGAAAGAACCATACTGGCCGACTGCGATATACAAATGCAACCTGATGCAGAAGGAATTAGACAAGGAGTATAGGGGATTATGTGCACCCGGGCAAATGATGAATAACCTTCTATATGGTCAGATATCATACAACGGTTCCCTTTCAAATGCCTTCAAGTTGCAACTGGGACAAAATGTGTAACTATTTTCGGTGGAAATGAATGCAGCGACAGGGAGGGATATTGCGGAGCCCATAATGAGTCCGGCCATGGTGATACCCGGTAGCCTTGTTACGTTCAGTTATGCCCAGGGCTGATAAGTATACTGAGACTTCGGAGGGATCCGATGAAAATGACCAAGTTGTGGATGAGGAGCCAGGTTGGAAAGAACATGATGGAATTAAGGTAAGTTCTGATTGAGTGAACAGAATTGATTATATTCCACATAGTATTCGGTCCAAATGCTTGTCGGTGAAATACCTAACATTGCGAGGAATTTCAGGAGTGCCGGAGTATGAGCTCATCTGCCCAACGTACCTCGGAGCAACTCAAAGAGATCATTGAGGACGAAATGAACACCGACCAAGGTGCAGGAGAGGTTCAGGAGCAAGTGGAGGATGGTGAGGAGGACCTCGATCCAGATAATACCAGTTCAGTATTGACCACTGATCTCAACACAATCAACAACTAATTTGAATTTGAGTGTCTGGATGAGGCGGTCAGGCTGCTGATTGTCCATCATATTCACCAATCAACAGATGACCGTGTTCCGGGCCTCAAGCATTCAATTTCAGGCCTGCCTGGAACGATGTTTGAGGAGCACCAGGTTTGGGCCATATGGTTCATCGTGAGGAGATGGGCTTGGGATGCTGATATGCCAGGAGGACTGGTGGCAGATGTAATGGGTCTTGTAGACTTTCACCTCGGTTGCAGCGGCAATGCTTTGCAAATTGGTGACTGAGAAAGTTATACTGGGGTTGCCACAATCTATTATATGGGGGAATACCCTTGACGAGTGGGTGATTTTGGCAGTCAACAACTTTCTCGGCATTGTTGGTGAACAGTGGGAGTGGTATCCACACCAGAGATCCAACTCTTTGCCCCACCGCCCGTTGGAGATCCACACAACACTGTATCATGGGCATCCCGCACCTATGTCGGCTGATGAACCAATCTTGGTGGTCAAGATTCCTGGAGGTGCAGAGACGTTCAAGACTGTCATCCATGAGATGACACCGGGAACCGATTTTAAACTCGTCAACTTGTTTCACCCAGACAATGCGAATCTCACCCACAAGGATCTAAACACCAGTATTGTGGAGCCCACAAACGGATGGAATATCCACCTTGTGTCCTATGATACCTTAACATCCAGAGCGAAAACATTAAGCAATGGCCGACTCTCACACTGTGTGTGGAGTGTTGGGATTTGTGATCAGTCTGATCGGTACATGAAGGAAAATAGCGTGGGCTGGAGAATTGCGAAGAATGTGACAATTGGATTCAAACTTCAATTCACTGCAACACCGGGATTCCATTCAGTCCATGACTGGTGTTATCAGACAATGTGGCTGTTTTCATGTGCGCCTGAAGATCCAGAGGATGAAACTGTGGTGGAAATGCACGGTGCCGATGCACTGTATTCCCCAGTGAAGAGTTTGAGGCATGCCATCCGGCCTCAAGACCAGGACGCTCAACAGGATGCGTCACACTGTATGATCCAAATGGTAAAGCTCTGGACAATAAGGAGGTGGTCAGAATCAACACTTGCGAATGGGAAACCACTTGTTTGGATACTGAAGGAAAATGCACACTCTGTTGAACGTGAATGGAATGAGCATGAGCAAGCCAAACTAAAGGCCCTTGTGGAGAGATACACCTCATGGGGTGCTTCAGGAGTGTGGAGGGTACATAGATGGCAGCTGGCATGTTCCTCAGTGCTATTGGGAGACACTGAGGATTGGAATGACGTTTCAGAACGATGGTTGGATGAATGACCACTTGATACTTGGGTGGATTCTCTGATTTTCCAATGGCTGAGTGACACATTCCTGGCAATGGTTGTCAACGAATCTGCAAAGTATCCCGAGCCTGACAAAGACGAAGTATCAAATGAGGCACGTCTGCAGCGACTTGAATGTCATATAAGCGCCTTGCCTCGTGCACTTCCTCCTCAAAACGCGGTGCTATTTTGTCCTCTGCCAGGCAGAGTTCATCATGTGAAGTGGTGGCTCGCAAAGTTTTTTGTGGTTAATGTGGATATATTCTACATGTTTGCGGACATGGGCAACGATGAGCGCACAGAAATGCAGCTTAAATTTCAAGATTCACCAAATCCCTGTGTTTGTAACTACACCCAAATTGGGCGGGACAGGCCACAATCTCACAGCAGCATACCTTGCGGTAATAACTCAATTGTTCTGGGTATTGGAAGAGCAGCGGCAGGCATTTACACGGGTTATCCGACTGGGGCAAAACAGAGTTCCTTATACATGGCTACTGAACACTGGACCCAATGGTTACGATAACAGAGCAAGTGATCAACGCCAGCTCTCTGGAGTGGCACAAATGAGAATCCTGCATGGTCTGATAAACCGACTGAACATCACGATGACAATGATATACCGGATACTGGAGTGTCCTCAGGACCACACGAAGAGGCTTATGGAGCATGGAGTCTTGGTGCCGACAGATGGTGAGGATGATGCATAATTATCAGGGCAATGAAAGGAAGGTACTCCCCTTTGAACATTGAACCAACACAATCTCACCATCTGATGCAGAATAGGCGAATGGTATGGAGAATAAGGCAAAATTGAGGAGTCCAGGTGTATTGGTTAGAGTTTGATTCAATTTCGTGTTAGATGATTATTGTGATGAAGATGAGATTCGGGCAATAGTAAACGGATATCTGGTAAACTCAATCACAGCCTCATTTGGATGAACCATTATGTGATGAGAAGCAGGTATGCCAGGTTAATGGTGGACTAAGTGAAATTGCGCAATGCCGTATACTTCTCAGTGTGAGAATCTGTCGACACTGCAGTCGCTGCTCATCTGTATCCTATATTGTCCGTGGGGAAATGTCATTCCGACATCTGCAAAGGAGATCTGTGTTTTGAGGTGGGCCTGAACTCCCAAGTTCGAATCCCATTCTTTGTTGCTTGTCGATTTCAGGTGCACTGGATACTAGAGTCACAAATGAATTTGGGATATTCACTGAAGCATCAATGTTGAATAATATACAGTTGATTGCATAAGGGAATTGTTGTCAACTTCTCGACTCTCCTGAGACAGATCCAGTACAGTCTATCTCCATTCATCCAGGGATGGACAGACTGTTTAAGCGATATCGAGTTGATGTATCGTATCCTGAGATATGGCTCACGTATCCCAGGCATATCAGAAAAAATATCCGCAAATATTTCCTCGCTCAGGAATGATGTTCAGAGACACATCATATCCACTCAACTGTCGAGGTTGATGGGCTCAGATGTGTCACCGCACACATATTCTATTCACCGGCCAATTATGACATGCAGCCACTCATTATTAACATATGATACCACTCTAGGATATGATCCCACTCCAGGCACCCCTCTGAACTGTGTATACCCACTTCGCATTGCTGTTGAATGATTCATTTTGCTCCATTTGAAGTATATTTTCTGCTTCCAGAATCCTTTCACTCTGTGGCTGCCAGCACACGCAGAGTTTCATCTTTCAGACACAAAACATTTAGGTGGAGGTGCAACTCATCCCGCTTGGCGTGGGCAAATATCTGAAACTATGCTTGATTGGTATGTGAAGGCCGCCGCTTAAATGCCATAACTGTCAGGCTCCATGTTAACCTATCCTGGCGAGAGACATGTCCACCACACCCTTACCGTAGATGAACCGCCCTGGGCGACAAACGACAACACTTAGCTGGATTTTGGCCAAGAGGTATGTTGGGACATTACATTTCCAAGATCATAAAATAGGTTCTGTAGTTCGGGCTCCATTATCACGTTGCTGCTTGTGGGTGTGAACCTCAAGAGACAGTTGTTGCTCAGCGATTCTGCAGATGACCGGCAAATCCTGCTCACTTGTATGCCACACTCCATCAAATAGGCTTAAATTCACCATGCTTCTAATGCAGACTTGACTTCATTTTGACTAACTTACATGCTTGGGCTGCCAAAAACAGTATCATAATATAGAGTATGAACCGATTTCCATTCAGAGAGCTCGAAGAGATAGAATATGAACACCAGTCTCAGCTAAGCAGCTGAATCAGTGACCAGCAGCTCCTGCCCACTGCATATCTCGAACGCCTGAAGTTCGTGACAAATCATAAACAGACGATATCTGATTCCCACCAACTTCCAATCCCAAGAGTGCATGACTAACAAATCATGATGAAAGCTCGAGTTGAGAAAAGGTAGGTTCTGAAAGTACAAGTAACTGTCGAAGTAAGGCGAGCCTACAATCCCAGCCATTACATTGGATTGAATCCTGCATGCCAATTCAACGCTCACTGTACCTCAATTGGCCGGAACTGCATGATGTTATTGGTCTTTCCGCTGCCTGATCAAGCCTCATGATGCATTCATCTCATTTGTACAAGAGATTATGCGCAACACCTTAATGTCAGTGACCATTTCTGACCCATTCACTAGCAATCTTGGCATTGAGGACGACTGGAATCGATTAGATTACCTCTGTATCTTCATCGCACCTTTACCGTTGTTGATCTATGTTGGATCTCACCTTTATAAACCCTATAACCTCCATCTTCTCTAACACCGACTGCATACATATTGTGATTCAGCAGACTCGAACCTCTGAAAGCAATGTTCTACACACGAGATTGCCTAATGGACCTCGCACTTTCCTGCACAATTCAAAAACAACACAATCTCATGAAAATAGGGTGTTCTTCCGACTGGTATACCGCATATGGAGATTCACATTCATCCACTATCTGCAACAAACTCAGTTTGAACCCATGAAACTTCAACTGTTACCACTCACCAAGGTCCCAACTCTATCCCCAGTCCAAGTTCTGCAACAATCTTCAACGCACCAACAATTCGGTGCCACGCGGTCACCACTCATATGCTCGAACCAGAGGCCCAATGTACTACCTTCAGCAGACTCATATGCAGGGGCAATCATGATCAACCCACATCCCAGTTTCTCATGTCCGGTCCTGAGAGTTAGTTAGCAATATAACCATGTTAATGTCTCGAGTTCTTCTGGTGAGTCTCGTTGACATCAAGATATGCTGGCTTGAATCAACCTCCAATTGTGGCATCAATAGTGTACTTGGATACGAGTGCTAACATGTGGGAATTGGGGGTGTGGAGAATCCATCTAGTCCGGTGCATCTAATGTTTCCTACATCACAACAACAAACCATCCTCAGCAATATTGATATGAACTGCTGACATGGCTTCCGGACGCTTTCCATGCACGCTCCAGATCGAATCATGCTTGAACACGTGTCATTTCGTTGCCCTGCGTTCCCGTTAATCTATTATATATCGTACTATATTGACCATTAAATTCCTCTCTCTACAGTCCCAATTTCGCATCATCAAACATTGAACCTCTGGCCAGCCAGGTGAGAAATCGCTATTCACAGAAGAATCAAGAAACACACCATGAGAGAGCACTTGCACATGCATTGCAGAAGACAGCCAATCTTCAATCCCAATCAGATGTTTGAACTTCCAACCCAGCTTTCGAGTATAGTGTTGGAGATAGTTAATATCCAGGCAGTAATATTGATCAAGCAGGATGATCATGATACCGATCGGAAGATCACCAATGATGACAGTGAAGACCCTGGAGGGTCCACCTTGTCATCCGATACCTGAGAAGATGATTTGGATATCGGGCAGGAGGTCCTACATCTAGAACAGGCACGCTGTGATAAGACAATACAAATTGCAAAGGTTCCACTGCCAATGAAACGGAGCCGTGCAGATGCTGTCATTGCCCGCACACCTCTTCCAAATCTACCCCATCCAGTCAGGGCCCAAGCACCACGATTGCTCAAATGCCAAAAGTCAGCCATCGACATATCATGCAAGTCTGACGTTGTGCAGCCGCTCCTGCTTCCTAAGGCCGGTGGAGACAACAAGGTTTCTCAACCAAAGGCCGGTGGAGATCACAACATTCCTCCACACCAAATGGCTACTTTCGAGGTTGCGAAACTGTTGATGAAGACAATCGTATTCACAAGGACTCCCTGGTCAATCATTTCCGATGAGAAGTACTCAATGGTTGGTGAATCTTGGAAACTAGTGATTGGAGCCCAGTATTGTCAGTGGGCATTGGCAGGAGCTCCTGTAGGTACTCCATCTGTGTGTCAATTGCCCGGCGGTCCATCTCATATAATCGATCCTAAAACCCGAGTAGCTGTAAGAGTATATTCTATTTTCTGCTCCTCAATTGGACTTATGATGATACTAAACCACCAGAAAATACATAGTTAAAACTAAAGATTAGAACCATTTGAGGGCGTTTGCCAGATGGAGGTTGTCGAACTATGGTCTGGGGTAACCGGTGGGATTGAGGACCAGATACGGAGCTCCGAATCCAAATTATGGAGCTTCAGTTTCAGTATGCATATCTCTCGAAGGTCATCGTTGAAAGGATGTCCCGGCTCACGTGGATGGAAGTGTTTGAGTAAATCTACCATCGGTTGTCCTTCATCGCCAATACCTTGGGGCGACAACAGACCACATCGCTGTTCTTTCAACCTCTAACACTACAGTCATTAGCGCTTGTGGCAGCAGCTATTCATTGTGTGCTGTCTGAGTATGCCACTGGAAAGAAGATTACAGTTATGTTTTCTCATGATGAATATCGAGGTAAATTTTGCCCTTCCACGGTGATAGATTGCATTAATGCGGAAGCCATTGCGCTTATCAAGTTCAAATTACACATGGTGCAGCGGCTTCATACCCCCCCCCCCCCCAATGGTGCTCCACCGCTATAATGGGTGATTCTCAATCCCCGTCCGCGCTGCTGAATCCCCGTCGGCGCTCCTCAATCTCAACTGCGCCCCCCAGTCTGGAGTGGTGCTTCGATGTTTCATTCAGCCCTCGATACTGCCTTCGCTGCCCGCGTTCCTCCTCTACGATGGGCGCTCCTCAATCCCCTTCTCAACGTTGGTTGCAGCGCCTCTATTTCATTCCAGACTCTTTACATCCCTCCCCATTCGGTGCTGCTCAACCTGGATGGGCTGCTCTGCGCCATGGGCACTCCTCAATTGCCGTCAGCGCTCCTCGGCCTGGATTTGCTCCTCTCAATTTCATTCTGTACTTCATCATCACCATCGGCACTCCTCTTGCCCACCTCGCATACGACATCAGGCGCTCTTCCTTTCCTGGTGGCGCAACCCCTTCTCCCCTGAATTCCTAATATTGCTTTTCAAACTCCATTTTGATTCACCACAAGCTAACCTCAATTCGACACCTTCAATCACATATCCAGACAAACACCATTGGAATTCAGTTGCACCGACTTGCCAGGCCCGCATCATTGGGAAATGTAAGGAGCGCCTCGAGCTTGGTTGCGCCTTTGATGAATCATGCGTTCCTTCGTTTGTCAACCCTGATGAGATAGGAGCTTTAGTGGATGGCATTGAGACTGTGTTCTATTGATATCATTCCGATCGCTCAGTCGGATCATCGTTTCAATTTCACTTACTTTCATTTTTCAATCACTCGCCATTTTCTTTGGTTCTTCCTCAATATAGCAATGCAAACAATTGAATGTTGATGAGATGCTGGCTTTATAGTATGATTTAGAAGTTGATAATGAACAATAATCTACACATCATATGCGGAGGGTATTCTAATTGCTCGTGTACATCCGGATTATCTCGGATCACGCCTTCACTCCTTCAAATGAATATCCATAAGAACGCGGCATCACTCAGAGTTACTTTGGGATTCCCGCATTGGTTATGCGACAGTCCCAGATGTTCCCAATGGTTTCACAACTGCTCCCATGGTGATCCCGTAGCAGTCATCAGAGATCTCACTTACTCTGCAGGCCGGCTGGAATGCCCATGAAGGATCTGATACTCTTTTGAAATTGACACTTCTAAGTTTACACCCCACATTCTCTCAGACACCCCTGGAGGCTCCCAGTGACTGAAATACATTTTGCTGATGTGGTGCGCCTGGAAATCATAGCTACTACTTATCATTCCACGATTTTCAAAACTCATGTGATCAGTTTGTATCCTCATCCATGTATCTATATAGGTAGTGTTGGCAACGGGTCAATACCGTCACTTCGGGTTTGGGTTCGGGTCTAAACCGAACCTTTGCCACATTGGCGGTCTGGGTGGTCACTATACCTGAAGTTTCACCTCAGGTACGTTTGGATGGTAAACTTCCAATGCGGCCAAATTCGGTGGGTTGTCAGCGGGTTGCCCAGCAGGTCCATATATAGATTCATATAAGGCTCTTGTGTTTGCAGTTTGTTAATAATATCTTATCAAAATCGCATTTTCAACAACCAATAATGACTTTTTGCATGTTGTGCAGCTTGCAATATCGATCAATTTCGAATCCGTGTTTTACCTTTAATACATTCTGTCTTTGCCTATCAAGGCGGCCAATGACTTCGTTATGAGTGCTCAGATCCGTGTGATGCATTGATTACGAAATATTCAATTCCTAGAACTGTTGACGCTCCGTTGACGCTCATTTTCAGGATGTAGCATGGTCCAAGTTGCTGTTGTTTCTGCTCTCAGTGGCTGCCAGTATCTCATAAATGGATATCTGCAACCGATCGGATCATAAATTACCCAAGATCCAATGCTTAAAAAATGTTGACGCTCTGTTGACACTCATTCTCAGAATGGGGCGGTGACCATGTTGCTGTTTCTTTTGCCAACAAAAGCTGCCAATAGGTCGGTTATTAATGACAGTGACCTGATCCGTGAGCAAATACCGTACTTATGAGATTGAAAATTGTTGACGCTCTGTTGATGCTTATGTCACTCTATTGTGCATGCAATATATGCTGCCATTGACTGTTGGGTTCATCATGATTTGAGCTTATTGGTTGTCTTTCTGTCAGATAGAGACTCTTCACTTTGGCAAAGCCAAGCGCAGTAACTTTGTTGCACTGTTCGCTCTAACATGACTAAAATTTATATATCTTGTCAAAAGCTTCATTGTGCCTGCTATACATCCATTTATGAAAGGGTATTCACAAGCTACTGCTCACCATTTGCCCATAATATATCTCTAACTGAAACACTCTGTCAAGCTGCATAAAGAAGCTGACGCATTCTGTCCTACATTTTCTTCACTCCCTTATTCATCCTCCTTTCTATTGCAATAACAGTCACAAACACCATTGCAGCCTGTTTCTTTGCGTTCCATGTTGGCCGAATTAATCCGGAAACAGTTGGTGCGGCGCTCCCATCCCGCTGCACTGGGCATTCCAGAACCTCTATACCATTGCCTTGTTCTATATCAGATTCAACATCTGCCGTGCAATCGTCTTCGGTGGCATCAAGATTATCGAAGTCGCCATTCCAGTTTAGCCAATCTTTGGTGTCCGAAATGCTTTCAGATGGGCTATGCTCATTACTTTCGACTGGATGACGGTTGATTCTGCGGATTCGGCAGACGTCGAATTGTTGAGGTCGTCCTCCAATGAGGTCCTGTGTAGGCAAAGCTGCTGGCAAAGGTGATCTTTCTGTCAGTTTAAATGCAGCCGCACCATCATGTTGAAAGAGTGACCAGGGGGCTTTGACGTTCACTTTAGTGTCCGAAATGAATCCTGCCGTGGTCATTTGCTTGGTTTCGGCGCGAGATCCCTGCTATGTTGCACATAGAATTTAGCTGCCCTGCCACATCTCCAAGATGTTGTGGACCTTGACCATTCTGTGCAATATTCGTTCCTCCACCTCTTTCTTCATTTCTGAGTAGGTTTCAGGGTCTGTCTTATCCGATTCTGTCTTGACCCGTGCCCAATTCCTGGTATTGGCTCGAGCAAACTGCCTTACAACGATTTTTTCGCGCAGGGTGTTGCCTGTAGATTTCGAGTGTCTCCAGCTGACAACATCTCGCCCAAGGGAAAGACTGGACACCACTCCGACAGCATGTGGTATGATTGAGAACATGTTGCGTGCCACAATTGCGAGATAGGCGTACTTTGAGTGCGTTTCCTCTTGCTGCCGCCACCAGTCGATTATGGCTGGTATCCACAATGTACTGCTAATCTCCATTCGATCAGAGTGGTAATCATTGAGATTTGGATTAATTTGCCCCCAGTTCTTTGGTGCTTCACGCGGTGAATTCAAATAGAGCCTGGAGGCGGTCAATCAGCGTGCTGCGCAATCACTTCGTCCGGGTGTCGTTTCAGCCACATTGGTAGGTGTCAAGTATTCTTCATCATCGCTAGACAAATCATATGGATCGAAAGATACATGATGGTATACTGTGGCCATTGAAGAGGGGACATGATCACTGCTTGGTATGTTGTCTGGGTTATTGACCTGCACATGTCGATGATGGCACAATATTCTTTCTCCACCTACTTCAGAAAGGCTTCCTTGTATTGGGTAGTATAGGATGTCTCGTCCTCAGAATTATTATCCGTTCCCGTGTCCCAGTTCCGAAATGATCGCAACTCGCGGACAGGATTGAGGATGTGTGCTAAAATGAGCAGCATACACGTGTTGTAGTCACTTCGGCATAATTTTTAGGCAGCTTCTGTTGAGCTAACTTCTCAGCGAAGAACAAGTCCTCCTTCCATTGAGTCTTCTTCTTAGGAAAAGCTCGCATAACGCCATCCATGTGATCAAACATATCATTGTACACAGTGATCACATGATGCAATGTGACTGTGTGCCTCTTTGACATCCACAGGGTCCAATATCAGAATGTCTTCAATACTTCCATAACATACTTGACAATCGTCAATTCATCCTGTGTTGTTATTAGTGGCCGGCGGTCGCTGTATTTGGATTTTGGAGCCTCTCCCGTGTGAATTCATGTAATGGGTAGGTGCGCTCAAGTAACTCCAATGTTGAGTTCCAGCGTGTCTTCACATCTATAATCGGAAGTACAGTGATGTGGACTTTGGCTCTTTGACAGTCAATGAACTCGTTTCGATGACCAGGTGTCAGCGTAATCAATTCAGCAAGCATTCCCTGCTATATGATGATCTATTTCAGGACTTCCAAAATATCATGAAATACGTACTTTTTCAACTATCTTTGCTAAATCTGGTTCCATGGCCGACACCCTATAGATTCTAGCGTTGCCCTCCTTTTGAAGCCTTTGACTCTGCCCAATGTCTTCCCATTCAATCTCTCCAAAATGCTGATCGCGCTCATGGGCTCCCCAGGACTTGGTGTGGCCTTTGACACCAAGACTGCTCATGAATGCACCTAAAGCCAGCAGTATGACGTGCGCCATGCCAGGTATGTGGTTGCTCAAAGCAGGCCACTCGATTCCGGAGGCCTCAAGTGATGATTGCAGCTTGCGTGTCATCGATCAATTCGAGGAGGAATTATCAGTCGTAATACCAAGCAATTGACTATTGGTAAGCTCGAAATGATCAAGTATATCCTTCAGATGTGCGGCTAGCCTTGCTACTGTATGCTGGCCATTAACCTTAAATGAATAATTAGCTTTCGAAAGTGGGAAAGAATAGGCGACCAACCTCATTGTGAGGGAGTTGAACATCACGCAATGCCCAATTTCGATCCGTATAGTAAGCAAAGACCGACGTTACAGCGAGTTCGTTTGTTGATGTCCATCCATCCAAAGTTGATCCAACTGTAGTTTGTGACGGCAATTGCTTCTTAATTGCATCCACGCTAAGTGCATATTCCCTCGGGCAAATGTTGCAAAGGGGCGTAGTGGACGGCAGCACTAAGTTGTCACGTAACGCATTATATGCCCGTCGCAGCTCAAGATTCGATATAGCGTTCCAGGGAATATGAGCCAAAACAAATCCCAACATGAGGTAGCAATTCCACGTGTCTTGGTGAAATTCGGAAGTTCCAAAGGCTTTAGCTGCCAATTTGCAATGGTTTGTCTGTCACTTCGGTCAATATGAATCAACCAGGATGCCAAAGATGAATTCCCTCTGCAAAACATACTATTGTAATTCCTCGACTTCCTTCCTTCTGCAGGTTGGCCAACGCAGTTTCATCGACCGTTGAACACGTTAATTTAGTTACTTCTGACTCTGTTAATTCGTTTAACTTTGCGATGCGAGCTTTTGTAAGCAGATGTTTCCCCATTCAGCTTTTCCCATGTTCTGATGGATGACGAAGAACTTGGTGACAAATAATACATATGAATGCAGGGCTGCCTGTCTTCTCAATTCCACAGTGTAAGTAAAATTGCCAGGAAAGCGCATGTCTAGAATTATTCTAAGCAATGGGACGTTTCGAGTCTATATTCATTGAACACCACCAGGTGTCGAAGAGGATTCGTAAAGTAACGTCGCTCAAATCCCGAATCAAAACAAGTTCATTTTTGGGAGAGATCATAACCTCTAGCATTGAGGTATTTAAAGATTGTGAATCAGACATGGCAGTGGGAATATGAGAGCTTGATAATATGGCTTGAGTGACTGCCGAAAGTAAAGTTATAGTACAGCAGATTGCTGGTTCTCAAATATTGACTATAGAGTAACAAGCAAAAAAATCGGATCTGTGTGACATTGCATGCATATTTGTGAAGGTGTATACAAAGACACATTGAAAAGACTGACCATGTAAAAGTCAATTTAGGAATGGTGCAATGCACTTCATTGCTGTGTAGCTTACTGAGCCTCCACAATGATTGCATATGTGATGTGGGTGCTCAATTGTAGGAGGTGGACGTGATATCATAGATAGTATTTTTGGCGCAAAAACGCTGCCGATACGTTGATTGTGGCTTTACTGCGTCCCATCGCCCTTAGATTATCCAAGATGCAAGATCAAAAATCGTTGACACTTCGTTGATGCTCTGTTGACGCTCATATCAGGTGATAGTTACGATGTCGCAGGAAGCACTTTTGCCTAGAAAGCCGGCCGATAGTTCGATTACGGAATATTTTGGCCGCACCGCCCCCGGATTAACAATGATGCAAGGCGTAAAATCATTGACCCTCCGTCGACGCTCATTTTTAGGGCATAGGTACGACGTCGCCAAAAGCATTGTTGCCTAGAAAGCGGGCTGATAGCTTGATTATGAGTGAATGTCGCATCACCGCCACTTGATTAACGAAGATGGAAGGGTTACACTGGTTGATGGCCCATTGACGCTCATTTTTAAGGCATAGTTACAATGTCGTCAAAATCATTTTTGCTTAGAAAGGTGGCCAATAGCTCGATTATAGATTGATGTTACCGCATGGCCCCTTGATTAACGATGATGCAAGGCCTGAAATCATTGACACTCGGTTGACGCTCATTTTGAGAGCATAGGTACAATGTCGCTGAAGGCACTTTTGCCTAGAAAGATGGCCGATAGCTCCAATATGGGTCGATGTCGCCGCATGGCCCCTTGATCAACGAAGATGGAAGACATGAAATTGCTGATGCTCCGTTGAGACTCATTTTCGGGGCATAGGTATGGTGTCGCCAAAAGCATTTTTGCCTAGAAAGGCGGCCGATAGTTTGATTATGTGTTAATGTCGCCGCGCACCTCTTTCGATTTTCCAATCTCGAAGGCCAAAAATCGTTGACGGTCTGTTGACACTCATTTTCATGCTGTAGCAGCGAGCGTGTCATTTGTCTCTTTTGCTATACCGCCCACCGATACATTCACAGTGGCAGTATGTGGCAATGCCGCCCATTGATTGCCCAATGTGTAAGACTGAAAATCGTTGACACAGTGTTGACGCTCACATTAATCACATCGAGACTGCCTTTGTTCACTCAATAATTGTATGCAACGAATCATATAAACATTATTGTCATCCAATGTTGCATTTGTATGTGTTATCGTTTGCATCCAGGAGTTTTGTTACCTCTCAATTTGTGATCAACTGCTATCCACGCTATCTAAGTGACAAATGATGTGGCCCTATCACATTCCCGCACTGTTGGCCGGCCGTTTACGGCATGTAGATCATTCCACTAATTCTTGAAAAGTATAGTTCCACTTCCTCACCTTTCCTTATCCAGCTCCTTCTCCTCGATGTCCATGACGCACCATAAGCAATTTAAAATTTTTCAACCATGTGTACAAGGTCTGTGCAGAGAGTTATGCAGTTGGATACATGGATGAATGCAGCAAGATGGTCGTCGTTCGGGCAGATTTGTTCTGAGCACTGACTGCTCTTTCCATGGCAGATATAACATGACTTACGTAAATTTTGTCAGTATATTTTGTCACTCATATAGCTTTTGCTTTGTCGCTTAACAGTCACTTGCAAATAATAATCTAATGTTTTGGCCATCTCTCCTCATGATTTGGATTCTTGAAATTGAGCATGGTGCGTTCGACCCTTGCACATGCACAGACTCATCATCATGTCTCACAACTAGGTCACTGAAATTAAAAAAAAGCTGACACGTTGCAAAATTGGTAGACAATTTGCTTTTCCCAAAGATATGATGTTAAAATTTGCAATTTGCCCATCTGTTCCTCCGCTGATGCAGGAGCGGTGACCATATCTTCGTCCAAATCCGAAATCTATATGGTCATTAGCTGCAAGCTATATGCCGGGGAAAGAGCTTCTTGGTTCAACTGGCTTCGCTTTCGGCAATGGTGACGTATTGTGTTCTGCACTGGGCTCAAGACTGGATATGCTCGCATTCGACTGCGGTTTCACCGAACCTAGCTTCATATGGCTACTTCCAGGTCGAGATGTCCCTGGCGGTATTTGCGCAATTCCGGGCACCATGTCAAGACACTCCAGAAGATGTCCAATCGTTGGCGGTACAGGTGTCACTGCATCATCATCTGTTTGCTGTTGAACGACTGCCGGAACCCGCAATGTGGGTGTGCCATACATCTTATCTCTTTCACAGAAGTAATCGACTGGGTCCTCCCATCCTGGTTGTGTCAATTCGTTGAGATTCATCTGCTTCTGACGAAACCTCTGCAGGAGCTACTTCACCATTTTCGTGATTGTGCCCATCACCCAGCCGCGTTGGTCATCTTTGCTCAGCAGGGCCTGCTCTGTCTCATGATCATCCTCATTTTCTCCATCCTCCGCATGGTCAGAACTTGCAAGATCACTCAGACTGTCTCCGATAGTAACCATCGTTTCCTGAAATGGCTTTCCCGGCTCTCTGTTCATCAATCCCACGTTTTCAGCTTTCATCGTATCTTCCTGCTCCTGCTGAACCGCTGCCTGTGCATCTTCAACTCGCTTTGTTGCCCCAGCTGTCTCTCTCTCAACATAATCCTCGATTCATTTATCTTTGTCATCATTGCATAAGAAGTGCATTCCTCGTCGTTTCTCGGCTGCAAGCTTCTTTTTGGATCGCAAGCTGGGCAATGCCCCAAGGGCTCGGACTCTCTCTGCTTCCGAACTGCTCTTGCCTTCATTCGCTTGATGACCACGTTCAGTGGAGCACGTTGTCGATTTGCCATATTTGCCCGCCGGAAAGGTTGAGTGGTTCGTTTTCAGAGTGTTGAGGCTTGTAGTGTGCATCGACATTGTTGTTGGGCGAGAGGTTGGATGTTGCAAGATATGGACATTATGGAGGCAAGCTTTGTCTTTTATGTCAAGGGTGGTATGTTTACTCATCTTGAACAAAGTAAAAACACACTTTTGACTGTCAATAAAACTGGAATGGTTAGGCTAACTGTATATCATGACTTCATTGCTAGCATCAGTTTCATGTAATATCCCGGGGATTCGTTGAGACAAACATCAGCAGATATTCTCTCCCTCGTACAATGACCTATTTATGTCTGACATTCATGGAATTTAGGCGGTCGTACACCGCCATGTATCCTTGTTAACAAACACCCAACACATGACCTACATATTGCACACAGCAGGGCGGTGGGAAACCCCTGCAACTTGCAGCCATACGCAACAGGATTCATCTTGAGTATATGGAACATCTTGGCTGCTATTGGTTCTATTCTGACATGAAGTTAACTATAGAGTCCTCAGGACTTCCCACTTCTTTTCGTTATCATCCTCCTCTCCTATTCCACACCAGCATATCATGGAGCCATAACCATCCCAGCCAGCAGCGAGAGAATCAAAATCAAGCCAATTGGCAGGCGATACGTCGAATACGTCACTGATTGGCTCACAGCAACAATGCAGACACAGGCAAGTCTCCCGCGACGCCGCGGATGCACCCACTACAAATATCACCCAGGATGCCCATTTAAACATCGTCCATAGAACTGGAAGCAGTAAGACTAAGCTCCAGCACGCAGTTGGATGTAAGTATATGCATATCGTGGTAAACAGCCGCCAGTTGATCATACAACTTACAGCGGGTGTACATAGAGAGCTATGCGACCAATTTCTTGCTGCCCGTAACGGGAATCCCCCATGGTCAACGAAGGCATTCGTCCGCACAGTTAGGGAAATCGAATGTCATGATGTGGTCAGCTCTTGAATTTCTGCAGGCAAATTTCCTGATAAGAATCCCCATGAGTCGACGAAACAGTCTTTACTCACCTTGGAGGAGGCTATGAAGGCGGATATGGTTGAGGTAATCACCAAATCTCATCGTTACAAGCAGCAACTGATCTCCTCTAGGTTTTCAACATGCCTGCTACAATGGCAAGGCAAGGAGGTTGGGTACAGTTGGAACAGTCCGATGTGCGCCTGGCCTTGAATGTGGCGAAAATGGCCAATGAAGGCTTTTCGCGCGCCGCAATAGAGGAAACGTACTTCCTGACCAAGAAACCACACGCCAAGGTCCAAGAGGAGAAGAAGCGGGGTGTTGAGTTTCCTGGGCATGGAAAGGTGAACGCTGCGATGGAAAGACACCGAGCTATGCTTCGTCAAAACCAGATGGCCGGATGCCTTTCTTGCTGAAATGGCACGCCCAAGAATCCGCCGACACGATGGAGACGCACAGGACCAGGCGCATCTTCCCCTGACAGACACAGACAGCCGACTGCAGAGCTGACACCACCTCCGCCTGAAATGCCCCCCGCCCCAACTGGTGACAGTTCCGGAGCTGAATGGACCCAAATCGTCAATTCGCTAGCCGGATATGCGTACTCACATACATCTCTTTCCTCTGCTGAGTTCTTTATGCTTGATGCTTTTGCCCAGGATAGGCAGCACAATACAGATTTTGATCCAGATATGCTGACTGATGAAGGAACATCCACTGGTTAGTACACTATCTGCTGTGTGTTAATGCAGCTGACATCCATTGTAAAGACGAGAGCAGCCTATTGAGCAAACTTATCAGTGCTAACGAGCATTGATTCACAGGAACGGGATTTTGGAGATAATTATTATATATTTTTTATGTATTATTAAAGAACAATGTAGTGATCAAGAAGATAGTAAATGAAAACCCCTGAAAGGCTGCCAGAACAATGTGAATGAAAGACTATGCCAAATCGAATAATTATATAATATGGATCCACGTGTGGCAAAATGAGCATCAACAGAGCGTCAACAATTTTAGTTCAGGTATGTCCGGTAATTCACAATTAACTTCATCGTATTCATGTATAACTCAAGTATTGGCCGCTTTTGTCGTCAAAAACCATATCAACAAGCTTGCTGCCTTATCATCAAAATGAGGGTCAACGGAGCGTCAACGATTATTGGTGATGTGTCCTGGGTGATCACACCACTCATACGTTGTAGGTAGTTATAAACAAATTATTGGCTGTCTGTATTGGCAAAATAGATTAGGATACCCTCCCTCCCCCATCTTGATCATGAGCGCCAATGGAGCGTCAACGATTATTGGTCGTGTATCTTGGGTAATCTGGGGTGCGACAGGTTGCAGACAGTTACATACGTATTATCGGTTGCTTTTATAGGCCAAAGGGAAATAGAAACGCTTCCTGCCCCATCTTGAAAATGTGTGTCAACGGAGTGTAAATGATTGTTGGCCTCCCATCATGATTAATCACAGCGCGATCTGGCCGTTATGGTCTATGTACATCTTATTGGCTGGTTTTGTATGCTAAAAGGCTCACGAATACTTAGTGGGAGCTCTGTAAATGACATATGTTGTTACTGTCCCAGAGGATGTGGCAGGAATATCCCATACCTATCGACCTATAAAGGCTGCCATCTCCTTGTTTATGGATGCTCATGATCAAGCACCACTCATATTACCAAAGCTGCAAGACCAATATTCATTGACGCTCCGTTGCCCCTCAGTTTCAAGATGGGGTAGGGAGAGTTTCGCATTGTTTTTTTGTTATAAATACGGCGGATACTATGTCTATGGCTATGTGTACTCTGTTGCCCCCCAGATTACCCAAGATACACCACCAACAATTGTTGACGCTCCTTTGACGCTCATTATGAGGATGTTGTGGGGCGCCTGTTTCTGTTCATTTTGATCACTATGGCAGGCAATACATCAAAAATAAACCGTGATATACCAATATCAATATATTACGATTATCAGTACCATATCTGGATGTGACCATACATGTGAAACCCGCAACCCAGAACAGGAGATTGGAGCCCACGGGTCTAGCCAAACCCGGCAAAACCCGTGGGTTGATGTGGACAGGTCTGAGTTGAGCCCGCCAAGAGTCAGCGGGTCGGGTTGCTTGGTGGTGCCTGACACGGACCGGGGCCTTCGCTTTGGGTCCAACCTGGACCGAAGCTGGTTAACCCGGAACTGTTGCTAACACTATCTATTGCAACCCATCTACACACAGTATATCTGTACTGGATGCAGGCAGTGCTTGAGAGCAATTCGAAGTGTGCCTGAAGATAGTGAGTGGGTGAACTCAGCGATACACTCTTAGGCCGTGATCAAGCGAATCCTGAGATGCACTTGGGGGCTGTAGTCGAATGAAACTGGAGATACACTTGGAGACAATGATCGAGTGAACATAGACATACACACTGTGATCGTGACAGAGCGAGTTAGCAAATACAATTGGAGGCTGCAATCCAGCAGGTTTGGAAATACACTTGGAGGCCGGGCTCGAGTGAGTTTGAAGATGCACTTGGCGGCAGTAATTGAGCGTATTTAGCGATACACCTAGAGGCCGGGTTCAACTAAACTTAGAGATGCACTCCAAGATCGTGATCGAGAGATTAGCGAGATGCCCTTTTGAGGTCGTAATTGAGTATATTTGGGGTACAGTTGGAGGCTGTGATCGAGTGAACTTAGAGATGCATTCAGATATCAGGATCCATTGAGTTTGGTGATACACTTTGAGGCGATGATTGTGCAAACTGAGAGGGTGAAATTGTGTGAGTTGGGAGATGCACTTAAAGGCGATGACCGTGCAAATTGGGAGGCTGTGATCGAGCCCTTTGGGATCAATTCTTAGAGGCAATCGGTGGATGGCGCGCCGGGTGCTGAGACTGTATTCATCAGTTAGGTAACTCGCAGCCTTGGGAATGTGACATGGTGACCTTATGTTTGAGCTCTCATGCAGAGCAGGGTGATGGCGGTCGATCATGTAGGGAGGAACGCTGGAAGGTGAAGGTACATTCAGGGGTGAAATCGTAATTGTGCGAATGGAGGGGAGACTAAGAATCCTGGGTAAATGCAGTACATGGTGTATGCTATACTCAGTGTTTGCTTGTACTCAGTGTATGCCGTACTCGGTGTATGCTGTACTCAGTGTATGCTTGTACTCGGTGTGTGCTGTACTCAGTGTATGCTGTACTCGGTGTCAACTCATGATCATGACATGGAGAGATAGAGATGGATGACTTCACTCTGTGTTAATGATGGTAGAGTTGCAGACAAGAGAGAGAAAGATGGGGGAAGATAATGAGCATGATTTGCAGGATAAGAGCGGATAGAAGGAATCAGGAGTACAACTGGCCTCATTGGGTTCGGATGACCCCGTATCGATGATATTTCACCCCTGATCACGACTCCTACCTGCTGCATTGGTGACTGTGAATTTACTCGCGCACAAAATTCTCTCAGGTCCCAGGTTCTCACCATAATTTCCCTCATCTCCTCATAACTCACGCTAGCTCATCGTCAACTATACCACCACCTAAGAATACAAAGTTTAGTCATCGCTCTCCATCTCTCCATGCCGTGATTATGTGTCAACACCGAGTATAGCATAGACTGCGTACTGCATCATCTCAGGATCGAGTGTCTCCCGCTGCCAGTCAGTCTCTCAACTCTTGGCAGACTGTGGTGTACTCAATTTTCTACATTCCCACAATTATGAGTTAACCACAGAATAGAGTTGCAGCTCTCTTCTCATCTCCCTCCCACACTACCGCCTCCCAATTGTCCGCCTCCTAGTACTCCTCCAATCTCACACAATCACGGCCTCCAAGGGCATCATCAAACTTGCTCGATCACAGCCTCATAGTGTATCTCTACAATAAGTCAATTAGGGCATCAAAGTTCTCGCGATCAAGGCTTCCAAGTGCATCTGCAACCTCGCACCACTTCGGCCTACATGTTCGCACGATCATGCCCTCGAAGTGTATCTCCAACCTCGCTTGATTATGCCCTCCAAGTGGATCACAATACCTACTGGAATACATCCTCCAAGGGTTTCTCGATACTCGCACGATCACGGCCTCCAAGTTCGCACAATCACTGAGTCCAAGTCCGTCTCCAACCACGCTCGATCACAGCCTCCAATCACATCATAACACCGAGATCGCAGTGGTGTGGAAATAAAGGGGTAACGGAGCAGGAACGCGTGATGGGGAGTATATATTCGGCAGATCCTGGAGTAGATGGAAATTATCTCATTTCCATCTCATCCTATCACGCAATGATAATACACACTCTATTTTACCCAACTTTTGATCTCACTTGCTCGGTCCGAGATGTCATGGATACACGTAATTGTGTAGATCCTCAACCCCTGGTAGTCTCATATCATCCCACCCAATTTCTACCTTCCTCAAACCAGGACCGCTCTTTGTCATGAGTTCCGTGTGGCTGTCGCGAGACGTGCGGCGGGGTGTTGATGGTGGGCCCTCTGCGTTCTCGCACCATCGTTTCACCACACCGGCCACCAAGTGGTCCATCTGAAAGATCTCTCACTGGGCATGTCCAGGTGCTCCTGCGATCATGCTTGACTACCATCTGCGGCCAGAATGACCATATGTATACAAATACAGAGACTGAAATAATGCATGCCATAGTATGATGTAGCAAATCTTCTGACTGTAACAAAGACTCCTATGATAAGACAAAATGCCTTGTGGTTGTGTTACATCCACTGCTGTCAGAATACGGCACCAAGTCTCCTGCAGTGCTGCTCTTGGAGTCTCCCGGGGAGCCGCTCAGTGGTCCCAGCTGCTCCTGATGTTACCCGCAGATCTGTGCAGATGTCTCAGGAGGTTCATTATTGGTTCATCCTGTAAGCCCAATCATGTAGCATCCTGAGAATACTCTTGCAGAGTCTCAGAGCACATTGCTTAGCTCCAGGGGGGTCTGGGAGCATCTAGCAGTACTTAGAAGCACTGGTGAGGTTGCCCGGAGTGTCTGGGAGGATTATGTGTCGCTTCCGGACCAATTTGCATTTTGCTGGTGTGGTGAGCCACCACTTAAGGCTGTGAAGTAGATAAGCCGAATGGCCTATATGGTGAAGGTTGTGTCATAATTTATTGAGTAATCTGTTTAAAGCACTCCAAATAACCGCTTCAGGAGACTGAGCCTTGTGAAATATCTGAAATATACGGGTTGCGAGATATCCAAGCTGAACTTACTGTGTGATTAAATCTTAATGCAGATGATGGCCTGATTCTTATCATGAGAGTAATTCTTCAAAACCAATCATGCAATTACATGATGACCTTTGGGATGCATGGCCCCGTATCATACAGCCTGGCTTCTAATACCAGAGCACTCAAACTTAAGACAAATGAGAACTTAGCTAAGGCTGGGGAATAAACTTCGGTATCCCAATACAGGCTATACATGATTGACAGAGCTCCGGCTTTGGAAGGGTAGCCGCACAAGCACAAACAATAGCTACCTGCAAGAATGAAGCTGAAATATCATTGTTGTTTTCAGTTCTCATTATTCTAAAATTATCATTATCAAGTATATTTGTATTATCTATTTGGATTCTATGTGCTTCCCCTGCCGCATGAACAATCTAAAGTTCGATAACAGTAGGTGGCCAGCTCAGGTCGTGTTACGGTGCGGCTCTGTTGCTGTAGTGCGGCTCAGGGGGAGGCTCACGTAGTACTTAGTTCTAGCGTGGTGTGAGGGCGATCATCATCAACATTGACTTCTATATGTACAAATACACTATTTGCCCACATTGGTAGCAATACTCGACTTCTGACGGCATCACAACCATTGGAAGGGATTGAAATACAACGCACGATGGCAGATATGCTTGGTGTATCTTCGAAACAGTGGACAGCCGGAAGGTCAGAGGCATCACAGGAAACCTCGGACTTCGCGGCCCATCCTGCTGTGCACGACGTGCACAGCACGCACGATGTCAGTTGTAAGGACAGAATTGACAAGGCTGAGTGAATTACGTTTAGGACCAGGTTTAAGAACTCGGCCATGAGTGGCCGTGATAGATCACACACGCGGCAGGATAGAAGAGACGATCTGCTGCCCAGACCCACGGGAGAAGCCAGCGGTCAGGACCACTGTAATGGAAGAGGACGCTGCAGCCAACAGAGCCGCTGAGCTATGGGCAGAAAGAAAGGAAAGCAAGGCGAAATCTGGTACTTGGACATGGTGGATGGACGGATCTTGAAAGGACGATGGAACAGTAGGAGCCAGAGTGGTGTGCCAAAACGGAGACTGCTGGACGGTCTTCCGCAGCTGCCTCCGCACGGGACAAATGGAGGTTCTCGTCACTGAAGTCAGGGCAACCAGACTTGCACTCCGAAAGTCCGTTGCAACAGTGGTGGCGCCACAAGCACAAGAACTCATGTCAGTGGTAGTGTGTAGTGATTCGCAGGCGGCCATCAGACGGACAGCGCACCTGGACCCAGGGCCAGGGCAGCATCCAGCAGGAGCGAACAGTGAGCATGCCAGGGCTCTCCACACCCACCGTATCAAAGCCACGATGTGCTGGGTCCCGGGACACTCAGGCATCCCTGGGAACCCAGAGGCTCACCGCCACGTAAACACAGCATGAGACAACAGACGCTACACAGTACCCGAGAGAATATACACCTCGGCCGGGAGGTGAGCGAGGGGGATCTTTGAACGGAGGACAGCAACAAGGCGCAGTGAGGGCCGACAAGTGCTCCAAATACTACAGATATAGACTAAAGGGCAAAGCCACGAGCAAGAGCTCCATCCCAATGACAAGCGTGAACTCATTGCCAGCAGGGTTTCAGAGACTGAAGAGAGGGCATGCGCCGGTTGCCACGTACATAAAGCGGTTTAGCCACCAAGTGGACGACATGTGTTGGTGGTGTGTATTGCATATACAGGTCTCAGCCAGAGATGGAGATGTCATGTATGGCTAGAGACGGAGATGTATTGTATGGCCAGAGACATTGATGTCTCGCATGGCCGGAGATGACTGCTGCCTTTTGTACCAGCTGATGGCATTCAGCCTTACTGGTGCGTTCATATATATACTGGCCTTGTGGCCCTCGTATATTGAATAAAAAAGCTTCTCTAGTATCACTATTTCAACAGGTTGTGAGCCCGGCGCCCGCTACAATCTTTACTCCAAAAATACTCTATTTATATCTTACAATTAAGAGCCTCAACAACCCTAACCCACTCACAACCATCCCTGCTCATCAGCCGCAACACCATCGCAATCCATCACTCTACATCATCACCTTCTTAACCTCCTCCAATCTAGAAACATGTCAAATGAAACATTCAAGACCGATCATCGCAATGTGCCAAAGCTGACCGAGGAAAACTACCCTGGCTGGAAGCAAAAGATCCGCCTAATTCCTCATCGCCAAGCAGGCCTAGAATACCGTAACCGGTGTCGAACTCCTCCCCGTGGGCAACGGCGTCGCCCTACGCCCTCTACACGACACCAGGCATGACCGAGCCAATAGAGCACTAGCACAAATACACCTCAGATGCTGACAGGAACTCCATCCACTCACCGATGATATCGATGACCCCGGCAAAATGTCGTATGCACTTAGAGACCGACTTGACAATGCTTCGACGAAACTTGGCCGCACGCAAGACCTGCGGAAGTTCACCACCCCTCGACCATCACCAGCGGAAACGGTCACCCAGTACTTAACCAAACTAATGGCCTTCCACAAGAAGCTGATTGGCACAACCGAAAACATCACCGATCACGCCATGAACAGACATATCTTCACCACCCGATCTAATACATATGAAACCAACATCGAAATCCTTTGACAACAAATCCCCTCTCCCACGGCCCAGCAGTGTATCGAGGCGATCCGCAAATATGCCGAGCGAACGACCCTACCTAAGGAAATCGGAGATGCATCTACCAGAGGGGCCTTATACTCCTGCGGCGGAAAGTATGTGCGAGGCCGTGGCAGACGAGGTAGCGGACGACGAGGTGGCTGAGGAAACGGACGCCAGAAGCACAGATTCACATATGCCAAAATGGACAACCATACCACCGAAAGATTCGGAAGGAAAACACGCCCTGAAAATGTCACAACCAACAGTGATACAGACACCTCCAAGAATGACAAACAAAGACACTACCTCTGCGGTCTCCCGGGACACTTCAAGTCCAACGTCATCTACTTCAACCGTTCCCTGGATGAACACAACAAAGTCAATAATGGCACACCATCTGCGTCACTTGCTACAGCAGTAGATTGCGACCTGATCTGACCAGCTGAAAATGCAACCGCAATCACTGAAGCCTCCCCTGCAGCTGCATGGGTCAACAATTCTGGAGGATCTCACCATATATGCAATGACCGCACGAGCCTGAACTCAATAAATCATCTTCGTCCACCAACAGTCATTGAGCTTGGAGATGATAACAAGTTACAGTAAGTCACCTTGGACTCGTTAACGTTTCACAGGAGTATGAAGTCAATGCTGTTTACACGCCTACGTTCCGGCTCTCGCTTCTCTCCATCAACCAATGGGACACAGCCGGGTACACATCCACATTTGGATGCGGCAAGTGTTCCATATGATCTCCATCAATCACTATCACAGGCAATCGGGTTAATGACTTCTATATCATGTCCCCCACAACTGCACTCACTTCGACAGTACCAAGCATGTCTACAAAGTCCACTTCAAGAAGGAGAAAGAAGAAGTGAAGACGAGCATCATCGAGTGCACAAATCTCCGTACCATCATCCTGCACACACACCACATTACCATCACTCGCGCACTGCACCGAGCCTACTACGAGCCCACTCCGCACTGCCTCTCCAAGTGCACTCAGCACCAAATGTCCATCTGCCCCCAAAAATTCAAAGCCCACTCAGAAGCCTCTCACAATCTCAGAATCACGACTATGGCATCGCCGTCTAACCCACATAAATCATACTGCCCTATGATGTCTAATTGATGGATATACAAATAACGACTCAATGTGCACCCCATGCGTCTAGGCCGAACACAAGCAGTGGATTATCAAAGTCAAGACCAAGCGCACTACAATGCCATTCGGACTTGTACATCTAGATGTGTGTGGACCATTCTCCACACTCACCTCCGCCGGCCATCGCTACTATGTCCTATTCATCGATGATTACACACGCTACAACTCGGATTGGGTCCTTCCAGATAAGAAGTCCAAAACATGCACCTCGGCCCACCAATCATTTCAGGCCCGAGATGACTCCCTGAGACACGAAGTGAAACAATTTCGGAGCAATACGAGCCGCAGGGAATAAGACAACAACACATTCCGACTGGTGCTCACTGCTCATGGCACAACATACGAACAATTTCGTCCCTACTGTCACCATGAGTATGGTTTTGCCGAACGCACCATGCGGACCATCACTGAGGAAGCACGATCCATGATGATTTACTCCGAGCCGCCACTTGTCTCTTGGGGAGAAGCAGTCAATACAGCAGTCTACATCCACCATCGAACCCCAAACGAAGGCCTAACCAAATGAGAGGACCGCGACGGCCATCAAGCACCATATCCAACTCCATACAAGATGCTGTAAGCATTTGGCAAGCCCTCTCACGACAATGATGGCAATGGAATTTCGTACAATGCTTCTCTCCACCACATTCGGCGATTCGGCTGCTACGCTAGACTACTTATCCCTGAGCCGCAACGCCATGGAAAATTCAGCCCGGGATCCAAGCCATGTGTGATGTTCGGTTACGTACACGATTCGACTACACTTTGGAAGATATGGGACCCAGCATTCGGAGTAGTAAACTAACAGTCAAACGTCATTTTCGACGAAGAGAGGAATGCCCTCGCATCATCCCTACATGGAGACCTAACGAACATCTTAGAGCTACCAGAAGAGACAGAATTTATCGAGGAAATTGAAACGGGTAGAGATGGACTTCTTTATGACCACGCATGTACCAGTTGAACAAATGAAGGCCACCGAAGTGGTGATCGTTACTGTACTGACAATGATACAGACCACAATCTGCCTGACAATCGTCGAAGTTTCGCAGCAAGTACAGGTGTGAAATCACGTCTTCCTGACAAGGAGGATGCACCACTGGTGTCCAGAGAAACCGTCATCCACAATCGACATCTCCGCCGCGAAAATGACGCAACCTGCTGAATGGCGGCGATTACCAAACAATCATGCCAGCCACCACGCACGAATTGCGGGACAAGATATCAGGTTAAGATCTCGGCAAATGCACTATTCATCATGGCAATCGCTCTCACATCGAGAACCATCACCAGCGATCCATCCACATTCGCGGAGTACGTGGACAGCCCACAACAACACCACTGGAAACGAGCAATGGAAGAAGAATGCACATCGATCCTGCTCAATAACACATTCACAACCATCAACTCCCGGGAAGCAAGGCAATTGCCAGTCAAGCCAATTGGCTCCAAATGGGTCCACAAGACAAAGCACAATCCTGACAGCACCATACGATACAAAGCACGCCTAGTGTTTAAAGGGTATGAACAAACAGAGTTCGAAGAAACCTATGCCCTTATCGGAAAACTCACCACTTTTCGGTGTCTCTTCTCCCTGGTCAGAAAACATGGCTGGAACATCGATCATTTCGATGTGGTCACTGCGTTTCGCAATCCCGAGTTCAAAGACGATGATGTTTATATGACCCTGCCCGAGGGCTGGCCAGGAGAACTCAACACACCTACGATCATTGTCCGACTAAAGAAAGCACTTTACGGTCTCAAACAACCACCACAACTTTAGCACAACGATAGTAACACCTTCATAGTCTCTCTCAAATTCACACTCCCAAGCTGACCCCGACCTCCATCTCTGCAGCGATGGTATTCCGATGCTTTTGTATGTCAATGACATCTCAATGATGTACCCAAATGACGGTTCCAAAGCTGCGATCAAAGTCAATGCCAGGGTCTGGGAAAAGAACACGATCCCGAATCCCAGCCTGGCCCGCCAATCCCTCGGCATCGCAATCCACCGCGAGGAAAACGGTACTGTCATCAGTCTTGGTCAGAAGGCTTTTATCACCACGATTCTCAAATGGTTCAACATGCAGAATGCTCACCATCTATCATCTCCCATGGATCCTAATTTGAAGCTGTATCCTGCCGAGGATCGGGAGGAGAAAGAACTAAACGATATCAAAGGCTACCGGTCAATCGTCGGCTCTGTGATGTATGGAGCACTTGCAACTCAGCCCGATATCTCATTCGCAGTCGCTGCACTTTGCCGATACAATTCCCTCCCTTTCACCAGCCAACTCACCGCCGCCAAAAGTATCTTCCAGTATCCCACGTCCACAGGCAACTTTCGACTGCACTTTAGCAGCAGCAGCAGCACTAACAGCAAGGATCCACACACTGGCTACACAGACACCGATTGGGCCAATGATAGTGCCGACCTCAAATCGCATGAAGATCATGTATTCCTTCTCGGCAACAGAGCCGTCTCATGGCAATCGCGAAAACAAGATCTCATCGATATGTTAACTCTGAAAGCCAAATACATTGCCTGCTCCGAGGGCTCACGTGGAGCGCAAAGGCTGCTCCAGCGCCAACCAGATAGTCACGGCAAAGTCACATCACCTCTCCCGATCAATTGCGACAATCAAGGTGCACTTGGTCACATCACAACTGGAATCATGATATCACTCACGAAGCATATCGATGTTTGCAATCACAATAGTCGACACCTCCATGCCCGCAAGATAGTTGACTACTCCTACATGCATATGAGCCTGAATGTGGCAGATATACTAACCAAGGCCTTGTCGAAGGAGAAGCACAAGAAATTCACAAAGGCGACGGGGCTATGGTAATAGAGGTCGATTTAAGGTTGTTTCACTTTGGGGCACGCGGATTTCTTCGATTCTTAATGGATGGCCATCTTCATGCAATGGCAGTACTCTTTCCCTGTTCACTCTCACCGGGTTTTCAGGAGGCTGTTATGAGAATCACTTTGTTTCATTCTTTTCATTTTGTTTTGTTTCTTGCTCTATGGTGTATAACAAGAGGGGGGAGTATTGGATTTACAGGTCTCAGCTGGTGTAAGGGCACATATGCCTTCGTTCGGCGTCATAGGTATACGTATGGTCATTGTAGGAATACGGTTGCAATCGTGGAAGCGAGTGATATTATGTGTAGATGTATATTGGTATGATTATCACTAGAGATCTAAGTCTCGTGGCGAGCAGTCTATAGAGAATGGCCGTTACCCGGCCCAGATCATGTGCCACCGTGACATTATCCGTCTCTTTAGGCGCAGACCTCCTGGGCTGCATGAACTGTACAAGAGAAAACGCGTTAAACAATCATGCCGTGTACATCCTCATACATACTCAAAAGTCCCGGTACCGATTGACTCCGTACGGTAGCCATTCGGTGGATCCGGGGCACAGAGAAATGCCACCTCCCTTGGACTGAGATCCCGAGGTGGTAAAACCCGTTCCGACACCATTTATACTGGGCCGAGATCCAATGAAGTTATAATGTATGGAGATGAGAAGAGAAGAGAGAAACAGAAGACAGGAATGCCCAGTTAATAACTTGCCTCCAGTCCTGAGTTCCGAAACTCAATTGACCCATTTCCTCCGCTCCCGGGCCTCGGACCTCAACTCCTCCTTAGCTCCACTCCCAAACTCAGACAACATCCAACCTGCCATCCAGTACTGCGCTTGTAGTTAATCTATCTTGGCTTAGGACATTGTCAGAATTCGTCAAGGTGGGAGAGCTTCCGCTCATGAGATGGCATCGATGGGAGCTTCCACTGCCGTCATCGGTCGTAGCAGTCGATAATCTACGTCAATTGCATTGTGTGCAGTCGGGTCTCATTCGTCGACATCTAACATGTAAGCTTCTCTAAATGGTTATACATACCAAGTTCAAGCGCGTGAGTGCTGTCTGAGCTCGGTGCAGTGCTTCCGCATGCTCTGTAGAATAGATAGTGCAGCCGGTAGTCATCGGTACGTGGCATTGACTCGGTAATCGTATTTGGAAGTCCGCTTGGTGACCATCTGGTCGGCTTCGTAGACTTGCCTCTCAGCTAGTGTTAGCAACGGTTCCAGGTTACCCGGCTGCGGTCCGGGATTGGAACCGGAGCGGATGGTCCAGTCCGGATTGTCACCCGGAAAACAGGGGTACCCACTGGGTTTGGGGAAGGGATAGAACCGGACCGCGGTTCCATTTTACGGTTCCTACAACTTTGGCTCGAATTAAGTATTTGTGTTCTGATCGTATCATGACATGATCAGTACGTAAATTGTGCAGCATTAGTCGCTCTTTCACCTCCTGTTTTCAGATTTGCGATCCGACTGATATTTGGTGAGTGGCTGTGAGATTAACGCTGAATTTCAGCGAAATTGGCAGGTTTTCGATCGCGACTCAACGAATACTTGTCGGACCGCAGATATGAAAGCGGGAGGTGAAGGAGCGACAAGAACTGCACAATCTACGTATTGTTCATGTTGTGATACGATCAGAACTCAAATACTTAATTGGAGCAAGAAATGTTGACTTTTGAGGACCAGGTTTTGTGTGGAAACCCATTGCAACGGTTCGGTTCCGGGTTGGAACCGGACCCGGAACCGACCCGGGAATTTGCACCCGTTGCTAATACTACTCTCGGTGTACTCTTGACTTGTCGGTAGGACATCTTAGTGGACTTGCCAGTGCGTGTCTCGGCAGACTGCTTCCAGGTGGGCTTTGGACTTGTCAGTTGGACTTGATCGTGTAGACACGGCTATCTCCCGCTTTTGACATTTAGTTGCTCCGTCGACGACTTCTCCATCATATTGATTGTCGATTGCCATCCTGGCGCGGTAGCAGTGTAAGTTGGATCTCAGAATCGATATTGGGATTCATTGATGATTCAGGATTGTAGTTGTTATCTCTGATTCGACATGTAATTTAGTTCGGCTTTCGCTTCATCTCCAGACTATATTCCTTCGGCTTCCGTTATCCTTCTGGGTTGCCCGTTGTCCAGTCTCTATCCTGACTTGCTCTGCCTGTTGACTTACTGTCATATGAGGCGTTCCAATGCGCTCAATGTCGATGTCATTGCAACGGCTATGCCTCTTCGTGACTTGTTCTGCCTGTTGACTTACTGTCGTATGAGGCGTCCCAATGCGCTCAATCTTGACATCATTTGCAACGGCGCCTTGTCTTGACATTGGGCAATGATGTGAGCATTGACTCCTGGCATCGTCATAGCGGTCGGTGTCATAAAGATGTTGGTTGCTTCGCAGTCGATAAGAGCCCGTACGCGTTTCATCTGACCATTTGATTGTCGTCCAGAGTCGTCATGAGTGCCTGCGCCGCCTATAGTTCTTGCTTCCACAGTTGTCGAAGGATCTTGGCGCTTGATGTGTCGGTTGCGGCCTCGATTGTCCATAATTCTTGTGCTCTGAGATCATCATACTCATTGCAGGCATTGTACTCGTCATAGTCGGTCTGCGGAATTGTGTAGGTCTTTGACCGTAAATGCACTTCACTCTGTGCAATGTTTGGCCGCTATATGCTCGTTCTCTTGTCCAGACGTTCGTGGCGGTAAGACTGCGTCAATCGTATGGTGTCGCCTCTGAAAGTTCACTTCGTTCTTGCCACATCCTCCTCCGTAGGTATGAGTAGCCGTAGGTTGGCCGTAGAATGCTTCTGCAAGTGGGCTTCGAGATTGCTAGAGCTGTAGGTGTACATGCAAACTGAGATAGGTGCACTTTGCTCAATTGGAAGAATTGTAGTCGTAACTGTGCTGACTGGTAAATTGTCTCTCGACTTCGCCTTTGGTTTTCGATATTGCGGCATTCAGGGGTAAGATCACTCTTTCCATGGTAGGTGCTTAGGCTGGCGATCGCACTCAATTGATCTTGTCCCGTACTCATTATCATCGTCTTCAATGTTGGTGACGCACTGATTCGGTAGTGCAAGCGCGACTTCTCCGGTGTTCGTGGTCGATTGCAGCCATTGGAAGTAATTGATGTCTGCTTGAACTCATCTGGATTGATTGTATGCGATTTTTGGAGTTGGCCGCGTCCAATACTGGGGTCCTATACTGGTGATAATCATCGTCATCATGGCCGGTAAGGTGCCGTGTGTGACTATTGGTCTCTAATCTCTACTCCCCTGCCAACAGGGGCTCGATTCAATAGTGGAATGGTCGACACTTTGTGCTTCACAGTAATGATGCTTCGATATCTCGTTTGCAAGACGGTATTCTGAATTGTTGACTCCCTGATGTCATGTGACGGAAAACAGGGTAAAACTCATCAACTCAAGATCTCGTGAGCGAAACATATCCGTTAACCGAAAAGCGATAATGGTATAAGGGCACGTATGGCTGCGTTCAGCCTCATAGGTATACGTATGGTAATTATAGAAATATGGTTGCAAACGTGGATGCGAGTGATATTATGTGTAGATTTATATAGGTAAGATTATCGCTAGAGATCTAAGTCTTGTGGCGAGCAGACTATGTAGAATGGGCGTTACGCGGCCCGGGTCACATGCCGCCATGACAGCCGGAGACGGAGATGTCTTGTATGGCTGGAGACGGACATGTCTTGCATGGCCAGAGACGGAAATGTCTTATATGGTGTAACACCGGGAGATCCGCCCTCAGTCCTAATCAATGCAAGCCCCTAAAGACTTCCGGACTGATAAAGAGAAGAATGATTAAAGCTTCACTCAGTATGCGTGTAAGAATTACCACTTAAATCACAAAGTAACTGTTACAATCTCTGCCTCCAAAAGATAGTATCAACTAAACGGTATCGTCTTAAAGCTATCAGTATGTTGATGAATACGACTCCAGGTGAGCCTAGAAGAATTATCCTCTGAGCCACCACACTATCGTGATGTTTCTCGGACTTCCAACAGATGCCAGAGTATTGTCCCAACACCCGGCACATATACTCTACAACTGACCAGTCCAAGAATGCGAAGACTCCAAGTATTGACTTGTCTTATAAGAAACAGCACAGTAGTTTCGCCTCAGCAGAAGGAGTAGTGCCGACTCAAGAGTATCCCAGCAGAAGTATTCTCTTTAACCACCACGTTATAGGGCTAGTTCTCCAGACTCCTTTGGGACTCTAGAGTATCGTCATGCTCTCTTCCCGATCAATGACTTGCTTTGACGAACATACTAAGTATAACCAAGTATATTCAGTGATGAGGTTTATCCATGATATAGAACAGAAGAGGAACGTACAACTCTGGAGTTCAATGGAGCAGTATCCTCGTTGACTTCGATACAGAACTAATAGATAATACACGGGAATAAAGTTCAGGCTTAACCTCCAGATTGAAGAGTTCAATAGTTATCCGTAGATAAATCTCAAGGTCAATTGTATATTCGATAGCAAGTTAACGATGTCCTTCCTCCAGGTCGGTATCGCTGATATGCATCAGACGATCCACACCCTTAACAATGCTAAGACTGTCAAAGCCTGTTTCAGAGTCCACATACGTAACTGCCTTATCATTCTTGCCTGCTACCATTGATGGTCAAGTTCAAACTCCCAGGAGTATTAACTACATCCTCAAGGTAATGAGCTCGTATTGCGACACTATTGCTATTGGCGATACCTCGTAAAGTTATGAGCTTATCTGCAGTCAATTATCAACTAATAGGTTCGTATTACCAAGAGCCAGTGACAGTGCTCTCTCATATACCCACCAGGTACGTAACAGTTCAATGATTGCGGCAAATGACGGAACCCATAATTTGACTACGCTTTATTGCAGCCAAATATACAGTATGCTGGAACTGAGTTGTTTTGCCAGATATTGAACGGAGAGTATCCCACGCCACTCAGGACATATGAATCCCAGGTCCCATATGCCCGGACCAAGAAAGTTTGGTCGAACTGAGGGTTGATTACTATCAGTCCATTCGGTCGACTGCGCTCCGGTATATCGAGTATGGGTTATCGACTTATCTCCTATGTGACTCAGCGTATCTTGAGATGCGATAGTGTTCTGACATTGACGACATCTCAGCTCATAAGAAATGAATCATTGGATGAGAGAATAGTCATTTGTTCGGTGACTAGGAATAAGGTTTCCTCCCAATGAGCAATGACCATTGACAACAGAGATTTCACGACCAATACCGATCTAAAGATGAGATACATCTTATCTGCACTCAGCTTGATCGCTGTCGTTGATCAATTGGTATGAATGTAGGGTAATGTAGATATTACCAGTAGGTGAACAAATCCGGAATGTTGATCAAATCTAGGTAATCCGAGTGTTAACTTATGATTCCGGATTGAGTATCCATATTTGGATTATCGAGTGATCCTGTATGATCCCGGAAGTATACCTGTAACACCAAAGGTGTAACATATGGCCGGGGACAGTGATGTCTCATATGGCCGGAGATGACTGTTGTCTCTGGTACAAGGTGATGGCATTCAGCCATACTGGTGCTTTCATATATTTACTGGCCTTGTGGCCCTCTTAGATAGAATGAAAAAGCTTCTCTAGAATCACTATTTCAACAGTGCGGATGCAGAACACTACAGATGCGGGAGCATCTCTTCCACAACTGCAGCCGGTGGAAGGACCAGCAGACAGAGCTCTGGAAGGCTGTGGGAAAGACCACGGGATTGGAAAGCGGGCAGATGCTGGCATGTGCAAATCTCAGAGCTTTTTCAATGGAGGAATTGGATCAAGCGGTGATGGACTTCCTGGCAGGGACTGAGGTCGGGAAGTCCCCGCCAAAACTAGTGGAGGGGCCCAAGCTGGAGGAAGATGGACAGCTTTACACGTGTTCGGACCAGGGGTGATCTGGCTCTTGTTTCATCTCTGTTTTTGTTTTGTTGTGTCTCTTTCTCTCTCTCTAATTGTGTGCACTTGATTGATTTTCCTTTCTCACAGGGGTTGATGGGGAGCAGGTGGGAGCTCTGCCATCTTGCCGGCTCGCCCAGAGGCAGAGGGGGGGTTTTTATATTCTGTCATACTGCAATTAGAGTGCATACAGCATGAATAAAACAAAACAAAAACATCATTCTATTGGCGCATACCAAATCCTCTGAATCATCAGGAACACCATCGAACTCGACCTCCCAAACAACATGACGATCCACACCACATCTATTGTCAGATGGCTCACAGTTGATCACACGGACGATTGTAGTGTCACCTGGCGGCCACCCCCGCTGCCAGTACGGACATAGCGCATGAATACAAGTCATGTCGTCCAGCAAATCGCAAATCACAGTCTAAGCTCTGACGGAGCCGGTTGGGAATACGAAGTGAAGTGGGAAGGCTGGGACGAAAATGATTACACATGGGAGCCAGAGGAGAATATGGCAAAAGCAAATGACCTGTTGAAGCAGTATTGGAAGGAAATAGGCAGGCGGCCAAAGGCGGAGAGAAACACAACACTGAAGAAGGCTTCAGGGGCAGTCGTCTTTGGGATGGTTGAGAGACATTGCGGAGGCATGTTTTTCTCAGATCAGGGAAAGTTGTTTCTCAGAGAGGTTTCTCGAAGATAATTGGAGAAAGTTGTGATGTAGGTGGACGGCTCTGGTCATGTTACAGTACAGCTCTGTTGAATTAGTGCGGCTGTGTTGCGTTAGTACGGCTCTGTGGGACGCTAGCGCAGTAGTCAGTTCTAACGAGATGTGAGGGGGATCATCAATAACATTCACTTCTATATGTACGAATAGGCTAGTTGCCCACAATACCGAATAGAATGTGATTATATTCGCATTATCGAAATAACTGGACCACATTGAAACAGAAGATCCATTGTTTGCGGCACAATGTATATGGTGGCTAGCATGTATAATCCAGTTTCCTGAGATATTAACCTACTATCGACATTACAATATATTCCCTTCAGATTATATTCATAATCTTGTGGTAACACCTTTACCAAATCAAGATGCCAAGGGATTTACTCCAGAATCAGATATTCCTGAGTTACAATTGGATACTGATTCCGAGTATGAGCCAAGTATGAATTCATTAAAATGCATCAGGAAAAGTAGTATTCTCAGCTACAATTGAGTAACAAGGTCAGGACAACTTAATACACTAGGTAACCTCTCCAATCAGGAATCAAGCAAGAGGTATGCTGGCAGAAATAAACACCAGATTCAAGCTATACAAACATTCTTAAAAACAGATCAGTTCATTATTTAAGTTATTGGTGCAAGGACGCAGCATCTACAACAGAGGCTGTTGAGACATGGACATTGTGTTAGGGGTTCTCTCCTAGCAGCAGCAATGATACATGAATGGATTGCAGAAAGTACATGTGACCAATCTTGTTACGCCTGAAGTCATATGCAAAACACCTACTTGTGGAACATCATCATGTTGGTCAGCCAAGTGATCCTGAGCGGGATTACACTTGGGCCGCATGTGAATCAATTAGTGACAAACTTGTATCCACTAGCGAAGTCATGTTTAATGACGCAATTATGTCACCATTACTGGGATGTGAAAAACCATCAGCAGTGCGCATAAATATTGACCACACCTACTATATCATATCTAGTGGGACAACACATAGTTAAGTTGCGTTTAGGCAGAGTTACGTGTGCAGCAGACAATAACGCAATATTACAGTATGTGTGATCTGCAAGGTTATGCCGAAAGCAGTGAGAACTTCTTGTGGCACTCACTGGTCCAGGGAAGGTCGAGACCTAAGAATGCGGTGTCTGAGGGATTCATGACATTGGCTACAGATAAGAAGCCAGAAGCAACCTGCTCATTGGATTGATTCGGTATGAATTTGCAACCTCATACCCGTTAGTAATACGCAGTTGACGTGTCATACTCAAAGTTGGCGGAGTTTTGGTTGGTCACCAATTAAATCTCTAATGCAATCCCAAATAGCCAAATTAAAGGCAAGGCAATTGATAGGGACAAGCTATTAGATTATATTGCGATAAGCACTAATAAGACTTTGAGTAGTCAGATGTTCCATCTACTGAACAAATGGAAAGCGAGATGTCTAAGTTGAAGTTATGAGTTGTCAGATTAGTGCGTTTGATATCTTGCATAAGGATGGCCTGATAACAGAGCGTAATGCTTGGAAACCACGCATGCATTGACACGTTAGCCTTGAGGGATTTTGTTGCATAATCAATGAGTAACTTAAGTTGATCCCGGCAATAAGCTATCAAGCAAACTATGTGTCATGGCAGCAATCCAAAGGCAAACTTGACATGATGATCTGACTATATAAGAACTCACATTGTCCCTGACAATGAGAAGATACAACCTCTAGCAGCAATCCACAGTCAGACATTACTAGCGAAGAACACCTTAAAATATTATTAAGATTTCTATCTAAAAAACTTCTTTATAACTTCCCTATTTCACTTATGTGAATATTCGCTATATGTGTTCGTTCAAACTGACACATTCTCAATACACACATCCATGGGTCATTGAAACGATCGGAGATCAAATTCAATTCTTGTATGAGCAGCGCTCATCCCAGATTTCCCGAGAACTTTCGTATTCCGCATTTATACCAGGTATCGGATATGAAGTGCACCGGTACTTCACTACAGGGTTATTACCCTTTCAAGAATTCGGTGAAGAGCAACCCTGGACAGACGAGGTCGATTGGTGAGTTCTTACTATTGGAACTAGATAAGAGGTTGAGTCTTGGGAAAGACGAGGGAGTTGATATGGTGACTGATTACATAGATGGCTTCGTTTAGTTCAATAAATGTTGTATTGATTATTGGGCCTGAATATCGCCATAACTCATTGAGGGAGATAAACCTTTGATCTATTATCGCCGATTGTATCTGAACGCTATATTTATCAAGTAAAAATAAAACAAGTGGTTTTGTGAACATAGCTGCCAATTAAGATTGCACCATCAACGGGCAAAATATTACTGCCACAATATTAATCAATCACCAACATCAATTATAATAATATACTTTGCGATAGTGCTTATTTACCGAGATTAATTGTACGAATATACATTACATTAATAATAATTAACAGTCAAGATTAATTATATGAGTATACCTTATGATGATAATAAATGACTGAGATTAATTATAAAAATATAATTTACAATAGTAATTCATCACCGAGATTAATTATATGAACATACTTTATAAAATTAATTGACCACAAGGATTAAATACCTATATTATATGTATTGTTACAGAGGCCGGTAAGGAGCGCAACCGCCACGCTGTCATTGTCGCTATGTAAAAGTACAAGTCTGAAGTACACCCCTGTATCTGACAATCGCAAGGGACCCTGCAATTTATATTGACACCAGCAGAGGACTCTGACAACTGCAAGGGATCTGAACAATCGCAGCAGACCGTGCAACCATTGCCCCCTATTCTCTTCTGTCGACCACCACCACCACCACCACCACCACCACCACCATCACCACCACCACCACTGTTGCCACCACAAGCATCCCCACCACCCTAGAGCTATGCCACCCAAGCAACCGAGATCATCTGCAGCCACAGCTGCTACTAGTACCGGTAAACCAGCAAAAAAAAAAGCCGACCGTGGCAGCAAATGCACCCAAAGCACCCAGAGCACCCAAAGCACCCAGCCGTCCCCCTCCTACTCCCTGTCCCACTGCCTTATGCTCCTGGAAAACCATAGCCAAGGACCAGACCAGGGCAATTCAGAAACATCTCCGCTATGCAATGGCAGGACAAGATGATGATCCTTTGTATGCCGAGCATGTCACAGCCTACAAAGAGAGAGCCAAACAGCGTTGTAAGTCAACTTGAAAGCTTTTATGTATATGGTGTAAATTTAAAGTTGTAAGCTGATACTTACAAGGGACAACACCAGCTAAGCTCAAAAACTCACAGAAAAAGTACTGAGAAAAACACAGAGAGGAAAGAAGAGCTGCGTCAATACTTTGTTATTACAAAAAAAGGATTAGAAAAGAGAATGTAGACTGGTCCGATGCTATGGTGGAGGAAAAGGCAAAGGAGTTGATTGAAAACAGAGAAAAATAAGAATGGAAATATTGAAATGGGGAGGATTCTGAGAGCAGTAAATGAATATATCTACATACTACAATTACTGCTCAGTGCTCAGACTCGTCTCTGCCTAAGGCATAGCGGTCCTCCCAGGGAACATATGCTGGACTCCCAGGCCGATCAGATTCAGCCTCGCTGGAATAGATCTCATCCTCCTCATACTCAGGAAGATCCAACTCACGGACTTGAGCGAAGTTGAAGTTGGAGATTTCAGATAGTGTAGTTGTACTATAAGTACTACCACCGGTTGTACTAGTAGCTGATATAGAAGCTGCTAGATAAGACGGAAACCATCCATAAGCTACCTGTGGTGACTGACACACAGGAGGTGCCCGTCCAGTGGTGGTAATATAATTCTGAAGATAATTTCGTAGATATAGATATGTGATCTGATGTACCGGAATACCATCAATATATGTGCGGTAATAGTCAATCTCTCCACTAGCTGACATCAAATCCGTTGCATCTAGAGCTGGGGTACAGATATTCATAGATTCCTGTGGAAGATACTCTTTAGAATGTAGTAAAAACATAGTACATTCCGTTAATATATGGCAAATTCAGATACAAATATTCAAACCCAAACAGGTTTGATGTACAACTGACCCCATGCAAGAACCTCCGAACGTAATTCAGACACTGTTGATTCAGGTGCAAGTTGACCATAGTCAAGGGTACCGTCAGGTGGTGTAAAGTAGAGTACAACCAGTTTTCCAGGCATTACACTAGGTCTTTTTGACTGGCTTCGGATGGAATGTGCGTGCCAGAGCTCAACAAAATCGTGCATTTCATCCCGGATAAGCGGCATATATACAAACAGCAATGCTATCTGATCTGGAATACTACCAGTCGACAGTGCGCATGCCTGCAGCATGTCAAAGTATTCCCTACCAAATAATGTCTGTGATGAACTATAATACCATTGTTGGCAACACAGCATGGTATACCTTCCAAGCAACCATCTGGCTTTTGCTCATTTGTCTCCACAATGATTCAATTCTCTGATTTGCAGTCGATGTTCCGTACCAGTATACAGAGTACATATCCTTGTCCGGGTTCAAAGCAATGTGCAGTTGACAATGTGAGTTGGCCATTATGTGGGTTTCTGTACCTCTATCAGACCGTATTGTGTGTGGCAAAATACCATTAGCCCAAACATGATTCAGATATCCTCGCAGAATTGAGATTGCTGTTCTGGTTGATTCTGCAACATAGATCCATGTAATATAGCTAGATACAGTAGTCTGATATCAGAATAGTGTACTACATGCATGAGAGGTACATTCAGAGATACCGTGAGTATGCATCTATCCCAGCATGTATCTCAATACCATCAAGGCTAAGCTTGTGGTGCCCATCAAAGGAGAGAATCTGATTTGGTCCTGCAACAGAAAAGTCTGTCCGTGGTATGTGTTGTTGCGCAAATGCTCTGTTGGCAACTCCAATTGGATCCAAAGCTCTCAATATGTGATACATTCTATCCCGGGCTACTGGAACTCCGTATTGCTTTAACCATGTATATGTATGTCGCCGTCCATAAAGAGATGACTGCCCGCGGATCTCCGATTCCAATGCTGCATTCATGATCTCATTGTGCATCTCAAATTCTCCTTCTTTGAATCGACGACGCATTCCCAGAGACAAGCGTACATGTATCAACCTAAAACCTCAGATTCGCACAAAGAGACAACATTACCAGAACAACTTCTGTAAAAGATTCCAAAGAGGGGGATGTATTGCGTACTCTCTCATGGTCAATCGATAACCCCACTTTGCCAAGAAACGCATGATCTCCGTATCTGTCAGACCCCACTGCCAAAAAACTATCCACAGCTCTTGTTGTAATGCATGTAAATCCAATTCACCTAATAGGTTTCCCTTTTTGAAGGACCACGTATTCAGATGACGTTCCAGTGTACGTACTAAAGGATAGCTGACGTTGTCACAGTTGGTGTGCATGATGCCTTGAACGAAGTACTCATGGAAGAGCTGGTGTATGTCTTTTACTGAATGGTCTTCCAGAATATACCATCTCCAGAGAACTGACTTGTATGGTTCCAAGGAAAATCCAACTGTATCCTGTAATGCCATTGAATGTTGTACCCCCGTGACTGGTGGTGGCAACCGGGTAGTAGGAACTGACTCGAAATTGAGGTGTCTCAATACTGACAGGAAGACCTGCGTACCACTGTGCCGTATTTATAATAATGCTGTACATTCCCAATGTTGAAATCAGATGGCATCCCAGAGTTCTTCGTCAAGTACTCAACACACTTTTCTATCAGCAACCCACCTTGGAATTTCAAGTAACTATTATTTTATCCACACTACCCTTCTCGCAATGAGTTCCATTCCTTTTGATGGCTTGTATGATAGTAGCTGTGGCTGCCGAAAGCATATATATGGAGGAAATGATGTTGATTTAGCTGCGTTACCATATCCAGCAGATGTTACACCAATATACTGTTCAATTTGCAGTCAGAAGAAACGCTACATGCCATATGCAGGTCACTCAATGCGAATTCCACAAAATGGTCCTCCCAACACCGAGTCCGCCTGGGTATCTGCTATCGATCCGCAATTATCTCAGTTGTACGAACCCACCACCTCTGTGTCTAGGGAAGCAGTATCTGCCATTCAACCGCAACCACCCACCACACTCACTTCAGGTGCTACGGAATCCACTGCATTCTCACCTATTCCATATCATCAACCATCAACTTCTCAATCACATCCTCAGCGTTGGGCCTCATATACAGCACTGGAATCTGCATTTGGACAAGCTAGAACCGATGGAAAGGCATGTCAGCACATTACAGTTGGATGTGGGTAGCCACAATCCAAGCTTCACAGTAATAGATGGGCTCCGAGGAAGAACATACCACCCACTTTGAACCAAGTTGTCTCAGGAACGTCATCAGTTAGTACAGCGACAACTCCGAGATTGCCAAAGCCACATCTCTCTTCTCCGCACTACAAGTTACAACTCATTGTATCTACTATTGAAGCACCACAAAAAATTAGAAAAATACCCGGAACGGAGCAATGGTATCCATCACCCGAAGTTATGGATGCTCTTCAACAGCCCGGGGCAATGGCCCAGCATCTGTGCATTACAGCTATACAGCCGACAGGATTATATAATGACATGTTGTTAGTATTTCCGGATTGTAAGTTAACTACATTCCTCCGACACTCATTCTGATATAAAGACTAATCTATTACACAATGTAGTTCACAACTTTAATGATGTACGAGTTGTAAAGAGCTTTGGCCAAGATGGTATCAACCGGCTGCCAAAAAATACCTTTGAGCAACCTACTACACTACTTCAGATTTTAGAACTACATCTTCCAATCCATCGAATCAACACAATTCCTAAGGTTATTCTTCACCTCCATTACCGCAGTGTTGAGCAGATGGTTCCAGATCCTATACCTACACTCATTACCAACTCTGAGCAAAATACCTCAATGCCCAGTAATGTTCTACCAATGTTGGACTCGGATATCATTTCCCACCATAGTGATGAAGGTTTTCATGACACGCTGTACTTTCTGCCCTCACCTCGAGAGTATTTATCTTTTATCTCAGCCAATAAGGCAACAGGACCATCAGGTTCAGCCCGGACTCCAATGGAGCACCCACCTACTCGAGGACCAGCGTCAGCGCTGCATTCAGATCAGCCACCTTTGGAGAGTATACCCCAATCATCGAGTCTCAGCCCACCTCCTGAACAACTTGAGGATGTGTTGAATACCGTGACCCGGAAGGTATAACCCTCTATTCACCGCAGTATAGAGTGTTGATGAAGATTATACTAATAATTCAAGCAATCCCACAATGACCATCCAAGTTTCTCTCCACCAAGACCACCTTCCCAGCAGTCTCCGGAACACAAACGACTGTCTGGTATGCCTGATCATGAGACTAGTACTAGGTGCAGTGGTGGTGGTGGTAGTGGTGGTGCATCAAGTACAACAAGTACTTTGTACCATCGGACTCGGTCCCAAAAGCCACTACAGGATCAACATCAAGGAAGTCATCAATCCCGAGAGGCAAGTACTTCACTCTCCAAGCAACCAAACTTCACCGGAAAAAATTATTAATGGTCGCTAGCGGACTAGCACAAACTCAAGGCGGGATTTTAGTCCATGGTACAACTTCAAGTGTAGTAGTCCTGGTGGTTGTGGTGGAAGTTCTGAGTTTGTAAATGTTGGTTGTGAACAGGAGCACCAGTGTTGTTATTGTTTTTGTAGGAATGCCGTGTCATTTTCAAGTTGTGGTCCGCTGCGATTGTTCAGGTCATTTCCTATTGTTCAGGTCCCTTCTCATTGTCAGGTTTTTTTGATGGGGTCCGTTGCAATTGTCAGAATACAGGGGTACAATGACATTTGACTTTTGCTTTGGTGTTATTGCAACATGGCGGTTCCGGCCCTTACAGGCCTCCGTATATTATATGTATTGTGATTATTGAATCACACCACAACACGACCTAGTTGTTATCTACTGATGAGCATCTGATATGACTATAAATAATTGTCCTCTCTGCGTATACGATCTGTATACACTTCCAATACATCGTGTTTGGAGATATGCATAAGAAATTACAATAGGAACTATGGCCGTGTACCTAGTAGTTACTTTTGTATCTATTGATACTTGCATATAAGTATAGATACTTAGGTGGAAGCACCCCGGTAACAGAGGAAACCTTGAGCTGCCAATGTTGTTAAGTTTGAGTTTGGAAATGTACACAGCAGGATTAGGTTTTTTCAGAGCTCTGTACAGTTATTGATAGAAAAGATCAGGAAACAGGGGGGTAGTGATCGTGTAGTTGAGCATCTTTAGGGAGGATTTCAGATACCAGATCTCAACCGCTTCAATATTTAAGGCAATACTCTCAAGTTTTGAGTGCTTCCCAAACCATACTAAGCTGTGCTAGAGACCAACCCCGAAAAAGTGTTGTATTAGCCAGAACAGGGCATTCTCGATCTTTTCTCTCAATAGCTGTACCAATACAGTACGTTGATCGGGTGGGTGGAGGGACTCCAGCCGTAAGTGACAGAGAAGGGTGGGTAACAAGAATGAAGTGAAAAGTAGGATTCGATGATACGAGAGATAAAACCACTCGACAGGTAGTTGAATTAGAGCAAGATTTTATTCTGCTGCAAAATACTCTATTAATTAGTACTAAGTACCGGTATCTCCTTCTCTACACGTTTCACGAAGGATGGATTGGTTGAGTTTGCCACTGTTACCATCCTAAGCCACTCTACACTGAGGGTGAGCGATGTTATAAGCCTGACCCATTAACGCTTAATGCTTTGTGGCCAGACTTTTTTTCGATCCTTTCGAGGAGCGAGTTTGCGAGAGACGAGAAAATCTGAGAACGAGAGTAGCCCATTAACTACAGTTCGAAGTCGCCAACAACCAATGAGAACATCGTCATCCGAAATCAGCACCCAAATCAATCTGCAATAAATCCGCCCCTCGTGAGTGTTTAAGAGGATACCCAATAATACTGAATGTATATTTCATCTAGGCTCGGCCAGGCTCGAACCCAAACGACTTAAAATTCACGAGCAGCTCGAACGCATTGTCCCGCCCGTAGAGGTTTTACTGCGGTTTCAGCCCACTCTTCAGTTTTCGTTGTTGAAAAAATCGCCACGCTCAAAATCTCGTACTCTACGAACCACAACACTTGGTACAGTAGCTTGATTCGTTTACCTTTGGAATCTTCAGGTTATGACTCGCAACTCGAGCATTGTGTTCTTTACTAGCTCGGAAGTTAATAAGTTTCGATGTTTGGGTATTAACGCCACTGAAACCAAATTTGCTATCTCCTGTATTTCATTCCAAGGGATTGATAGGTTAGCAGGTATGATACCCACGCAAGCTCTGCTTACGCCATTGTTAGTGAGTCGCAGGAGGTACAATCCATTCTCTGCTTGAAGACCTGTTGCAGTACTATTAGGTATTATCTCCTGGGATTAAGGGGAACTCACAAATTTGCGCATATCAGGGAAGTTAGTGTTGCACAGGCGTTTGGCAGGTGTCAATGTCAGAGATCTACGGGAAGACTGGCTTGACACACGATCAACGCACAGGGCCCGGGGGCAGGCCGTTATTTGTAGGCATTGGAATGTGCCGCTGGTACGCGGTGCTGCCGTGAACACGACAACCTACAGATCATGGTTTCTGTTACTACTGTCACGGGCAAGGCGGAGACAACGGTCCCCTGATCTGACAGACAATTTTGAAGATACGCGGTCGAAATAACCTGTTTTTTTTTGCGATACAGATAGATGATGACATGTAGTACTATATACAAATGTAGACTAACTACAGTTCCCACAATGAACAAGGCAAGAAGGTCAAGGTGCAAACTTGGGTTGTGAAGGAAACAGCGTGCCCTAAGCAGCGTACTTCCCGTCTGATCCAGCGGTGCACCACCACCTTTAAAAGTACTGTAGTCGAGCCGAATCTGTCAGATTTTAATCTTATTACAAGCTCACTGACAGAATTTTTGGCTCATACACCCTTCTACTGACCTCTAATTTTGTGGTACATATCCGCTCTGACTCTGACACATGTATCATATTGGTACATACAAACACTCGGTCTGACCTCTGACGTTGTCTCCGCCCTGCCCGTGACAGTAGTCGCCGCACTCTCAGCCAGTCACTTTTGGTGATCTTTACTTGCTATACATAATCCCGTGCGTTCCACTCAATTTTAGCCTTTCTACTGTTGGGATCACTTCTTGAGATTGGTGTCTCCCTCTTCGGAATGTGCCAGCGAATATCCTATTGATCGCACAAAGGGGAAGTCTACTATTGCAATGTGACTAGAGAAGGATGTGATTTGTGGACCCAAAGTAGTGTTGTGGATGACGGAAATTGAGACATTGATTGACCATTCAATGCAAGCCCCGATCATCCAAGCATAGTGGATCACTCGGACGAGGCTACGGGGGGATAATATCATCGTGGCTTCAATAGCCATCCTCATAATAGAAAACCTAATGATATGATATCATGAGCTGTCAGATCGGTGGTTGAAGCAATTGTGAAACCGCAGTCCAGAAGCCCCACCAAAACGGCAGAATGATTCGAGGTTCTGATAAAACTAAAGCGATGAGAAACAAGTCACCAATGTGTGCGCACCGACACATGAGTTTAAGCCCATGAAATTCTGAATCCGATGGATGAGAACCGCCGAATCCGCAAGACAGCTACCCGATGCTAGTGATATGGTTTCACTATTTGCATCACCTCTGTTGACATGTCAGCTACGCGAGACCTAATGATTTATGCCACGATTCCATTCGAATGTTGGTCCCGTGCGACCCCTCAGGTTCTTGAACAATTGGAGCTGCGTGGTGTTATAGAAGCAATTTTCCAAACATCCACGGGATCAAGGACCGGGTATTCGGACAAATTAAAAGTCAATAAACAGCAATTATCGCTTTATTCTCGGATGAAAACTTTCTAGGAGAGTTTCCCATCCTTGCGACTACAGCGGGACGTATGATAACCGCATGGATTATAACGAATAGTTGAATTCCCTCATTCGCAGAGCGAATTCAATGATGCATGTACATATATGCCACTTATGCCGCAACAGGAATGATTCTGGAACTAATCTCACGTCACCTTTTCGGGGTTCCCCGCATCAAGAGGCAGGTGGCGATATATCAATCCACACAAACCCCTGCCGAACATGCGTGGAACGCTTAACGACGAGCCCGCGGTTTATTCGCCGCGAAGCAATTAAGCATCGAATAAGAATTCATAAACAACCTCTCCCCCCTACCTACAATCCGCACCCAGAAACAGCACACACCCATTTTATCTGTGGACACAAATCATACCTCCACCCGCACGTGCACTATGAGTGAGTAGGCGACCATGCGCATATCGTTCAGTGCCCCGCCAGTTCATACACAGCAAGCTCCTCATTATGAACGCTCACCTCGCCATTCAAATCACCATCTTTACGCTAGCAACGCTCGTGCACGCTGCCCGTTTATACATTGACGTCGTCGCGCGGCGGGGTATCGCCTTGAGGGCGAGTCTGTTATGGGCTATCATCGGCTTCGCATCCTATGTCGCGGTGTTTGCGCTCGAAATGTGGAGACATAATGACGAGAAGGCTGTCGAGGTAATGGCGGCACAGAGGATGTTTGCGCCGGCAGCTCTATGGGCTCTAAAGGCCTCAATCGCGAGTTTGTACCCGTTACTGAGAGTTCGTCGGTTGATCGTGAGGATTGCTATTGCGTACTTGATCACCTCATTCGTGGCCCTGGTTTTGATGGAGCTAGTGGTGTGTCGGCCGTGGGCCGTTCGCTCGAAAGGCTACTGTAACCAGACGCCGGAAGTCGCAGTTTATACCGCACTCAATCTCTCGGGTTATATCTTGGGTACACTATCTGTCCTCACGAGCTTTCCTAGATAACTAGTAGCTAACTGAGACGCAGTAATGTCTATCCCGCTAGCTTGCTGGAGATATCTATCCCACAAATCCGCAATCCTGGTCATGCAACTACTCGCAAGTGGGCTCTGCACCATCAGCATCATGCATTGCATTCTCACTCTGGCCCTCGCCCAATACCCAAAATCATTACTACCTGAAATTCTGATAAACCCAGAGCTTTCTTTCGCCCTGATTACCGCTTCGCTTCCGTCCCTCTGGGCAGCGTTCACCTACCACGGTACCCGACATGAGGGCCCCTATTTCGCCCAGGATATATCCAAACGACCGCCCGACACACCGACAGATATGCGAGATCTAGTGGCCCTCAGCGGGGGGTTTGACCCCCGACATCTTGGAGTGCTTCCAGATTCCATGCCAGGGAGTTTGAGGAGCGAAGTCTCGACACCCAGACCGGCGCAGGAGGAGTGGCAAGCGGCGAGTATGGAGACGTGGAGATCCTTTGTTAGCAGATATAGCCGAGACATTGTGACGCCGCCGTGTGTTGAGCTTTGGGAGATGGATTTGGAAAGGAGAGGCCTGGACAGTGGCGACGATAAAGACTGAGTGCTTTGTGAATAGTTTCTTAATATGTATATTTTGCTAGCACACGGCTGCCGGTTTGCAGTTGGCCTGTACATATGGGTTGGGCATGGAAATGGAATGTTGTACATATAGGACACGTGCATGCTATCAATCAAGCTTATCACGACCGCTGAAGAACCAGTACTAACCGAACGCTCTTAAAAGATAGCTGGGAGGAGGGTGATACTCTACGACGGTATCGTCAGCAGCACCCAACACCATGCTCGAATGACGTAGTTGTTATGTCGGTGGTGACGTGACGTGGGTAATGCCATGTTTGCCTTCGAAGGCGCATGGCGGTGTACTTTTTGTTATGATGCTACTGACACTTGGTTGTCGCCCGGGAAGGGCTCACGTTTTCGGATGAGTATCAGCTTCATTTTGGATGTATCCCCGACGATGGGTGGGGGGTAGTCTAGAAATGATAATGCATTCTATACACACAAGACCGATTTAGCCACTCTCAATGTAGCTATCTATTGCCGGGCTGCCGGGGGCAGGGTAGAGCCGATTCCCAACAAAACGGGATACGCTAGAGCTGTAGGATCCAGTGCACGATCGAGTATTATGCGGGGTTGTAATACACTCCCTTACGCTGGCTCTGATGGTAACGATGGCCGCGGATAATTGACCGGTTGGGTCTTTGCTGGTTCCCGAACGTTTGTGACTCCCGGAGAACTCATGTCTTCCGTTCTGTAGATCAGATAGACCAGCAGCCACTGCCAGATGATGATCTCGGCACAGTCAACAGCGTTTAGAGATGTGTGGGACAGCTTTTGGGGTGGAAATTTAGCAGCGAATGACCGAACATGATGCACCCAGGGTTTGAACCGACTAATGGCCAAACATTATACCCTGTTCGAACGAGAGGCGATTTGGGCTGGCAGCGTGAGGGTCTTTGGTCCAAAGTAATCCTGCATTCTCCCTCCTCTTTGCTCTCAGAGTTGCTTTTCGTATCCATCGTAACTTTGTCTACTACCATTGTATGGCCCCCGGAACGAGATAACGTTGTTCACTGCCAATGCGGCCAACGATTGTGATTTCTTCCGTCTGAGAAGAAGAGCGGTCCTTTGCGTTGTATCCCATTTCATATGTGAGATTCCGCGGGCGATGCACCGGATCTGTCGTTCCGTGGGCGGGGACCCCATTGGCAGACTAGATAACAGCCAAACGTAGATACGTCCTAGGTGTCATGAGACGTCAGTAGCGACAGAAAGTCGCTCGAGATACCCGTTGACCAAAACCTATCGACCTGGGATTTCAGAGATTCTGGTGTGGTCGTATTATGGCCCGAGTGCGAACTTGAGAAGCTGAATTATCTTGCTTCTTGCCAATTATACGCTCTCGCTCCAGATCGCATTTAATCACTCCTCGGCGACACCTGCTGTACCGACTACTGCGCGCTTGCACTCGAGCGCTCGCCCATTGCACGCGAACTACTGCGGATTGTACTGGCTCGCCGGATGGAGCGCCCGCGCGGACGTATGTGAGACGCGTAGCCGCGTATCGGCCGAGTGCCGTGGGCTGTTTGTTTTACCGGTAGAAGGCCGCTCGACCACTCCCTTGTCACGATCGCTGCCCCCCGCCGCCTGTGCAGTTGTCCTCCCCCCATCCTCCTTCGGTCCAAATTATCAGTGACGCATAGTTTCCGCAATAATACTCGCCTAAATGAAAGGGCAGTGCTGGTGCAGCGGTGCGGCAGTATCACGATGAATCATTTTCATTTAGTGCCTGTCTAGCTCTTGTTTGTGACGTTGGCTGGGTTGTCAAGCAATTCTATTTACAAAGCGTTGTACTTGACACATAAGTCGGAACACAGCCACCACTGCAAGCATTTCCTGGGTCAGACAGCAGAAAGAAGATCACCCAGTTGGTACAGCATGGCTTCGCGATGTTCCGTTAAAATACTAACCCAAATAGAATGGAAACTGGGGACCATAAAGACACCATGGCATCCGGATTGTTCACATCCCCCATAAAATTTATGGACGCTAGTCGAGACTACAAACAGTATACTCGTATGCAAGCATCCATCTATTCATATTTACTAACCATCCACTCAATCAAATAAAGCAACCCGCTCCAAAGGTCTCAGCACTCGACGTCGAAATTCGACCAGCTCTTCTTGTGTCCCATGTTTGTCATCAAACTCCCAATAAGATCCGTTCAAACACGTAGCCACTACATCACGATATGTAGACCCCATACTCACTGCCAGCTGTTGAAGATAATCTGACATAATTACTCTCCGAAGGTAGTCTCTCGGCTGCCGAGCATCGTCGAAGCTCTCCAATTGCTCCCAAACACCAATCTCGAACAAAACAAGACCAAGAGAATACACATCATATTTTCGCCGATAGCCAGAAGCAAAGTTTTTCTGGGACAAATACGATGGGTGGCAGTAGCGTTCATAAACGTTTGTTATAGTTGCAGGGCTGGTTTTAGATTCGATATGCCGTGAATGGTCGAAGCCCACTATGAATGGCGATGATACCTCAACAGCAGACGACTGGCCAGAGAAAAAAAGGATGTTGTCGGAGTTGATATTCTTGTGCAACCAGCCCATCGAGTGAAACTCACTAATCGCATTTGCTAGTGAGTATGCTAGACGAAAACGATCACCGAGGACGGGCATATTGTCCATATCTTCGTTGGCCATGGTCAGAAGGTTGGAAAGACTGATCGGATCCGTTCGGCCTTCCGCGATCGACGGCGGTTCGTAAATAAGACCAACGCGGCCTTTTTCCTCGAAATAGCCGAGACATCTTAATGTCTTAAATCCTTCTGGCTTAGGCGTTTTGTTTAAGAGATGAGAAATATCTTCCATCTCTTGGTGAAAGATTATATCTTCAAAATCGTCGTCCTTTCGGGTGCTGTATTTCCACTCAATGAGTACGGGCAACGCGGTGCCGCCGTGAGGAGTAAATTTGGCCGGCGTTCGAGGTGTATAGATATTGCCTTCGAGCCTTACGGTTCCGTAAGGATGCTTCATGCTCTCTAAACCAGCCATTGGCTTATGATTAATCTTCGAAACCCGCAGCGTCCAGAGCATCATAGCTGCAGCGCAAGAAACCGCATCCAGCCCAGGAACAGCCATTGCCAAACGCTCCAGCTCTTTGAGTGAACGCTCATCTACAGCCCGGATTAATGAGCTCACCGCTGTTTGGTCGACCATGACTGACGTTGGTTGCGGAAGTAGTAAGAGCAACGTATCATTGGTAGCTCGAACCTTTTGGAAGAGAGCTTTGTGTTTGTTCATGTTGCTGACTTCAGGAGTCAACAGCTGCACGGCATCAAGTATTTCGTGTACTGCTACGGTGCGGGCTGCCAAATGCGCATGCCAACCTGCGTTGGAATGATCGGAAAGGACCATCTTGGACTTTATCTGGGAGTCGAATCCAATTGTTGCCGATACAGGGTGGAAGCGGACACCAAATTCCTCCTGTAAGCGAAAAAGGTCCCCCAGCAAAGAAACTTTATCTTCTAGTAACCTAAGGGCAAGCTCAACCAACGTAGGTTCAGGAAAAACCTGCATCCTTTTCTGCCTGAAGAATTCTGTTCTCCAGGCATCAAAACGGTGCATTTCCACTAGTAGCAGGAGACTTCCCGGCGCTAACAACCGATATGCTTTGCTGCAGGCAGCTTGAAGACTGGCGGTTATCCCAAGTAGAGGAGATCTCAGCCCAAACGCTTCGGGCGAGTCTTTATTAGGATCTAAGTGAGCTGACTTTATGACCTCGTCCAGCTTTTCTCGTATTGTAAGATACGCACTACCGGGCGACTTGGTAAATTTGGCGATAGCTGAATGATTCGCATGCACGGGTATACGCAGCTCATTTCGAGTGAAAAGGCACGCGGAGAGCGAATCAACCATTAAGCATGGCTTCCCACTTCTCTGTAGGTTGCCTTGGTCATCCTAATGTATTGTCAAATAACGAAAGCAAAAAGTTCATATGTGAGCGAACCTCTTCAACTGTTGGAGTCTCATTGGTTTCATAGCAGCTTATGATCTGGATATATTGGTCGATTGCTTGGAATGTATCATTCAACGATATAAGTAGCCAAGAGTTTGTGCAGAGATCTCTAATCATATCCTCTGTGGGCTTTCCCTCGGTGACGGCCCGTAAGGCTTTCGTATCAAGCCCCCTGTGAGGCGCCCCTAAGAATACTACCGCGCATGTCGATTCGTGAACCGATTTGTTTTGTCTAACTCTCCCAATAACTTCAACTAGTGTCTACATATAGTCAGTAATTTGTCATTTTGATGGGAGGCATAGTCGTCCTTGCTTAATGATAAGGCATCCAAGACTGTGACCAATGAATATCAAAGGTCTTTTTTGTGCCTACAAAAGATTGAGTGGTCAGTTGTCTTTTACCCACGTACGCAGTATCATTTCGTAAGTCTGGTTTACCTCTGCTGTATTCCTGGCGCTTTGTAATGCTTCCAGGAAAGATGTGGTATAGTCATGTAAGCGGGCCCGAGAGGTGCTTCCTTGTAGCTTCGATGGATAACCGTATATCATGACACGAATATTTGGGATATCGACAGGGAGGTAATCTCGCAACCACATAGTGCCCTCCGAATTTGCCCATGAGTCGAACGCACGGCCAGCAAGTCCGGTAACTGCAATGACGCTATTACATCATTTAACACTTGAATAAGCACTAATATAGGAAGTAATAGCAGGTTCATACATACTCTGCAAGTATTTCTGTATCTTCGTTTGGGCTATTGAGAGGCGTTAGGCCTTGAAAATGATTGTCGATGATGACATCATTTGCTTTCAAAGAAGCCTCTGGAATTAACTCTCGGAGAAGAGCTTCGCCTCCGGCTATCGATAGAGAGTCATTGAAGGATGGTGTTTTTTGGAAGGTAATTGTAATAGTTTGGGCTTCGCTATTTCTGGAAGGGTACGGGTCCGGCGCTCTTGATATTACTGTTATATCTGCCGTTTCTCGTGGAAACAGTTGTCGCAGGTCATTTTCCCTAAGGATGCCAGGAACCTGGGATAGTCGATAAGTAAAGACTCGCATTTAAGGTGGGGTTTTGATGGACTTCAAGGCGTGATATGGTTTGGAATTTACTGTGTTGATATGCAAGTATGGTCAACCCCGCACGAGCTACATTCAGAGCCGCCAAGCTCAACCACTCTGCCCCTTTGAAATCTTTCATCCTCCTGAGATTTGCCATCACCACCGAAGAATACCAGCCAAACCCCCAAACTGCACCAATAGCTACAGACCAACGAACAACTGGACGAGCCAGTAAGCTGCATCAAGAGTAACTTAGTCCACTGACAAGCACTCAGACGAGCATAGTTACCGATGAAAGCTTACTGACGAGCACCTAGACCAGTACCAAGACCAGCAGGTTCATGAGTAGACCGACCAGTCGACTGACGAACATCAAGACGAGTCGACCGACCAGCACCTAGACGAGCCCTTGAACTACAATGAGAGCAGCCCACCGACGAGTACCAACACCGACCCATCGAGCTATATCAAGAGCTGCTACTGACGAGCACCCAGACTAGTCCACCAAAGAGCATCCAGATTCAGTCGAGGGTACTACGGAGGGTAAAACTGTGTTTCTTGATTGTTGAGACACGGTATGCAATGGGATTGTCAGAACGAGCTGCGAGAGCGAGCATGCATGTCAAAGTAGTATATAGATAATAAATTTACGGTATATGTATGATTGGAACATGTTATGGCTATTATGGCTTGTTTATGGATCTGTCAGGGCTCCATTATGACTCTTTTGCAGCTCGGTTATATGGTGGCATGCGGTGTATTATCTCTTTAAGCGCTGCCGTCGCTTGCTATTCTTGTCGGAAGGCATTTCTAATCCCCGTTCTCCACCTCTAATAAGAAGCCGTAATTTTGTGATTGGGTTCCCCGAAATATCATGATATCAAGATCTAGTTAATCGCTTTTCCACTACGTACTGTCTGCAGGCCTATCCCCACACGAATTCGCACCACGAAACCAGGAACATCAAATCATGTCCTCTTACATCGCTATTCAGGACACGCCTAAAGTTCGCAAATGGATCAGGAAACGCCGAGGCCAGGGAGCGAACGTTCACTCCGAGTCAAAACCTTCAACGTCCCATAATTGTTCGGCGGCAGTTGACTTGCTCCGATTTTTTTCCTTGGCCAGGTTTCTCGATATCGATACGTTCACTGATGAAGAACGGATACATGAACGAGAAACGCACTGGCAGCTCCTTGGAGTCGGGGCCTGCTTCGAAGTTAGAAAAGCCCTTCACCCATCATCCCGAAGCGAGTTTGCAGTGAAAACAACAGCGAATGAAGTAGCCGGGGACGGAAAATTGCGCGCTGAGCATATGAAGTCGCTTACAATGGAACTTCGCGTTATGGGCCATCCTCAGCTTCGGTCACATCGCAATGTCATCGATTTGCTGGGAATTATTTGGGATTCCGATCACAATCGCGACCCGCCAGTTGTACCCTTCCTCGCAGTTGAATTTTCCAGGATTGGAACAATGAATTCCTTAGTCAATCAGAAAACGCTGTCTTTCTCAATCAAGATGCGGCTTTGCCGCGATGTCGCTGCTGGAATTAATGCTCTACACGCCTCTAATATAATACACGCCGACATCAAATTGCAAAACGTTCTAATATTTAAGGACCCAAATTCTGAACTTGTTGCCAAAATCAGCGACTTCAGCTCTGCGCTGTTAAGTTTTGATGAAGGCATTCGCACCGTCAACATCGCCAAATCTCGGCCATGGAATGCGCCCGAGACTGACTGTGCAATGACGATACTGGCCAAGGATATACGGAAGATTGATATATTTTCTTACGGGATGCTCTTTTGGAGGACTATTCTCAACGGCTGGTTGGACGTGTTATCTACTGAGGAGATGGCATGTAACGAGGTAGAGGGGATGAAAGATCGGGGTACTCTTGTGAAAGACGCGGTTACGAGCCTGAGGAGTGTAAAAAACATGGACCCTGCGCAGACGCGAAATGCAGTGTCAGTATTAGAGTCAACTCTTCAACTTAATCCCGATAAACGCATCGGACGCCTTGATTACATTACCAACCTCCTGGCTACCCCAGATCACGCACACAAAACCGAGTACGTTACCTAATTGATATTATGGTGAATATTTGTAGAAAACGCTGATACTAACTACCCGAATGCTATAGCTATAATGATTCACGGAACCAACTCGCAATCGGTCAAGAGTTGGAAAATCGCAAAATCTTTGATGTTAGTATACACAAGTCACAACTACTAGGAATTCAGCGGCTAAAATCATTTCAGATTGAACAGCATTGGGCACAAATCAAACATCTCGACGAGACGATAAGGCGCTACCTTTTTCAAGGATTCCTAGAGCTTGCTTCCTCTAACATGCATATGGCGGAATTAGAAGCTGCGGAAGCCGCTTTTCAAATATGTGTTTGCTACTGTCTTGGATTTGGTGTTGCTGCGGATGATGGAGAGGCAAGGAACTGGCTAGTAAAATCAGCCTGGAAAGGATTGGTGAAAGCACGCGGTTTGGTTAAACGACTGTTTGACGCGTGCGAAGCGGAGGTTCCACCGAACACCCCTACCCGAGAATGGCTAATTGAGGCTACTCTGGGTGGTTGCCCTATAGCCGCCGCCGAACTGGAAATAACGGACGGATCTGAGCACCACATTCTTCTCCGACAGCGAATCTGTAAGTCCGACATTGACCTTTTGAAATGTCACTACCCTCTCGATGAAGGGATCTTCCGGGGACTTGCGCCTAGGTTAGAGGAGTTGAGTGCCAACAACCCTGACCTGCGAATTAACGATGCCGGCGATACTTTTTTGCATTTTGTTGCGGTACATGGGGGTGTTAAGCTGGCAGAAGATTCGTGGAGGATGGGTGTTTGGAAAAACATTGACGAAGTGAACAACGAGCAAGAGTCAGCGTTGCTCCTTGCGTGCAGAGCAGGAAATGAGGGAATGATCGAATATCTTACCCAGAATGGAGCAAACGTGCAAAGGGCATCAAAAAAAGGCGTAACGCCCTTGCACTGGGCTGTCACAATGAAACGCGGGTTCTCTATTTCCCGCATCGCAAGGATGCTGGTTGAAGCTGGCGCGGATACTGAAGCGGAAACGAACTGTGTCATCAAGCAGAGTCTCCACAGCCACCATATAAACGACCTTCCACAGGGAACACCGCTAGCCTGGGCTATATCTACTAGTCATGTAGCAGCCGTGAAGGTGCTTCTCGAATTAGACGCTTTTGCTACTCGCTCCCATTTGTTAGCAGCTGCTTTCATCCACGACTTCAAGACGATAGAAATTCTACTGCAAGAGCAACACTTACTGGACGAGGAGTACTGCCCGTCTGATCTCAAAGACTTTGACGAGTCAAATAAAAGCATTTTAGCGTACGCTATAAGCGGAGAGAACCGCTTTTCGAGCCTAATTCGACATGGTTCACAATATCACTCTACAGTTCGATCTACGTTAGAATTGCTGTTACAAAAAGGAGCGGATCCGGAGTGTGTGGATATAACCTATTCGGGCTCTGGCGACACGGCACTAATGCACGCCGTGCGGAATAGCCCTGTCGAAATATTAGAAATGCTCTTGAATAGTTGTCCTGAACAACTCAATACACATTGCGGAGACATTTCACCGATAAAATGGACAATTGAAAATGAAAATGAGGAGAAATTTAGCTTTCTTATGGACCATAAGGCTGCAATTGAAGGAGTCTGTGATGAGAGCAATGGGTCAACGTTACTGCATCATTGCGCATATTCAATGAATCATGGCGCTTTTTTTGCAGCAGCAATCATCGATCGTGGGGCGGACATATATGCAAGATCGGCAAGGGGCTATACGCCAGTACGAGAAGCGGTATGCAACGGAAACATCGACCTCGCGAAGTTCCTAATCTGCAAAGGCGGGTCGCTTTCAGACATCGACTCTAATGGCTGCACGACTCTCGGTTCGACTTTGACCACGTGTTCGGCCGCTTCCCTCGCAGGAGTCGAATTTCTTTTGGAGACATCCTCGCCGAATTATCTCGTCCACCCTGAGCGTGGACTTGGTGCCCTGCATTTCGGGGTATGTTTAGCGGACAAGCTACATGACAGCTCTATTCACCGGCAAATCTATGATCTTCTTCTCGCGAGATTTAAGAGTAATCTGGACGACGTCGACATAAGCGGCTGGTCACCACTACACCTTGCCGCAGCGTTCGCTGATCCATATGCTCTTAGAATGCTGTTAAAAGCCGGTGCGAATTTTTCCATTCGTGATGGGCATGGATATACGCCACTAGACATTGCTCGAATGACCACTGGGCTAGAGCCTTCAGCTTTCTGGGTTTTCGGCTGCAAACTGGAACGAATTGAATTCATTCAACAACGTATCACGAGAAGCAGGCGAGATACATCGCCGTCGGCTTCAGCATTAACGGAATTTGGTGATGCTATGGAAAGCGAATGGGGGCTCGAAAAATTTTCGGAGAAACGGTCGACCGTAATAGAATTCTTGGCTGAATGGATCGAGAAGGCTGGAGAACATTAGTTCGGAGCAAAGAAATTTGAATTAGGTATGCGTGGTATTTTGAAGCCTAGTCGAACGATACCGATTCCGATTAGTACACATTTAGCCCCCACGAATCATGAAAAATGACTCTTCTCGCAAACAACGTAGATCATATTCAGCCGATAGGCCCCAAGCACTGTAGCCTCATTATACTTTCCTATTACTCTGAGATGAAACACTGTATACGTACTGCGTACTCCCGAACCTTGCTGAAATCATGCTGCAGAAGGCGAACTGCCAAGCTATGAGGCGCCCAAACGCATTGTGCAGCCCCAAATATCGATATCAGATATCAATGAAGTTCTAAATTCGCGAGCTAAGCCTTGTAGGCCGCGAGCCTCGCTCCAAAGTTATAAGAACAGCGGAGACTGGTGAAATGGGAACTGCCTACATTCTATCGCCTACCAGCCATCTTTGCTACTACATCTTCTGGAGAATTAACATAATTGTGTATTCCTTGCGCCAGTTATATGATGTGAGTGCTGTACCATAATGGAAATGAACTTATATACAGTACCTGACGTTCATTTTAATGCGGAGTATGTAAAATAGGTCCAGATCCGCTGCGTTTGACGATGCTCTTCAACAATATAACCGAACGCTCTCTTCCAAACCGCTGAAAAAACTCAGTCCCGCTTCTGCAGAAGAGCTTCTTGAGCAGGTCAAAAAATTGGAGGAATTACATAGAACCAAGAGCAGGTCTCGAGCGATAATACGACGAATAGAGCCATTCCTTAACTTTGTGAAGCGTCACTCCGAGGCCGTTAATATAGCGATACAGTACAATACAAAACCAGCTGCTCTTGTGTGGGGCGGGATGAAAGTGCTCTTGGAGGTTAGTATTTGTCCAAGTCACTTGCACAGAGCAGATTGAAGACTGAAGCAACCCGTAAAAAACAGTTGGCAAGTTCATATGGGAAGTATTTCGAGCGGCTACTAGTCATGATCGAAGCAATTGGGGACAAACTACCGCTTTACAATGACTATGAAGGCCTCTTCCGAGATTCGGACAGATTCAAGAGAGCGTTGATTTTGATATACTGCGACACTGTCGAATTTCTCGGCCACGCGATGAAACCATTCAAATCAACGTGTAAGCTCTTATTCTTGAACATCTTCCCCTACATAACTAACGCTGCGCTTGGAGGTAGTCTTTCGCAATATTAGATCAGTTGCATGGAAGTCGTTTGACCAGCGCTTTGAAGAGATATTAAGGCGTATAGAATGGCGCGATTCGTTGCTTCGACAAGAAATTCAACTTATGCATATGCAGAAAACGCACGGTGAAATAAATGCTGCGGAGGAAGAGAGGAACGGTGCGATCAAGGAAAGAGCCCTAGCAGACGAAGAGCGAAGGTGTGCAAGGCTTGAAAGAATTACAACCGAGAAAGAGCGAGATTTCAATAAGGAACGGAGAGCCATAAACAAATCTGAAAAAGAACGTCAGTTGGAAGCCATACATTCGTGATATCCCCACCCTAGCTGTGAAATAACTAATAAGTGACAGGTGCCACTAGGCTCGCCATAATGGATTGGCTTTCGCCGGTGGATTCCGAGACGGACTTTATACGAGAAAATGGAAAACGCGAGCCTCGAACGGGCGAGTGGATTTTTTCAGAGTCGTCAATGATTGATTGGACTAGCGACACGAATGAAGCTGCTACTAAGCGTATTTTATGGATCTACGGAATCCCTGGATGCGGAAAGAGTATATTGTGTTCGGCAGCCATTAGAGAGCTCAGACGCCGCTTTCCTGTTGAATCTGATTGCCCTATAGCTTTCTTCTTTTGTGATCAAAAAGACTCAGCAAGACATAAACTGGATTCTATTCTGCGTACGTGGATTTCACAGCTGCTCTCTCGATGCGAATGTATTCCCGATAGCATACGCACAGCTTTTGATATATCACGGCATAACGGCCGGCCCCAAATTTCGCCTGCAGACCAACCCATCAGGCTTTTGCGAGACTTGACAGGACGTTTTAACCAATGCTATTTTATTCTCGATGCTCTAGATGAGTGCGAGGATCGAAGGGAGCTTATGCCGGTTCTAGTTGATATGGTCGAGTCCGTGAACAATGCAAAATTGCTGGTTACCAGCCGCAACTTGTACGATATCGGAGCTATCTTCAGCAGCCATTTGGTTGTGGAAATGACAACTGAATCGGTTCACCGTGATGTAGACACATATTTGACGTCTGCAGTGGCACGGTTAAACCTTGAGGAAGCCTACCAGCAAAAAATCCATAAGCACCTGTTGGATGGTTCGGGCGGCATGTTTCTATGGGTACACCTCATGGTAGAAAATCTACGATCTGCCATTAGCCCTCATGACATCGAAGAGCAGCTCGAATGTCTTCCAACCGGACTAGAAGGAGTCTATCAAAGGATCCTAGATAAACTCGATTCTGAAGTATCCAACCGCCGCGCGGTCGTTAAAAAGGTGTTGCTCTGGGCGTGCTTCTCAGACCCGCCATTGAAGTGGCGTGAACTTCAGCACGCATTTGCTATCGACGATGCCGAACTCACATTCAACTCGAAGAAGATGCCTTGGAAACCAGCAATTCTGGAGCTGTGTGCGCCACTAGTCGAGTTCCACGGTCCCGAGCAAACCCTTCACCTGACTCATTTATCGGTCAAGGAATTTCTCACCAGTCCCCAAATCGGTGTGGATTCTAAGTACATTATGAATAGACACTTCATCCCGACCGAGCTTGCGCACGGAGCGATTGCGACTAGCTGCCTTGCGTATCTTTCCGTGTCGGACTGGTCTTCGAATTTGGAAAGTACCGAGAAGTATCCGTTCGTCACGTACGCGATTGCACAGTGGTGCTCTCACCTGATACGTGCAGCATCTTCAGGTTCCTTACTAGCTCAGATGAATCAATTTTTAGTCTCATTTGAGCGCGTCTGGCTACAGACCTTGGTAAAGATGTTTCCGTCCGCTCTGCCGGTTCAGAAATTGCTCTACTGGGAACGACAGTTGAAAGCATGGAGGGAAAAACAGAACGATGCGGATAAAACCCAGTTTCATTGCACGGATTGGATCCTGTACATCCAGGAATTCATCGTTGACGATGCGCTTTTCAACTCGCCGATTTTGAGGGCTGGATCTGGTTCCGCCACAGGTACGGCAAATTCGGTATGGGACGCTGCTGACTTGTCCCGACTGATGATTTTCCGAGATATTGCTCGCGTCTATACGCAATCCGGGCGTCTAGCGGTGGCTGAACAATGGCTTGAGGAAACCCTCCAGAAGCGTGTTGATATATATGGGGTAGGTAGTGTCAAAACACTCTGGCTGCTGAACAGCATTGCCATTATCTACGACCAACAAGGGCGCATGGCAAAAGCAAAGCAGATGCACATGCAAGCTCTTGAAATTCAGGAAGCACAGTTGGGGCCAGAACATCCAGCAACAATTTGGACCGTCAACGATCTGGGCCGAATCTGCAGGCATTTGGGGGAACTCTTGGAAGCCGAAAATATGCATCTACGGGCCCTCGTCGCCCAGGAAAAGGTTTTGCCACCGGATCACCCGGAGATCATTTGGACACTAAATACACTGGCGCGCACATACCGAAAACAGAAACGTCTGGAGAAGGCGATCGAGCTGCATAAAAACGCTTTGAAAAGCCAGCAGTTGACAATGGGCTGTGCCCATCCTCACACACTATGGACTGCCAGTGATTTAGGGCGGTGTTACCGAGACTTGGGCGAATTAGAGTTAGCATTGCAGACACAGCAAGAAGTCCTTGAGAGTAGGGAGGAGGCACTTGGAGAGAAACACCCAGATACTTTGTGGACAGTCAACGACGTTGGTATAATCCACGAGCAGCTTGGGGAACTGGACGAAGCGATTGTACTTCAAGAAAGGGCATTGAAAGGCCAAGAGCTGGTTCTTGGATATGAACATGCGCATACTACCTGGACCAGAACGACTTTGGAAAGCTTGCGCAACACGAGCGTCAGAGCTGACGAATAGCGGGATGGTAACTGCACTACCAAAACCGGCAACACGCTCGACAGGGTGATCACAATTACAATGCTGTTTGATCCGGGGGAACACCATTCCATTTTTTGTGATGTCGCTTTGGGCGGTTCAATCAATATTCCCTCTGAATTAATGTCTGAGTCACTATCACGTGGTCCTTGTTCATGAAGGCCGGCGGTTAGCAGACTCATACGGACTCCATCACGGTCCCAAATTCAATTATGACGATCCAAGGGATACATCTATGTAGTCTTACACACTATCGGATCCTATCTACTTCATCAATCAACGTACCCCAAATCACTCTGGACCTCTTCATCCAAGAATCTCCATCATAGGGCACAATTCACCAGTTCTCTCTGATCAACCATTAATGTGATCATGACCCACGAGTGTATGATATAGTTGAAACTCCAAACAAATGATAGTTTCCGAGGGGGATGGGAAAACTAGTCGACATGCGGTGCGTTTGCCGATAGATAATGATTAACCCGAGCGGCACCTTTAATCTCGTTTTCCTGAGCTTTTTCTCTGCAGCGGCATCGACACCCCGCGAACCGACGAACTCAATGCCAGAGAAAAATGCATATGCGAAGTCCTGACAGTCTCTGGGTAACAAATGCCCCATCTATTCACCAGGCAGTCGTGTACTTGCAGACCTCCATGGCTATCCCTGAGCGTGAGCGAAGCCCCCAGTAGAGTCGAGTGCATCTGGAGTGTGTAATCAAATGCACTTGAGAGCATGGATTCGAGTGTACTTGAGAGCATGGAGTTAAGCGCACTGGCACTTGTGAGCTTGGGGATACGTGCACTTGGAAGCACGGAGTCGGGGAGCACGGAGTCGAGTGCACCTGGAGTGGTAGAGCATACTTGAGAGAAAAGAGCATAGTATTCAGCGCCATATATAGTATCTAGCGCAAGGTCATTTTTCCCGGTGGCTGTTATTGGGGTCATCTGATGAGACAATGGAATTATATGAACTTGATACTTTAAAAGACAATGTACTCCTAGCACAAGTAGCAGCAAGCCTGAGAACAAGCAATTGAGATGTACTGGATGTCACTAGGTTTCTTTATTTGTTTGCAATTAAATTATATTTTATTTTGATATGCTACATGAATTTCATTCTCGGGCCCGTTGGATAAATCTTGCTCGCCGCAACTCGTCAGGTTTATATGTACAGCCGGGCCACTGTCCCAGTGGCCTTGGGCGAGCCCGGTCTCGTCGTGACTCGCCCGAATCCCTCAGCCGCCCCGTACAAACCTGCGACTGCACTTCTCGTTCTTATTCTTGCTTTCGTTCTCGTTGTCGTCTCCTCCTTCCCATTCGCTCGATGCCCCCAAGCGTAGTCCAAAACCTCCGTGCAATATCTGTGCCCAAATTAGTCCCCATTCTCGTCGTGTAACCTAATATAACATACTCAAGGTTCTCCTCTTGTTTCAATTTGAGCCTGTCTACTCTTGTGATTCGGTGTCAGGGTCTTCCTCCTGTGTCAGCAATCTAGCTTTAGCTCTCGGGGTTGTCTGTGTTGGAGTTGGAGAAGACATGTTGATACCATGTATATGCGGCGAGAAGATATACCCCATACCACACACCATCATCAAATTCATGCCTCGGTGTCTGTATTTACTCAAAGAGCTCGCACAATCTCTTCTGCTTTTCTTCCGCCTCTGGTTCTACGGACGAATGCTTCCTAGTTGTAATGCTATCAGCTATAACTATGGTATGCTATTTGCCTATACTCACCGTTCCTTCGCTCTGTTTTGATTTCTCGCCTTTCGTCTGTGCAGGGTCCTTGATGCTTTGGATCACTGGGATTGATCTTTGACATGTTGCTATGTTGTATTTGCGACACCTCAAAGCATCTGAAACGGCGCAGCTCCAAATTGGTGTTGACCACGAAACGGTGCGAGTCGAGATCTCAATAGAGCCCAGGACGTCGAGACGGGCAACGTCATCAAAGAAATCACAACAGGTTATTCAAACCCAAATTGGTAATTTAATTTAATTTTCTCAACATTGCTAACTAGATATCGGGGAAGAAACGGAATCGCAGCCACTCAACAGGAGACTGTGTTCCTTGCGGAATTCTATCCCAAGGAAAGATATACTTCTCACTGTCTCGTCTAAAAAGACTTTTGAATATGTCCTCCATCCTCTCATCTTTTCGTAATTCAAGCCTGTCTAACCCGCAAACCTCGGCATATCCAAGAATGCGGGCGGCCAAGCCTGACGCAACCGCAGTGGCCATCGAGCAGCCTGAGAGACATTTCGTGGCGTTTGGCGAGGCACCTGCCAGGTAACGTGGATATGTAGAAGTGATGTCTTTACCAGGAAATAAGTACCGTGCGTTAGGGCTAGTAAAATCCGCCGCATGTCCGAAGCGGTCACAGGCTCCAATGCTGTAGACACCAACTTTCCGCGAGGGGTATGTAGGCTTCCCTTCATTCAATCCTGCATTTGAGGCGGATGCAAAGACCAAAACCCCCTCTGCGAGTGCGTCCTTGATAGCATCACGCAGCTCCCGTCCGCAAGTTGCAAAACCCCAGCTGCACACAATAATGTCGGCCTTTTGCTGGGTAGCCCAGCGTATACCCTTTGAGTATCAGCTCAACTTGAGTCTCCTCAAAACTTGATAGAAGAAACTTACCTCAGCAGCATGGTCTTGATTGAAAGTAGTACCATCAAAGATACGGCCAATCTAAAGGCTAGCACTTGGTGCCACGTGATGAACCAACCCAGCCAGATGTGTTCCATGCCCATTCGAGTCGATAAAGTCATGCGTCCCAGGTAGAAAAGTTTTTCGACTGTAAATGCAATTCCCTAACATGTGATGACCGGCGTCCACCCCGGTGTCGAGGATTGCGACCTTGACTTCATTCCCAATGCCATACTTGAAAAATCCCGTATTGTGCATTAATAGCATTTCATCGAATGACTGCATTCTCCGAAACCAATCTCCTGAGCTAATGAAGAAAAGTGAGTAGCTATCACCGCCCTAGACCTCTTCGTTTGTTTGTAATCAGTATTGCATTCACCCCGAAGTGGTGCCGAGCTAAGTTACCACAAGCCGGCTGACCACTGGTGGTCATGGCATTTAATTATCATATTTTATCCCTGTCCATCGGAAACTTCCTGTCCATCCGTCGGCAAAACTACGGCCAAACTAGCTCACACAGCACCTACTTCTGAATCAGGCAAAGGTGTTCCCTCCCACTTCCCGCTACCCGGTGGAGGGAACAAGGCCATTGAAACTCCACCTAGCCCACCCCCATTACTAATCTCTCGTATGCTCGACCTGTGGTGAGTTTGACACAGGAAACTCTGTTCGTGTGACATCAACCTGTAATTGCCAGGGATTCTGCGTTCTGTGCGACATCAACCTGTACGACAAGGAGTCTGCTCGGGTGAAGGGGTGGCGCCAGGATTCGAACCCATAGCAATTAGCATAGTGCTGGCAAGACCATACCAGTACACTAGGAAGGCCACCCCCACCTAGTGTTAGCAACGGTTCCAGTTTTGGACCCAGCGGGTATTATAGGTCTGCGTGGCAACGGCCTTACCCCATCAAAAATCGACGATTTTTTAAGTGAACCATCACTTTAAGGCCACAAATATTGATTAGAGAGTATGGTGTTTGGTATGTGAAATATGCAGTTTTGCACGGCGCATCTTTTGGCCGTCTCCGATTTTTGATATCTTTAAATCTCAGCAACCGGCAGCCCAAAAACCTCGTTTTTACGCCAAAAATGACAATATTCTGAAAGCCGCTTGCCGAGTTTTAACGATATCAAAAATCGGAGACCGCCAAAAGATGCGCCGTCTGCAGCTGCCTATTTTATGTACCAAACACTAACTTATCAGATGAATATTCGTGGACTTAGTTGAGGGAACCGTTTTGTACAAACCCGGACCTAACCGGCCAGGTCCGGGTTTTCATGGAACCGCGATAATAGAAACGGTCCGAAAACGGAACCATTGCTAACACTACCCCCACCCTAGACCTCTCAGTCTTACAGCGTTTCTTGCCAAATACCAATGCAAACCTACCTCCACCTCCATGAGCTGTTTCTGGATTACCTGGTTGTAGCTTGCTACATATTAGGTGGACAACCCCCAAGAGGATCTGAACTACTCTGACTGAGAATCACCCAAACGGCAGAATCAGATCGTAATCTATATCTGCTCAATGGCCAAGTTATGATGGTATTGAGGTATCACACAGGTCAGGCAAAGTCCAGTATGGAGAAAACCATTCCAAGATTTTTACCAGCTCAGGTGGGAAAGCTAGTATTGTGTTATCTGTACTGTGTGCAACCATTTATTGTAATGATTCAAAGAATACTAAGGATAGTTCCTTGTGGGATGTCATCATTAATGTGGGCAAAAGACAGTATTGGGAAAAAGAGCTGGGATCCAGCTAGATTCAGGATACTACTGCAGCGGCATACTGAGAGGTATATGGGAGGTGAACTGCACATTCAGGCGGGGAGACAGATTGCAGTTGCTATTGATCGGGATCTCTTGCCCACGCCAAAGGATTTGATTGATTCACCTGAGTTTGATGACGAGGGTAAAAAGGTATCGCTTCTGGAATAAGATCACAATGGACAGGCAGGACATAGTACCAAAGTTGCAGATCAACATTATGGACTCAAAATTGGAGACATCCTGGGATTGGATCAATCAATCCTTGTCATATACCGTTCGGTGGCTGAAAAATGGCATCAGTTGATCGGAATGGAACGGGTTGGGAAGAATACTAGCATTGTATGTATATCCTAATGTGTGCTGGAGTGGGAGTAAATATCTAATGAACAATATTATCATTAGCAGGAACAGAACCACAGAACTATGATCATGCCAGAGGGTAATTTGCCCAACACTAAATCAGTATCCCAAATGAGTTCCTTGGACAGTCCTATTCAATCAATGTTATCTTTACCTGGTGACAACACAGTATCCACAACTCAATCTTCATCCAGGCATTTGTCCCCATTATCGATTTTGCCTTCTGTTATATCTTCTGACCTGGTATGTATTTCAAATATTACCCACATAAAGTATTCAATTCAGATACTAAGTTTCATTTGGATTAGCCACAAATGAAATCTGAGTATTTCATCGATAGTACTGAGACCAGAGAAGAAAAGATCCACTGAGCATTTGAGTCAGCCTTCATTAGCATTTGTTTCACCATCGAACTTATCCACCATTGGCTCTTTGATGTATTCAAAACACCTTCGTTGCATACCGTCCAATCCTTGTATCACCCCAGCTGGCAATACTATGTTTCCAGAACTCGAACTCAGGGCACTCACACATCTTCAAATGTGATTTGGGATCAATGCAATGTGGCACAACAATCAGCAAAGGGATATCATACTCGAAAGTCTAACTCTAACAAATCATCATGGTTTTCTTGCTGTCCTTCTAACTGGCTCAGGCAAGAGTCTGCTCTTTTTGATTCCAGCCATGATGTCAGACAGCACAGTAGTTGTTGTCTTCTTTCCACTGAACGCACTAGTGCAAACAATGGCTCAGCAGAGTAGAGATTATGGTATACATTGCACTGTTTGGAACGAACAGAAGACTAGAAACCCAGTTACAAAGACACTCCTCCTGGTCAGTATGGATTATATGGCCACCAGTACGACATTGTGGAAATTTATGAGAAAATTAGAACCTGAGAACTGCTTGGGCAGATTTGTGATTGATGAAGTTCATACTTTGATGAGTTCGGAATTCAGGGAGCACAGACTACAACAAGTCAGAAAAATCAGAGTTATCAATCAACCTCTCATTTTTACGACTGCCACACTACCACCATCCCTACAACATTCAATAACAGAGATTCTTTGTTTTCAGGACACTCAGTTGCATGTGCATCAGCAGACTTCAGCAAGACCTAATATCTGTGTTATTCTCTTTCAACCACTATCTACTAAAGAGTCTGAGGAATAACGTTATGGCACAGCACTGCATCAAAATGAGGGAAGCTTGTTTCCCCAGTGGAATACCCTGATTGGAAGTGATAAGGGGTTGATATATTCCCTTAATAAGAGGGAGGCAGATGATATTGGGAATGATATCAATATTCCATTGTATCATGCAGATCTTTCAGAAACTGAATGACATTCCGATCTCTCCTGTTGGATTCGCGACAGGCAGAGTTGGATAGTAGGAACATCTGGACTACGAGCTGGAATTAACCTGCCAAATATCAAACTGGTAGTGTTTTGGGGTCTTCTAACAGATATTATCGATTTTGTGCAAATAGCAGGTAGAGCAGGCCGAGACCTCGGTACCTCATACTGGATTATCATCGAACTACAAGAAGTCTCCCCGTCGAGAGAGTATCTTCATGAGATGGCCCAGCTCGTTTATCATGACCGATTCATTGTAGTGCACAACCTCCTGACACCAACTACATGTATCTGGACAATGTGCGGGCTTTATATGGATGGGTTTCAAGGTGGTCTTTCCTGTCAAGACCAGGATGCACTGCAGTGTTGGATCTGTGCTGGTAATGATATTGGGAAACATCAAATTTCAGTATCACCTGATACCAAACATCATTTGAGCTATACAACATCCCAACCTACACAACTGCCCTCTGGCCCTACATCAGTTACCTTCCCTACACATTCTGCAATTAGCAACACAAGTCCCAATAATCCTGCTCCTGGGCTTCTACAACAACAGAGAGCAAGGGAGGCTGAGATAAGGGAGTTTATGAGTCAAGTGCTAGGACGTTGGAGCATTGGGTGTGTAATTTGCAATGTACTGGAAGGATTTACAGAGGGCAATCATCAGTTTTGGGAATGCTTCAACTGGAAAAGCACATATGCTGGATTGTTTGCTAGTACATTGTGGGGAATGAATGACAGCTGGAGAAAAAGGATTGATTTGATTCCTTATACATGTTGCTTTCACTGTGGAAGTACACAATCTCTTTGCCCTCCAGGGACATCTGGATGTGATAGTGCGGATTGTACATTTCGGAAAACTCTTTTTACTGCTTTATTTGCAGCTAGCCACCAACAGGAGTTCAGGGATCTGATGGTAGAACTTCCTCAGCAGGTGAGAAATGAGCCTCTGGTGTTTTGGAAGACATTAGGTGTTGCCATTCAATGGGGAGGTGAGGGATGCAATTGGATTATTGTATTTGTATTCAGAATTGCTACTCATCATGGATTATGGGAGGATTACGAAACAGATAGTCACTTAATTTAAATTGATGAACTGCATAGTGAAGAACTTTGTCAATGATGTTGGAGAATGTAATAAGTTCAGACGATAGTTACATACTCAATACACTGATCCATTGTTGGATGCAGACTGCAGTATATATTGAAGTCACAGTATCAATTGTAGGCAAAAACAGTAATCAGATACACTGCATTCAGACAGCTAGATATATCTAGTTGTCAGATAATGTTGATACATAATAGAATGTATAGATGGTAACCTCTGAAGATTATTGAACTCTGTCTGTGATCACTACTGATATGGACTTATGTGAAGGTTTGATATTTAGTAATCATATGTGATTGCAGCTGCATTAGAAATAA
>Ga0307512_10000116_pt1 | contig 101076 bp, 107 predicted proteins | sample 14_EM_MG_FD_200267 | JGI IMG/M metagenome (GOLD analysis project Ga0307512, IMG submission 200267) | Populus trichocarpa ectomycorrhiza microbial communities from riparian zone in the Pacific Northwest, United States - 14_EM | ecosystem: Host-associated > Plants > Roots > Unclassified...
TGAATTGGTGGCCTAGTAGTGGCTTTGCTTTCCAAAATCCTACATTCAACTGTGATCAGCGCCACAGCAAACCAACTTCCAAGCATTGTCTTTCTCAAGTTTCCGACCTCCTAATCTCACAGTTTCGCTTTGTGGACGGATTCCTTGGGGAATCTGGAAAATCTGCCGTGTCTAGTTCATTAAGATTCACGAGATTCACAGCCAGGAAGGACAGCATGCTTGATATACTTAACGCAGAAGCGGTATAACTTGAAAGACAAGCCTCCGGGATAGGGGTTAATCCGGGCATGTTAAATAGGAAATTTTCGACGACGATCAGTCTGCCGTCTGGCCGCAACCAACCGCGTGGGGCTTCTCGACTTGAGAGTAGAGTATCCGAGTAACTAGTACTTCGGAGTACCGACTACCTTGGACGACCAACGAGACTCTTGTCTTGTCTGATGCTGATCTTTGACTCGCATCAGCAAGCTATTCTAGACTACAACAAACAATAGCTATCTTCGCCGAGCCGAGCGGTATGAAGCGAGAATCGGAATGTTACCGCGGCGGGAATGTCAACATCGTTCGGTAAGGCACCTGTTTAGGTTCTTGCATTGGGCTGATTCCCGACATGTCAATGGGAACAGCAGATGCAATGCAATGGCATCAATTCCCAACGTCCATTCCTGTATACGATATCTTCTTCTCCCGTCTCCACATCATGCTGGACTGTTGCTAACTCATATTCGAAGGTGATTCCGATTGTCTCACTACTTAGCGAATCCATAGCACATTCACCTCCCGAACTTGAAGTCCAGGCCGACGAGATTCATGCGGTACGTGGGTACTTTCAGGTTGGTTTTTGGATAAGAAGCTCACCGCTATGCTGGTACCGTTTAGCTAGGTACAATCATATCGGTACTCCCGAGTTTGACATTGCATGTTTGTTCACGTTGCATCCCAAGCGAAAGTACAAACCCGTGGTCCCTTGCTTGATCTGACTTCAGTTCCTTTGAGGCACAGGGACCATAAATTGTGGAAATTAGAGATGAACGTTCAAAGGAGTCCCATGGAGAGATTCACAGTCAGTTCAATCGTATCTCCATGTCGATCTAGACTCCAAATGTATACAAGAGGCGAAAAATGATGGAATACAATGGTGTACTTTTTTCGGCACCCTTGATACGAAAATAGACATCCTCCGGCCCTCCGGCAAAGGCAATCAGTTGAACGGGTTATATGAACGAGTTATATGAACGGGTTAGCGCGGTGTCTGAGTCTGACATCAATTCTGATCTGTTCTACTTCCGGAGATTTCGCCGTTATACAACTCGACAAATCAGAATGAATCCCTTCAGTAAATTTCTATTAGATCTCTCGTGTGATACCTGTACGGTTCCTGCACTTGTATGCAGGAACACTTTAGTCGAGTTCGATCCCGGGGTTTAAAGAACAAACTGCATGAGCCAACAGGAGGTATCTCCTGCTAGTTTTTACAGCAGAGAGGTACTTCAGAAGTGCGCATAGTGGTTCTTCTCCAACCCCGCTATATGCAAATCTAGGAACGAATCCATGGCAACAGGGGCTGGTCGTATGTTCATCATTTCCCGTCACTCGGTTTGATAAGGCGGTATAGAGTCACCACCTAGTCGGCGGTAACCTGTATACCTAGACACAACAAACAAAGAATGTTGTGCTCGTGCTTGGCCTTATTGTGCCGTAGGTGAAGGAAGTGCTAACTGCAGCTGATACTGTCATTTTTCGCTGCCGATGGGGGAAGTGGGTACCGGTGGGATATACTCGATGCTATACATGCCTCGGAGTTCTCAGTTACCCGAGTCGAGTTGGATACGAGCCTTGGCTTCCCATTGTATTTGATTGGGGTAACCAAAAGGAAGGCCTATATGATATGGTGAGTGTCCCCCCACGGTGATACGAACTCCGAGTTCCCCTATCATCAGTGAGCAGAGGATTTAGGGAAAATCACTACTAGGGCAACGTGCAACAGCTGTTTCAGTTGATGCCGACTTGGGGTCTCCAGATAGATACCTGACTTACCATCTAAACCTAACAGCTGCTCATGTCTTTCTGCTTTAGATTATGTAGTTAGGCGTAAGCTGCACCAACAGCTTGGGCGAATCATTCTATTCCAGCGCTCTCTTCAAAAATTCTTATATGTGCCCAGTAATTGTACCTCCTTCGAAGAATTTGAGGGAGTACCTACCTTTGCTCTTTCACCCAGTACAACAGCCTGCGATGTGCCTGCAATATGGTACTAAAAGATTCCACCTGTATGTCCATTTGCCAATCTTTTCCGACGACAGGTTCGATCATAGATCCGATGCTATATTACCATATATACACACTTTCGTACAGCAAAAAGAGGCCCTCGCGAGCTTGATATCCAGTTTACAATTATAGACTAAGTTACAACACACAGCTGTCAGAGTCTTATTCTGTGAGCCATTGAGAGATCTGGAAGAGGAAGAGGAAGAACTACCTCGCACGCTATTCAGCAACAGTCTTTCTAACTAGAAGGTTTCACATACCGGTGGTGGTGATGGGTGGTCTGGTTGAGGCAGTGGTTGCCCAGGTAAGACGGGATTTCTTCAACTCTGGATGGATATTGTTGTACATATTCGCTAAATCTGAAGCAGTTCTGCTACATACCATTCTATCAAATTTCGCCTCCTCAGTTCTACCAAGCTGCAATATTGTCCGGTGCGTTTCCTGCAAACACATACGCATGTACTCCACCTGCGCCAGTCGTGTACCAGCTGGAAGATCAGCATCGACGCACAACAACCACCGATCGGAAGTAAGCAGGCCAATATGCGAGCTTAGATCGGGAGCGGGCAGCTATGGGGTATCAGATGCGTTTCGGGACCTGCAAGGAATTTCGGCCAGAATATCGAGTTATGTAGAGTACTTAGAGTATTAAATTGGCATCACTGTACGATGCATCGTCTAAGTACTGTGCTCTATTCATTGCACAGTACCACGTCACCCCTCATCAATGCCGATCCGGGCCGGTCCGGTACCGACGACGACAACGAGGATTATGCTGGGACAAAGTACATGGTTATTGCAGGAGAGAGTTGAGCTCGTGCCTGGAGATAGTGGTGGAAAGACTTGTAGCTTGAATTCTGGGTCGCAGTGTGATATATTTGGGTGATATTTCATGACTATGAATGAAAAACACGCCAGACAGGCTAGTCTAGAAACATCCTTTTCGGTGAGTTTCACAGAAAATCGATGGCTTCAAATTGTTGAACCTCGATTCATGCATGTCCCATCACTCGGAATTATTCTTGGAATGATACTACTCGTGTACTGAGAATCGATTGTCTTCCCAAAGCCCACACGATTCACACTTAACACCACCGTAACCTCTCTCATGTATCCTACTCAATCCCCAACTCCTCCGAAATCTTCCTAACCAATGCTCTCTTCAAAAACTGTTCTCTCGCCAGCGTTCTCGCATGCTAAATACCAATCAGTCTCTCCCCACTCAAAGGGCATTGATCCATCGCCTACCTTCAAAAAGACGTCCAACGGGATCCTTTCCTTATCCAGCGCCTTCCCAAGCACATAAATCGTATCCTCAATGGCCTGATCCTCCGCCACCAAATCATACAACTGCGTCTCAACCACACTACCTGCAACAACCATAGAATCAACATCAGGTAGTTCACGGGTTCGACACTCCTGTATCACCCCTTCGGCCATCGCGATGCGTTCACGGAGTATCTCAGAGTCGCTGTCGCATACAGCCGCGATGTGGCGGAGCTCGTGGGCTTCGCGTTCTAGGTTGGCGGTAGCGGAGTATAAAGCACTACCTTGCACAGCTGCGCTAGCGAGGGCGGATGAGGTTTGAGAGTGTGTTGTGGCGGCAAGAGAGTGCAGGTTTGAGGCAATGCAAGAGATTAGGTAGTCTTTTTCGGGGTTGGGTGGGGGAAGGGGAGCAAGGGAATCAGAAGCCGATGGGGGTGTGGCAAGTGGAGGTGCTGGTGAATCGAGAAGGTCTATGGGAAGCTTTGGTTGAGGTGCAGGAACTGGGGGTTGTTGATAGGGCTGCTGTTGCGGTTTCTGTTGCGGTTTCTGTTGCGGTTGCGGTTGCGGTTGCGGTTGCGGTTGCGGTTGCTGTTGCTGTTGTGGTGGGGGGTATCCTTGGTATGAGAGGGGGCGTGGAGTTTGAGGTTGTTGCTGGTGCGGAGGAGAGGGAGACTGAGCTTTTTGCGGTAGCGAGGGTAGCGGCGGCGGGGCCGTTTGGTGATAATTTTGCTGCTGCTGCTGGGGAAAAGCTGCGGCAGGGTATATAGGAACAGGACGGACCCGCGGTGACCCCGGGGGAGGTGTACAGTATTGCATTGGTGAAGCTGGCCCTGGCCCATATTGTGGGGGGATATTTCGATCCCCCGATGATCGCGGAGGTGGGGAAGGCTGTTGTTGCACATGATATTGCTGTGGTTGAGGGTGATGCTGATAATTAGGGTGTGTAGGGAGTGGAGGCGCCATCGGATGGCGTCGTAGATCACCAACTGGGCCATTCTGACGCTCTGTAAATTCCCTCGGCAGCGGCGGTAGAGGGGGAGGGCCTTTGGGAGGTGAAGTAACGGCCGGTGAAGAACTTCGGGGCGTCAATTCTGGCGGTAGCGGAGGTCTCGGGGGTGGAGCCACTGGCTCATTCTGTGGCGGTGTCGGCCCAGACTGCTTCGCCATAACTGGCGGCTCACGTCCAAATACACCTCGAAGCACATCGCATAGATCCACAATGTTTGATCTCTACCGCAGTTAGCTCAAGCCTGTCCATAGCTCGTGCCGGCAAAGCCCACATCAGCGTAATTGACCCAGTTGGCCAGGTATGGATGATAGCATTTTCCGGCAAGATCGACGTGGTTCCCGGGGCGTATCATCATATCTTTTGCCGGGGTGACGAAAGCAATAGGAGGCTCTTTGGGATACTGGTGCGGTACATATATCGAGATTGGAATGTTGTACGGAGCTCCTCGAAATATTACCGGCAACGTCCCAAATATATGAACGAGAAGCTCGGATTTACCATTCTCGTGAGCTATGGAGTGCTGTCAGATGGCATGCGCGTAGTAGTGATGCTATCACATACTGTAGACGCTAGTTCGTGGTGACAAGGTGGAAAGAGCTCCTAGAGTTGTTGCGACGTCGCCATATGTTCTTTGTGGATCTTGGTACTCCTGTACAAATGTAAACTTTAGCTCTCGGAAGTCGGGATCTGGAGCCTTACAGGGGCAATAACGCGGTGAAGCCATTGCAATACTTGAGGGGTAGGACCGCCCGCCGATTGTGGGGTGGCCATGGGTTTCATGCGGTGGAGAAGCCGGAGCGGGAAAGATGGTGGTGAATTGTAAAGAAGGCTACCTATGGATAAGGTTGCCAAGATAAGACCCCGCATTTCAATCACCAACTATCACCAACAACTCATAGAACTCAAATAGTACATTCACTCTCGGGGGTAGATTTGAAATTTGCCTCTAGAATCTGGGGGTAAATTTCTTAGATCTCTGGGTTCTGAGGAGACCATATGAGCTCGTACAGCTCTGCGTATTCATTAGCGTGTGCCGCCGTGACCGGACGAATTATCACGTCAAGAGAATCAGAGAGAAAGAATAGGCAGGCACCTTGATCTCTAGACAGTCATCCAGCGGACAAGCCCGAAATCACATCATATCTACCGTGAGGACCAGCAAGGCGTACATGCTTTACAATATATTGGAAACAAAACCATCTACCACTACCCACTATAGAATACTTACATGCAACAGGATGACTTTACCCAGAGGCAATGTGCCAAACAAGTCCCGAGAACTGAATGGAACACATAGGTGACCCAACCGAGCTAAAACGATCCAAAATGAAAACGCACGCATAAGGCAACAAAAAGCAAAACAACGAATAAACACCTCTTACTGAACCCATGCACGTCCTTGCATGCTGAAATAAATGAAACCGCCCATTCTAAGACGCAGTATAAAGGAAACAGAGCTGGAAATCAATTCAGCTTGACGTAATTCCCCGGAAACTGTCCCCTCTTCCCATTAAGCGATCCACTCCACCATTCATTCACGTTGCTAGTCCGCTCAACAATCTCAATCACATCTCCCACCGAAAAGCACAAATCTCCTTCTGTCTGTGCCTCAAAGTCATACAGAGCTGTGGCTTTCTCCGTCTCAACACTAAGATTCTTGGGTTTTGGTTTGGGTGGTGGAGGAGCCGGCTTCTTCTTCGCAGCGGCTGCAACACCCCAATTTCCTCCCGTTGAGTTACTCCTTCCGACGCCAACACTGGAAGCAGGTAATGAGCTTTTAGCGTCCAAGAGGCCGGAGGGTTTCGTAGACGGGCTATAGGGTGGGGGAGGAGTGTCGGTGATTCTATTTGGTCGTGTCATGTCCATTGATACCGGACGGCGGCCTCCTGCGGCAGCTTCCTCCGCCTTCCCGAATTTGTTGAATTTGGTAGCGTTCAGCTTCATTTTAGCACCCTGCGTCCGGAACTTAGTGATTGCTAATGCCTCGGTCTGTTCCTGAATGCTGCCTCGTTTCTTCTCAAAGACAGCTTCAACATCGCTAACAAGATCGAAATAGCCAATATCCACTGCCTGCATTTTTTCGTGGAGGGTGTAGAAGATGTTGAGTTGCATGTAATAGAAGCTTAGGAACAGCGGTTTGATAAACTCGCGCTCCAGCTGGAAGAGTTTCGGAAGTTCAGTTTTGAGCAGATCATTATAATAGTTGAATTCCTGGGTTGCCAGTTCAACATCAGCTTCGGCTTTGTAAATAGCTTTTTCGTCTTTCAAAGTCTTTTCCTTCTTGTCTTGAAGCTTCTTTAATGTTGTTCGATGTCGGTCGTAATCGAGTTGTTTGTGCTGGCGTTTTGCCGCAGTCTTGCGGATCGCTTTGATAACTTCCATCAATTCGTCCGCTGGCCGGATGACACGAGTCTCGATCATTTCGAGCTCTGGCGCAAGAGTGGCCTTCAGTTCGATAACGATGGCTTCGTATTCTTCACATGCTCGGATTCCCTCCGGATTACCTTCGTCTTTGAAAGAATCGGGATCGGACACTCGCCCGGATATAGGTTTGTAAATCTCGGCTATGGCTTTCGAAAACTCGAACTGGTGATCCAGCATGCCTGCGAGCCGTCATAATTAGCTTATGCATTGAGGCTCAACAGGAAGGGTGGTACCATTGATGGCATCAAAGTACCTGAGACACCAGTCAGTATGCGAGCCCCACTATACCACAAAAGCGGGGAATGTCGAACGCTTACCTCTTTGACTCGTCGTGCAACTTTTTTGTTTCCTGCAAATGCAACATCAGAGCTCCATTCCATAGAAGCACCAGAATCCTCAACTTACTGCTTCTAGCTCTTGAAACCGTCGCTCAGCGTCCAAGTATACCGAATCCTTTGTGTTTTCTCCCTAAATTCGGTCTTTAATTAGGCCGCTGGGTGAAGACGTTTGATGTCGGCGCATACCATATTAAATTTGTGCTTTATCGACTGGGGTGCCTGTATAGATCATGATGGTTAGCAATACTGCCTTATTCATGGCAAACAGTTTGTGTTCCAGGAGCACATACCCGTACAACACCCCGCGAAAAGCCTTTCCAACTCATCGATGCTGGTAACTAAACGGATACTGAAAACGGTAGTGAACGATTTAACTATAGCGTAGCCAAAGTTGAGTGATAATGACGAGATGGCGGGGGGAAGAATGGTAGGGGACTTCTGAGAAAGACTGAAAAGCCTTGATCGATCGGTTGTCCCACTTTGGCTCGATGACGACAATAGACTTGCGTCTTAGGTTGAGCTGTTTACAGCTCCACGTATACAGCCACACTCCGAAACAACGGCGATTAGTCAATTCATAATCCTCTCGTATTCGGTTGTGCAGCAGCATCGCATGAAAAGGAAGCCATCTTTGTGTACCATCTCGGCCCGGATCTACCAGCTTCCGCAGCCGTGAGCATCAGGTACATGACTGTATGTCTCCCTTCTGCACCGACAAAATCGAGGAAATCGAGGAAATATTATTGTTGAAAATTCTGTTCATGAATTTGACGTAAATTGCCAAGCGCTTAAGCTACTTGGCCCCAGAACGCGCGGCCTTTCTCAACCCTGAAGTCAGATTCGCCATCCGAAAGTCAGTATGTAAGGCTGAGCATCTTCCCAAATGGATGTTACCAAAAGCTCCGAATACCCGCCATGGACCCTGACAAGACAGACCGGGGAACTACCACTTAAAGACTCTCTCCAGGGACATTACATAGGCGGTCACTCGCTAACCGTTTTACAATAGAACCGTCGAGATCAGGAATGCGTCCATTCCAGTACATGAAGTACTTATGTGTATACCCCTCGTTTTGTGGGAACTTGGACAACCAAAAGGATCATAAAAAGCATTTATTATATCTCTTCCTGCGAAAATATCGATCGGCTTACCTATTGAACTTATCGAGCACATGCGAAGCTTAGATTCTTTCATCCTCAGACGAGGGTAATCTCTAGACACGAAGACCACTCACGATCATTCGATTTATATCTCTGACTTCGGAAGCAGCTACTATTCGGCTTACAGTCTCTGACTCAACTCCGTCTCTAGATAGAATTTCCCTGATAGCAGCCTGTACCTCCGTAGCATTGAACACAATATCTCTCGTCGAGATAATGCTTTCCTGCAAAGATCATGCAGCGGAGTCGTGTGACCAATGCGGGGACCTTCGAATTGATAGTGCTCCTCCACCTATAGTTGCCAATGTTTTGGAATTTTACTCCATGCAGTTTTCAGTTGTGTGCTAATTGCCTAGCAAAGTATCTTTGTCTGTGTCTGTCTCATGGTTCAAATTCTTTGAAGGATGATTTGGAAGTTTTCTGTAGTTGCGCACCTCTCTAGGAACTAACTAGTGAGTGATGTGGTTCAGGCATGGTATGAGAAACCGCAGAGAAGTCTTTGACTCTTGAGAAAGATAGGAGAAACCCCGTACATATCACCGAGAGGGTCCGTGTATTACCATCTAGTTCCAGTTCATATAGCTTTATGGCTGCAATCCGATGCGATTGATACGATAGTGATATGGAAGGCATATCTCTGTATCTTGAGGTCGGTCAACTCGACTCCACAACTAGGATCCTTCTTTTTCATGGGCAGGAATTCCATTCAGATAAAGGTCGTCTTCGACCCACACCTAACGGATGTCGGCAAGTTATTTCCTGAAGGCTGGGCAGTGAGCTATGTCAATAAACCGTTGACAATATGCAGCGTGGAATTCCCTGCAGTGTAGATCATGGTGTGCACTTGTACCGGTATATGGCGTTTACCGCACATAAGAGCATCTTTCTCACACACCAGAGTACGGAAAAGAGAAATTAAGATATGACGTGGCACCAGTTGTTTCGGGGCATACATTTCGTCTCCAGATATTTGGTCTCCGGATAAAATACCTTATCGACAGACAAGCTTTGAATGTGCGCAAGTACAAAAGCGGGGTACAGTGGAGGGGTACGGTGGAGGGGTACGGTGGAGGGGTAATCCAACCTTTACAGAGGGGGATAGTGGTAACGCGGATATAGTGCGGAATGGTAATAATCTGGAAATAGGGACTGCTTGTCTGTTGCACCAGCTAATGCAGTCCAAACAAGTCTTCCTAGGAAAGAGAACGGCATTAACTCGGTGTAGTTTTAGGTATTGTTTCCTGTGACGAATTGAGAGTGTGAGGACTACGGGGTTTTGGACCCTTACAGTAACAATCGACTGATGGATAGTTCAAGCTGCAATTGGTCGAATTCGTGAGTTGTAGTGTGTTTGTTGTGATCGTCGATTGTGCATGTGTGGTTGAAGAACATTGAGGACCAGGCCATCACAATATCATAATCTATTGACTCTGCGACCCATCGAGAGTGTTCTGAATCTCCGAGGAGGCCTTTTTCATGACTAGCTCTAAATGCTCCACAGCGTCTATTCACTTGGTATGAAATGCCGCCGATGTCCGCCCCAATGGCCTAAAAACCCCTTGTGCTCGTCGCTAAAGACGCTTCATTGCGCTTTTGCCTTTAGTCAGACTCTGCGCTCGAAGCCACATATATCTCGTTTCCTCTGCCTACCACTATACTAAATGCTAGGTAAAACCCAGTCAACCCGCACGTAAACGAACCGAGACCGCCTTTTCCTTTCTTTTTCCTCTGCGACTTCCTCAATCGGTCCCTTAACCCCGACTTCCCCCCATTTTGTACTGTACCGTTTTCTCAAAAGCCCACGCTTCACCTCCACACCCCTCATAACCGACTCGGCATCATCCTTTTTTCTGCCTGCCATCCGTACTAAGTACCAGGTACATACCATAGTCATAGACACCGTTAATCAGACTGCATTCCTTCGCGCTCCTCGTCTGGCGAGCTGGCTAGGGACTGCAATTACACCGGCTTCCAATGCCGCGAGGTTCAACGGGTTCTTCATCAAAACGGCAAGGCCTGCATTCCAACAATCACGGCAGTCTCGCACTACCAAAACGTTCGAATCGCTCACGATCTTCCAGCAGCGTCACTCCCCTTGCCGTCGCGTCAACAAACCAACCCGCAGTTCCGGAAGTTTTGACTGCGGCGGCACAGTTTCACTCGTCTATAAATGGAACGGCGAATTCGGATATTGGCGCAAACGGGTGGCACGGGAAAGGACAGAGATTCTACGATTGTTTAGGAGATGATAGCGACAGCTTTGGTGAGGGGACGAATAGCGCTATGGGAGAGCATCAAAAAATATATCTCAATCCGAATGGAGGAATGTCGTCGGATGTGTTTCCGTCAACCGTTCTCACGTCTTTTCCACTCCTCGATACAATTACGCTTCTCATCGTATTTCTGCAAATACCCCCGACGATTTTGACCCTCATTCATTCTTTGTTTTTCCTGCAAACATTTGTACCACCATCAATAACAATCTTCAGCGTCTCGACAACCGCATCGATGCCTTCCTTTACGAATTTTCTGCTCCAGGGCTCAAATGGCTCACCGTCTTTACTTACAATCATGTTTGCAGATTGTATTTTGGCATCGGTGTCGCTTTTCCTCTGGCCTTCTGCTTGGAATTTCCTCATTGATTTTGCACAAGCAATTATTGCGATGACACTCGGTGCCGGGAACTCAACCGGCGACAGTTTGCGGAATGTGGCGGTTTGTGCGGGGGTGATGGGTAGTGTGAAGGTCGTACAGGGTCGATTCAGACTGTCGGATGCTTGGGAGAGCATACAACCTACTCGACAACAGAGGGTTTCGCATATTTTATCTAGCCGCGAGGAGAGTATTAGCTGGCTTCGAACATTTTTCGCCATCCACATTGTCGCACAAGCAGCGATGAAGGCTACCAGACGATGGCTAATACAGAGACCTGAATCGGCCGATACATCTTCTGGGACACCGCCGGCAAATGTGAAGGACGGGCCAGCTAAACAAAAGGATAAAGATCCGGAAGCAGCCGCTGGTTCATCTCCCATGCTGACGACGGAGCGGGACAACACTGGCGGGAAACGAAAAAAGAAAACTCAACTTCAAAATGTTCGAAATAATCAACCATTGTGGGCTACGATGGCCAGCGCAGTGATACATATTGCGAAGGAAGTGGAGCGGACACAGCTTTCATCCGAAGCGTCGAACACAAACGCCGGGAGTGCTGGAACTGCATCAAATGACGCTACATCAGGTGGGGAGGACAGCAGTGTGTGGATAACGAAGATTAGATCTACAGAGATTGGCTTTGTGGTAGGGTTAGTTGGCAGGATAAAAGGAGAGGAGGGCTATGGGTATGTGGCAAATGGTGGGGTCGACGCCGCAGGGAGGGACTCGAGTTTTCCATTTTTTGTTCGTGTAAATGGGATTGTGTGGCCGCAAACGGATATACTTCCACTTGTCAAAACCCGGGATCTAGGCGATGCAAATGGGGACGCTGCCGTTCATGCAGGAGTGGAAGATGAGTGGGCAGTAGATATTACTGGGTTGACAGGATCAACAGAGTATGATTTCGAGTTTGTGAAAAGGGGCGGTGCGATTTTCTACAGCACCTGTGCTTGTACGATGCCTGCGCAAGGTAAGTTCTGGTGGGTTTCATACCCGACGAAATGCGTGCTAACTATAGTGAAGCATCAGCTGTTCCTTCGGTCAATCATCAACCGTCCAGACCACTTTCCCCCGTCACCACTCTCCTAAATTCCCTTGCCCAAGCCAAGACTTGTCTCGCCGAAACCAAATCCAACCTCAAGTCAATCAGGAAAACACACAAAGCAGCTCTTAGCGAACTCCGGAAAGAGATTGAGAAGCATCGAGGGCTGATTGGCAATGATCGGGGCGAAGAAAGGGCGTTCCGCCGTAACCTTGCACTGAGGGAGTCGATCAAGCGTGCTGAGGAAGAGACGGAAGTAATGGAAAAACAATTAGCGGATCTGCAGCAGCCTCCAGAAAAATTAAAGCCCGAATGGGAAGTAAAGAAAAAGCAATGGCAGGCGGAAAAACACCGTCTCGCCGCTGCACAAACTAAAGCAGCGGAGGAAAAGGCAAATGCTGATCGAAAGGCTGCGGCTGTTGAATCCGAACTCGCTATTCTGTCATCTAAGAAAGAGAAATTGATGGCCCGTCTCACTAAGCTTAACGTCGACCTTGGGAAGCTAGACTCCGCAAACTCAGAGGGCTCAGATACCAAAGAAAAGAAGCAGGCAGAGCGAGAAGCATCGGAGGAGCGCAGGGAAAGACTCGAAAAGGAGTATTTGGATGCCATCCATCGCCTTGAGACTCGTATCGAAGAGTATGGCGCTCAATCGCGCAGCAACTGGGCGGCGTATTACGCTTTAGAAAGTACCACACCTCAACAGACCGTTACCGATGTACCGATACCTAGTTCAGCTCAGGGATGCGGCAGTCTGATATCTAACCGCGAACGATCATCGAGCCTCTTCTCTGATGGGAGCGTCATCACAAACCTTTCCGAGTTGGGCAATCCTGGGGTTTTGCCGGCGTTCGGGCCTATTCCGAACAGACATGCGTCTGCCGAGTATACTCTGGGTCCTATGGCGGTAGTTGGCAGAGGTGAGGGAGGCGAGTGAGGACTTGTGCTACACTATTTTGATATCTACCTCCGGGCCGGGTTAAAGATCATGTGTGTGGGTGCTATCATTGTTCATCTCTTGGGTATCACAGGATGTGGTGAGGGGGGCAATGAGTATCTATACTCCCAATGAACAAAGGGTTGGAAGAGTTTGGGGTATTGGCCTAACTCTGCGGATTTCGTGGTACACATATTGCGTGCTTTGCCGTGTGATTTGACGCAGGTACAATTCGCCCCCAAATTTTGGTGCTCCGCACCCTAGGTACATGTCTACTTGCAGAATTAGGCTTTTTATGGCCCAAATTACTCTACAAGCATATGCGATTGCTACAGTTGACCCCCGAGCGCTCCAACCAACCACAGTGCCAGTCTGACTTTGAGAGACACACGTCTCTCGGTGCGCTGGAAGTCTTCAATTGTAACGGCCTGGGTGTTCTCTTGCAACCAGCCCACTTCTGATTCCAGTCTCTTCATTAATCCCTCATCCTTGGTAACGATTAGAGCATTCATCTCTACGTCCAGACTATAGGATCTTTTGGTGTAGTTCGACGAACCCACCAACGTGATGCTGGGACTATCATCACCCGGCATTGTTACCCATACACCTGGTTGGTTAGCATTCTCCACTTTCAGGTGTGGTCAGATAGAAACCTTTTGCATGATATGTCCAAGCGTTTGGGTCCTGTCCGTGGACCCCCTTCTTCCATTCCCGCAATTCAATTCGGTCCTTTTTACCGCATTTGATCACATCATCCAAGAAGCGCCGGGAAAGTAATGTATATGCAGGCGGCAACATGTTGGACACTCCTTTGCTACCATAAAATCCATTTGCCTCGGGAGCGGCAGTTACAACCGTTCCCTTCACCGACTTGGAGTTCAGAAGCAACATTTTCAGTTGTGGATGAATGTTAAAATATCCAGCCGTAAAAACCCACCTTGAACTCGCGGCATGTTCCTCAGCGAGTGCGCGCAACACAGTTGACAGAGCAGGATGTTCTGTTGATGTATCGGTTGGATGCAATAATGGTGTAAATTGACCCAAAGGATACACAATTGTCTTGGCTTGAGCTGAAATAGGACTCTGCCCTATCGTAGACGGCTGTATCACAGGATTGAGCAACGATGTAGCTGCAATCTTGAACTTTTCTGGTTCTTCAACCGGTGCAGGGGCAGGGTTGGATTCCGGCCAATCCAGCACATATCCACCTGCGTCCCTTGGACCGGGCAATACCCTATAACTTATGGAGCAAACGGTATTGTGTATGCGCTCAAAATAATCAGTCAATCGCTGGCAGGAGAATATATGGTACCTGTCCTGACGATTGGTGAAGTAGTCTGTGGACAGATTTGCTCTTCGCCGATATTAGTCCAGTAAATCAGATTCATCTCTATCTCCAGCTGCTTACCCCGATATGATAATCTCGTCATCTATCCCATATAGTTTCATGTGCTGCAGCCCCCATCCTTCGTTGAGCCGTTTGGGGATAACCTTCTTCTTGATCCCAGTGAAGTTTGGCGTATGATACATTCGGATAGTCACCCTGTCTTCACCGAACTCTGCAACCAAAGAGGCAAGCAATGAGGCACAGGAGGCATTTGGTGATTCTCGAGTTCCGCGTAGGGCATCCGAGAGGATTGAAACTCTTAGTTCCGGTTTAGACCTGAGAGCTTGTCGAAGAGTATCGATCTAACTGGTCAATAGTGACCATTGTTTCGTCTTATTTGAAGATAGTCAAACCAGCTCATGCTCCGCATTCCCGATATAGAGAGTGGACAGGAATATCCGTCTTTTCGCTCCCAAAATTCGTTTCTGTGTTGTGGTGAGTGTTGTTCGCCATTCAGACGTTGCACAGAATAAGTACCTTGAGCGCAGAATAGAAATCCGAAGGGCTTCTTATAATTTGTATCTTTTCCGCCTCCACCTCAAAACAAGGTGCAATTTTGTCGAGCTCATTCGTCAGGGAACCGAGAACTGAAGCTTTAATTGCAGGCGCCGGCGCTGGCAAAGGGGGTCCAGATGTCATGAAACGCTTTGCGCATGGCACGCAGGTATGCCGTCTTGAGAAGGTAGCCGGTAAACGTATAACTGCAGGTCGGAAACGAGTGACTATCATCGATATGAGGATATTGGCAAGTGGTAGCTGGGCGGTAAATTTAAGCACTGGGTAAGGTTAGGGTTTTAGGTGACACTAGGACTAAATTATGGTTGTGTTCGTTACCGTAGATCAAATCTCGCGGTTCCGTGGCTTGGAGCAAAGTCCCAGCAGTACCTGGCCCGGGATATTTCGTCTTTACTATACATGAAAAGGATCGAGCTCTTCTATGTAGCTTCCTTTCCAAGCTGCTCTTTGGTCGCCCCATTCCATTCGGCAAACTAATCTCAAGTCGTGGTCGTGGGGGGAGCGGATGTGTTTCTACCCCACGGGAGGTGCGGTTCGCCCAGGTGAGTTGCATATTTGTGCGGGGTGAAGAGGCACTGCGCTTCATACGCGCCGGAAGGACGTAACTATTTAAGTTCTCAGTGGATTCCGTGTTCTGCGGCCATCCATAGCTATGCCGCAATACCCAAGGGGAGATGTTGATCCTGAGGAATAGATGGAGGCTTGTTCTATGCATTATATGTCTCGAGTTCGAGGAAGGCGGACGATCGTCATAGGTTCCAAGCCAGGTAGAGCCGAGTGCTATCGAGTGGTTTTAACTTCGAGTGGGATTTTTGAGTTCATGTTCAAATTAAACCTGTAGTTTGAATGATTGAGAATAACAATCCCCTGGGCCCTATCTGCAAGTTGAATGTGTTTTGAGGGCTAGGATGGCAGACGAACTCGTAAACATGCATCGCCAACACACAACCGGAGGCTTCTTTAGCATGCCCGGGCGAAGATTTACAAGACTCCTATTTACTCTCTATAGTCAAGTAAGAAGCGGTACTTTACCTATGCGGTTTGTCCAGCCAGATTTTCGGCCGAACCAACATGCTAGGTGCGAGGCATTCTGGAAGGGCGGACTGAGTGATTCCCAATGACTCCCTCATAGGCCAACACAACGCACTTATCACCAACAAGCCACTTTTTTCCCTTCCATGAGCCACAGCCACGGACAGCTCGCCCAGTTGTACACGTAGGACGCAAGGAGGGATATCTATAGTTTGTCTCAGCGCTTCGCTGTGACCTCAGTGACGCATGTGCTTCCAGCCAAAGTTGCTTTTTTTGTTGTGCTACATGTCCAGTTATACTTACCAGTTTTTGAGTTGCAGAGTGGCGTACTTTTTTTCTTCCCGAGAAGATGGAAGCAGTTCCGAGCATCGGAACTGCCGGCGTGGGAAAAGGCGATGAAGTCCAGCGAATCCAGCTTGATTGGTTTTACTTTTACTTAATGTACCTTTATCGCGTGGCCATCTTTCTGCCATAGCCACCATCGGCTCAAGGCATTAGCATGGGCTGTCACTCGGTACACACCGTGTTTCTCATCCAACTAATGGTTGTGGAACAACCACGTTATAGATAGAGCCTTCTCACACCATCTATAATGCTGTTTACCGTGGTAAGTGGCGGATCGGATATCCGCAGCGTTCACGCCATGGCCATGGGGCTAACCTCCAGAAAAACTGCGCGTGTGATTGATACGATGTTGTGTTTCATTCTGGGTAGCAGCAGCCGGAACCGCATAAAAACTCAAAAGCCAATTCGAAAGCAAGCAAGCCAATCAGCTCGGCTAGCCCACTTCTCATGGGAGCAAATGCTGTGGAATCGTCCAGTCCAGAATCCACGATTTGTACGACAGACAAGACAGACAAGGTGTGTGATGCTGTGAGATTTCGATCCCAATGAGCTGAAAGACGCAGGAAAAAATCGTGTCACTCATGTTGCTTAGTCTGCTTTAACGTTCTTTTAAGCATACTAAACACTTTTGTTTGCTGCTAAAACGGCCTTTTGGTTCCTATATACAACCGTATTGTGCAGTAGTGACCATTAATCCCATCCATCCATCCAGATAGCTAACGCTCCAAGGGAGAAGGCAGGCAAAAATATGTAAAGAAAGCGAATACTCCAGTTGAAAGATAAACACCCCCTTCACCAGGAAAAAAAGCCGAATAAGAATTGGAAGGAAATAATGCAAAGCATTGAAATTTGCTCCCGCTTCCATCATAAAACTATACCCATTTATAAAAAAGAAAAAAAAAAACACCAGAGTCCATCATGTCTAATCGTAACAGTAAAAGAAATATTCACAAGAAAGTTTTGACAAAAAAATATCCAAACACAGCGAGTCCTTGGAGTCATATCGCAAGACACTTTCCGGGTATGGAAGTCGGTTCCTCAATGGCAACATTCAGGCTGAAATTACCCAGATCGGGCGTGCTCGTCCTTTGCCACAAATTTCCAACCCAAGTTCCCTCATCTTCTCAACCCCCTCTCCAGCCTTCCACAATTCGTCCCTGTCTTTCCTGCCGAAACGCGCCTTCCTGCGCTCCCGTTTCTTCTCCAACCCCTTGACGATATCCATGGCACCTCTGCGGATGAGCATTGGGCGAGTTGCCTTTTGCGGTGATGCGGTAGCCGAGTAGACCCTGAACGGTTTTCTGCCACGCCGGGCAAACCCAGGATTGCGGGGAAGAGATCGCGCCCTGACAATATTGCCTCCAGTCTGGAAGTGCGTGCGTCGGCGAACCGGCGGGGCAGGTGAGAGTACTCTACTACCACGACGAGAAGGTGGGGGTTGTGATGGAATGCGGCGGTTAGGAGCAGGCGATTGGGCAAGACCTGTTCGTCGAACAGGGGCCGGCGAGTACACGCGTCCACGAGGTGGAGAGTGAGTTGTCGCAGCACCACTTCGCATCCTCCAGTCTCTGCTCTGGTTACCGTCTGACGAGCTATCATCCCGGTTAGCCTTGGCAATATGCCGAGGCTTTGGCTCGCCATCAGAGTCCTCAGGCTCGGATGTGGGGAAGCTAGGATCGATATCCTGAGGAGTAGCCTTATGCTTGGAACGTTTCCTCTCTTCCAGGCAAGACAGATATGCTTGCTCCAAGGGCTTATCCTCATCGAAGGTACCACAAACGAAATCCGTACTATCGGGTAACTCTGGAGTGGAAGAACGTATCTGACGAGGCGAAGAAGCCAAGAATGGTGCGGGTGGAGGTAACAACATAGGTGGATGCAATCCATAGAAACCTTCATCGTCAGAATCATCGTCGGATGCGAATCCCTCTTCATTGTCGGTCTCGTTCCCACTCTCGTCATCATAGTCGTCTTCATCTTCATCTTCGTCCTCATCGTCCTGATCTTCCTCATAATAGTTATCCAGGTCGTCAGAATCCTCGGCTCCATCATCCAAGATATCATCCTCCTCCTCCTCGTCCTCCTCACCCTCCTCTTGCAATGCCTCCGCCTCCGCCTCCTCACTCAGCTTCCTGATATCCTTCTCCTTCCTAAGCACATCGTCAACCCGAAGTAATCTGGTCTTGTCAATGGGATGATTCGTCCAAGAATCGGCAGCGCTCTCGGAGTCATAAAGCTTCCTTGGTTCTGGATAAGTAATCTTTGATGTAACAGCAACTGGTTTGATATCGGCTGGGGTATTTACGGCAGCTGTTGCTGCTGCCCTGGATTCAGGTCGCTGGTTGTGGGCAAAGTCGATATGTTTCGGAGGTGGCGCTAATGGACAAACTGATTCCTCTCGCCGAGCACACATAAAAGTTAACGCGGAATTCTTCTTTGATGCGACTGGTTCTGCCGAAATTTTCTGGCCCTCCTCAGTCCTGGGTACAATATCATCTTGAGATCCACGCCGGGATGGCCCAGCGCTACAGGCGAAAGTAATTCGTTTTCTACCTGGTACTTCGATAGGTAGATCTTTATCCTCCACAACTTCAATCCGTTTAGGCTCGTTCCCTGGTTTGCCTCCTTGCAAGATTCCGGCAATCTGGGAGAGATACATAGGTGGCGGCGGGCTCGGTGAGTTTGATCTCGATGGACTCGTCATTCCCGCGTCACTCGTGAGGTCCACGGTCGATGCGCCACTTGTATTGCTCCAGATGGATGAATTGGACATGGAGCGTTCAAAGTTCGGTACGACGGTAGGACCGAGAGCTGGACTCGTGAGTAGCGCCCTGGTTAGGAGAGATTCCTTCGGGGGAGGATGATTGTAGAATGAATGCTTTGCGAATTCCCCATCGGAGAAGGATGAAGTGCGGCTGGCAAAATAGCTTGTTCGTTGGTCCGGGGGTTCGTCGGCCTCGTCGGCGAGTTCTTCGTCGCAGGACGGCGGAAGATTTGTCGCGTTCGAGGTGAGGAGGTTTTGCATGTACGAGAAATGTGGCGAGAAAACGTAGTGTCCTTGCTCGAACATGGCGGGATATATACTCGCTGATTACGTGAGGTAGATAACACTGCCCTACACCGATATAGCAACCTAACGACAAAAATTTCCGGACAACCGACTAATTTTGTACCAGACCGTTCGCTAGATATTCGCCCGAAAGCCAAAGCGCAGGTTTCGCTCGAGTCGAACTACACTGGCAATGGTGGGAGTTGATATAGATAGGTAGCAAGTCGAGGTGATATTTCCACTAGGAGCTCGTTCCTGTCGATCGAATTGTTCTAGTAGAAACGTGTAGTGACGCAGACGGCTCAAAGAACACAGCTCGAACACAGCGACGGGGTGGTCGACTCCAAATGAAGCTGTTGTTAAAGTCGTATACGGCCCATGATGAAAAGAAGGACTTCAAATAAGAGGATTTGGAGATGTCAAAACGGTGGAAAAGTGAAGCAAAAATCTCTCACGCAGAGATGATCCTTGAGATGGAATGCGGGGTGCGTGTCGGCTTTGTTGGTAGAAGATGAGAGGTTTGGTAATTCGTTTTTTATATTTATTTTTTTGCTTTCCTGTCGTCAACTAGCGATGGGATATGCGTTGTGTTTGTGTTCACGTTTGCGAGGGGTGAAGGGAACGGTGCGAGGCAGCGGGTGGGAGAGACAACGGAATTTGAAGGGACCCCGGTGGTGTAGGGAGGTGGACCCTAGGCCGGTGTGACAGGTCAGAATTGAGAGGAACGTTAAGCGACAGGGAATATTGGGGCAGATGCGAGAAGCCCGGCAGCCGCGACAAGACAAGGCAAGAGTATTCGATCATATCAAAAATGAACTGGGAGGACCCTTCGCACTCAGAAATCTCCAACCAGCCCACCTTCCTTCAGTTCAGTTCAGTTCTCTACTCCAGAGTAGATGATTGGGAACCCTGTCGCCATCGTCATAGCTGATGGATCACATTGTTACCTGCCTGCAAAAAACGCTGCAAAACACAAGGGTCATGCGCTGTTTAGAGCAGACCTTCCCAAGCTTTAGGACCCTGCCTATTACTGGCTGACGATCTTTAAACGTGTGCGTACGTGTGTGTGGTGGGTTGAGGGAAAGGGAGGTGAAAGGTAACAGGTGAGAGGTGAGCGGCTGTGAGGTTCACATCCCACATCCAGAGCGTCGTTCCGAACCAATCCCTCGACCTTAGCCCTGTACTTCTTGGTGAGAGTACGTACCGAGTATCGGTACTTTGTGTTGATGCCAAGGGAGCCAGAATCAGACGTCAAAGGAGCCATTTTCGAACGCTTTTCATCATCTTGGTTTTATTGGATTCCACTTGATCCCTCAGAGTCCTCACAGCCACACCTCACATGCCGATCGGCCCTGGCCAGATTTACCCGTCCGTCACGTTCTCCAGCGCTCGACGTCCACAGGAATCTCTCCAAGGCCAATATATAGCCAACCACTCTTAACTAGCCCGTTCTTTCCTTTCCTTACTACCAATAGCTTTTCCATATCCTTTCAAGGACGTGCTCCTCACTTTGAGCTTCTCGGTGGCAAGCTGACAGATGAACCTTGGTTTGGACGAAACGTTGTTGTACTACTTAAACATGTAATACCCCCATCCTTTGGACAGGCTTCAGGTATTTGATAGAGTTTGGCTATGGCGTTCATTCATTAACCCCCCCCCACGCTTTCAAGTTCGATAATTTAGTAGCCTGAAATGTTTGCCAGGTTAGAGGATTACTCGTAGTATTTGGTGCGAGAAAAGATATGCCGGGACGGACGATCAATTCATAGCTAAGAGACGGGATATCATCATTTTGAGACAGCACTTTTACGATGATCATTACCTGCTTCGCCTTTGGCATCTCCTGAACATAACTATTCTTCGTTCGGTGGGGGTATTCGTGCTGGCGACAGTAGATGGTGAGGTTCAGTAGAATGGCTCGTGGCAATGCTCACCATGGGGGGACAAATGCATCCGGGAGTCCACGGATGAATAAGGCTGACCCATTGATATATTATATCCTAGGTAACTCTTACTCAGAATTGTGTAATTTCGATGTGCTTTGTTTCCGGACGACCACGCAACAATTGGACTCTTATACGGAGCTGAAGGCATCTTTAGAATCATAGAATTGGCTGAGTATAGTACTCGTGGTAGGAATATAAAGTACCAAAACATGCAATGCAAGTCTCAGCCACTCAGAAGTTTGGTTACCGTAAGAAGTATCAGTGGTGAAAAGAGTCCGAAAATGGTCGCCTTGTTGTCCGATTCCAGCTCCCTTGGCACAATACGCTCCTAATTCTCGGCAGCGTCAAGCCAGAGAGCGGCGAAGGAAGGCAGATAGAGTACTTGATATCCCAAGGTTGGTATTGCAGTAGCAGTGGCAGTAGCTGAGGTGCCGAATACATAGCAGGTCTTGTTAATGTAGGTACCGAGATATCTTGGCTATGCTTGCCTCTGGGAGTCTGCATACGGACCTTCGGTAGGTAAGCTGTTGATAACAATTACCGCACTGCTACTAAAAAATTAACAACTCTTTATTCTCGTGCTCGACGACGAACGTGTGGCTATTACCAACGAATGATCCAGACGCTGCGCTGCTGCTCGCTCGCGGCGTCGGCGGCTGACCCGTTTCTTTCTTCTTCGCACGAATTCCCTCAGAACAACAGAACAGAAGCATATAGTACAATATATACGCCACTTCACTTCACTTTCTTCTTTGGCGCAGCGCAAACAACACGTCTAGGGTTGTGAGTTTCGAGCGAACACAAACGAAACCACAAACACGAGATCATATGAAATCCCGCATTCGCCATTTGCCTACGCTAAGCTTCGCAAGACATCCTTCATCTCGTCTCACGATAATGCGGGGAAAGCTCACCCCCACGCAGCTCGTTCTAATTGGTGGCCCCATGAGCTGCAAGATACCATTTGTTACTCCACAATTTCGGATAAGAAAAGAAAAGAATTGGAGGAGAAAAAGAAACGAAAGAAGGAAAGAAAGGAAAAAATAAGAAACAGATAAGTTTCGAACTCTGCAACCACAAACTTGGTCTGAGAAGGGGTACAATCGTCGTCATACTTCTACAGATCACCTGTACTCAAAATTCGCAATGATATTAACTGCCCACGATCTCACCGGGATGGATCGTGTAGGTTGGCATCTGCATCAGCAATTGGCATAATTACCATACGTAACATAGCGTCATCAGCTGGTTCGACTTGACTGTTTAGTCCAAGTCAAGAGGGGTTTTTTTAGGGGAGACTCTGTCTATCCGAAAACATTTGTGAAGCTTTTATTCATCAGATCGACTCTCTCAAATTGCTTGATTTGCCACAGGTGGAAGGGAGAGACGAGGACCCTTGATGACGGTCAACAACGGAGCCAAGCTAGTGCGGAGCTCTAATAGCACGATTCACCTCCGCCACAAACGATCATTGGTATACGTATCATATGAATAGGTAGAAACACTTCTCACTTCTACTTAGTCAACCAACGTCAGTGGACACTATCAAGAAGTGGGATAATACCAGGTGAAGGACAGTTCCCACCGACCTGACGACTACAACACCATCTAAGTGACGATCGGATCCCTGGCTATTCCTTAATTTAGCTAACTCGAGCTCACGTTGTATCAAATATTTATGTTTGGCCGATCCAACCGATGGAAAACGAAGCAATCATGAACCCGCAAGCCCCGTACCGACCATACCAGCCTTCCTCAGTGTCCCGCCGACATGTATGTATGCCAGGACGACTGCACAATACAGGCGCTGATCACCCCAACGTGCTCTGGACTAGAGTATATGTATTTGTAATCGCTTGGGATTGCGTACAGGTAATGTGGTATGCCGGTTGCTGTTGTCCCATCGGTGCGCTCCCCCTAAATTTGTTCATGTGTTGCCGTACTGGTGGCGCCCGGCCGGGCGTAGGTATAGCATACAAAAATTCGAAATTTTGCGTTCTTGGGTTAACTACATCGCAATTCGATCGCCACAAAAGTTCAACTTCCATTCGGCAGTTTACCTCCAGGTGAAATATTGTCGAACTTGGCCTTTTGGGCGACTTTTGCCCCCATTTCTGAGATCAACCGAACTTTCCACCAAGAATGGCGTTTTAAATCCTCTTCAACACCAACAAGAACAAAACTCCTAACTTGAGTTCACGTCCGAAGCTACCGAGCGTGCCTCCAAGTTTGGTGACTTGGGTAGATACTAAAGTGCTAGACTTGACACATCAGCGCCTTGTAATATGCCGGGGAGGGGGTATAGGGCTTATCTACCTTGGTGTTGGTTTCTGTTAGATATTCGCAGGAGACATTATATAAGCCTACTCGGCTGGAGCCTGGTGGCAGTCCGCATCTGCACAGAACCTCGGTAGTGTGGACCGTCCGATGTACCGGCAGCGTATCGAAGCGATGAATCGGCCATCTAAACGCCTAAGCAGGTAGTTACCAGGGTGCATTGAGCACATGCAGGATCTTGTCGATTCCCTCACACATGCCTGAAATCCAACACTTGCCTTAACCGCCCGACCGGCCAATTCCGTCGTACGTGGTTTGTTCACCCGATAAGCAGAATCCCAACTTTCGAGGTTCGGCCCGATCAACCCACTTGTTGCACGAAATCACATTCGACAGGGATGGGCCTTATTTCCTCCATGCAGCGTGGGAAATCGATAAATTGTCGCGAGATCTTGCATACGCGACAGGTCTGAGGTGTGGTAGGTTATCTGACACAAATATCTGTGGATAATTACGCGGTAGTTGTACTGTAGGAGGTTACAGGCGATAAGTTCTGGAGTAAAGTGTTGCTTATCTGGTCGCATAGGTTGGAAGAAGACAAGGAACGTCGATGCGAAACGGAATTTGGAACCTGTAGAGGCATAAAAGGGTTTTGTGTTGTGCGGGTATTGTACTCATAGAGTACCTAGGTACATGGTTCTCGGCGCTATCTCCGGCGACTTTCGTGTCCCTCTTGAAATGAGCAGGAGAGCGGTAGGTTCAAGCAAGAAAGATGCTGCAAGACATATGACGGTAGGCAGAGCGCGAAGTTTCTGAAAATAGACATATTTAGCAATGATCTTCGTTGAGCCTGCCAGGCTATCGCAGCACTTCTATCACTGACCAACTCATTCATGATGTAACCATAGCTTCAATTCCAGAAACTAGGAATTAAACTAAGTGAAGCTACATTCATAGCGCCGTCTATAACCAACAATCAGTCAACGAGCAACCCCGAACCGACGACCAAAAGAAATGACTTTTCAAATGAAACAAACACCAAAACGCCCTGCCAAATGCTACGGGTACAGTCAACCGACACACCTCCACCTATTACATCTGCTCACTACTCCCGAAAAGCACTCTTCAACGCCTCAAAATGCTGTTTCTGCTCCACCGCCAGTTTACCATTTGTATCCTGTCTGGGTGTCAGCAGTCATCCCCGAAAGCACATACTTTACTGTGGTTACTAACCCCAATAATCGTCAAAATCAGCGAGTAGTTGTTGAACAAAAACCTCTCCCTTTTCCTCGCATCACTAATCCCCGAGCTCAGCTTTGTCAAGAACGCTTCGAAGTCACTCCTCAATCGCCCTACACTATTCTGCACGGGCTCATCGTCCCCCGCCTCTGCACTCAACGATAAGATTCCTTGTAGGAGACTCGCAAATCGTTGCGTCAGAAAATGAGGCGCCGCACTCTGTTTTGATGCAGGCCCAGATACGGCTGTTAACATCCTGCTGTTTGTGTTGACGCGGCGGAGACTCTCGCAGTGTGCATCCATGACGATTTGAAATCGCGGCCACAGCAACATGTTGGTCGCATTCAGATATCCCTCCGCTGTGGGAATGCGCCGCTTTTGCATCTCAAAGAGAGCGTATTGATTTAATCTTACACAGATGAGGACGCCAAGAGAGTCGAAGGTGTTGTCAATCAGACTTTTTGTAAACGCTTTTCCGAGGTTAAAGGCTTGCTCAAAGATCTGGTTGAACATATATGATATTTGATCGTATTTTTTGTGCGCAAAGAATTCACTAATGAAGGTGTACTCTGAGGAACCGTTCTCGATGAGTGCTGCATTGAAGTGACGGAAATGGTATTCGGGGTAGTGTGTTGTTTTGTCGTCTTCTGCTTGGTACACGGTCATGATAGGTGCTGTACGGTTGCGCAGTATCTCAATACGTCGACCTATGTTGAAAGGGTCGTATGTGGGCCCCGACGAGCCCTTCAGAGAAGGCATGATACCGCCTATACAGGTTAGCCAGTAATTCTGACTAAAGGACCGAGTATGAATCACTATTCCGTGTAGTCTCTTCATGACCGAGCACATCGTTCTTATCCATCGTGTGTAACTTCACCTTCTCAAATGTTTTGTGATATCTCTGGAAATATGTTGAGTAATACCACCGCATGGTATTGGTGTATGCCTGCGCGATTTCCTCTGCAAGCTGTGAGTGATGGTTTGCCATAAATTGAAATAGCTGTCGATACTGGAGGAATCCTTGTTGTTGGATAAGCTGCGCATTTGCTCCTGGTGTCCGCAGCGCCTTGATTCTTGACACGAAGAAATCTCGCACCCTTTCAATCGTCTGATTTCGTTAAACCCAACCATTTCAGTCGAAGCCTCAGGTAGTACCTTGTGGGTAATCTTCTCCAACTCAGGTAGGACTTCTCGCACAGCCTTGACCTTTACCGGGTCCTTTGCTTCGATAGCTCTTATCCGGCGATCTGTCTCGTGAAGAGCTTTGACCCAAGTATCGTTTACATCACCCTCCACCAACCGTCGCACATCATTTGGAGGGAGTACAATATCGTCGACTATCGGTCCCAACAGTTTTTCAACTGTCTTCCGGTTCTCTAGTTGTTTGTTGAGCATCATAGAGCGGTTCTGTAATGATTCAATCTCTCCACTAACAGTACCCAGATCATTCTGAAACGCTGACAGATATGATTCCACCGATTTCAACACCTCGTCGCAAGCTTTGATACTCCGATGTAAGTCCTGGAACTTGTCTTTCTCGTTCTCATCTGTACCTCGTTAGCATTAGCACTTGATACAATACCATGGGAAGTTTACATTCTTCGACCGATTGCTCGCTATACTCGCGCATCTTTGGCGAATTCGTCCCAGCCTGTACAAATTCCTCCAAGCTCAACCCTCCGAAGTCAATATCTTCGCCATACTCTAGCTTTAAGACCTCATCCACAATATCCGCTTTCTCTTTCACCCTCACTGGTACCCCCAAAATCCCCTCTAACACACCCAAAGGATCTCTCACTCCCGGTGGTGGTGGCATCGAAACTGCCTTCCTATACCCCATACCCTGTTGCTGTATCAGTTGCCCCGGTAACGATGTAGTGGACACATTAGGTGTGTTTCCACCCGCGAGGCTGAGCATCGATGAGCGGTGGTTGAGGGGAGGCCGGACAGGGCCTGTTGTGAGACGCCGGCCAAGCGGGCTGGGTGCGTAGTTGCGCTGTGGGACGGCATTGTTGTTAATTTGTAAAGGCGGTGATGCGGATCGCGGAGGTTGAGGGGACGGAGTGGACCAGTTGCCTGGTCTCCACATTGTTGCAGCGCGGTTGGAGTTGTGGTTCGTTGAGAGCTCTTACTGGGATGGTGAATGTGAGTAAGGTCGGTAGAGCCGCATTGATATTAGGGTTGCATTTCAACATGTCACTCGACATACTCGAGTACTGTCCCGGCAATTGCGGATGAAACACTTTTTTTTGCTGACCGGTAATTTTTAAGATACGCTCCTTGTCTGACTGATAATTGTTTGGGTACAGTGCCGTCTGACAGATATATACATAAATAACCAGCCTCGGTAGGGCTAGCCTATGTAGAGCAATAAGGCATATGGATACGGGCTTATGGAGTTCAGCCGTCATCATAACTTGACGAGTGCCAGTAGCAGCAGACGCAGAGCTGCCCGTACAGGAGGGATACAAATGGGACCAGCGGAAGATTTTGACATCGGAAATATCACACTGTTTTAAGGCCCGAGACTGGGCCTGGGAAGCACTTTGTACATAACCTCGCTGTAGAAACAAAACCATTCTGACGCTGACCATTGTACTTGATAATGAGATACAAACACCCCGCCTGACAGCTGACGTTTCATCCGCAATTGCTGGGACAGCATTTTAATTTTACTAATTTTTAGCAAGCCACTACTCTTGAAAATTCACGCTCTCTTGTGTTTCTTGAGCTATGTACTCTACCCATTGGAATGGGTTGCGGCGGTATCGTTCTGGGTGCCATATCAGTCCCACATTTGGATGTAGCCTTTTGGTGAAGTAAGTGGGATCGAGGATTCGTGTCATGAGTTAAACGAAGCTTGAAGTCCTTCAAAAAGTCCGTGCTGCGGGGGGGGCATCTGTGGCTGCATACATGCATGACAAGACTTAAGGCAGCATCCCTAATACGAGGATTACGAGGACCTACCGATCAATCGAGCACAACTTGTGTATCCAACAATCAAAAGCTATATAACTTTCCAGATTCCCCAAAGAATCTTTCTATCATCACACCATGGCTTCATGGACCACGCCGCTTCATGGTCACTGCTTCTGCAACGGGTGCAGCTATACCCTCGACCCATCCCGTGCCCTCCAAACTGAAGCCTTCAGCAAAGTTTTTGGCGGAAACATTATCGCATTCCATGACCGTAGTTCCTATCACCAGCATAACCAGTAAGGTGCACTAAAGCCAATAGATTGTAACGACTGCCGCCGTGCCACAACTTCCCTCGCAACCGCATACTTCATCATCCCTACAGAGTGCCTTATCTGGTCTGATAGTTCCTCGCAACACCTCAAAACTTATGTCTCTTCAGAAGGGGACGTAGAAAGGCAGTTTTGTGGATAGTGTGGTACCGCGTTGGTATACTACAAGAAGTCGAGGGCCAAGAGGATTGAATGTATCGATGTTACGATTGCAAGCTTGTCGGAGGAAGACATTCAAAGGCTGGATACACTCGGGCTCACGCCTAACAGGTTGCATGTTTGGTGGGGAAGCGGAATTGGGTGGTATCAGCGAGAGTGTTTGCAGGATGCGAAAGAGAACGGAATGAGGGCTTGGAGCAACGGGATATTAACAGACGAGTTCAAAGTTGATGTAGACGCAGAGATGGCGAAGGCGAGGGCGAAGTAGTACGATACTTCACTCAGAGGTCGAACAATTTTGTATGGCGAACTTGTTTTGATCATCCAGATATCTCGTAAAACCTAGAGTACAAATGTCCCAAACTCCGTGTTTTGTTTTGTTCCCACACCTGACTCGAGATGCTTAAGCGTTGGAGGAGAGGATGTCCGAGTCACCCTGGTCAAGGATAGCCATGGTGGAGCAACGGAAGAGTTTACCACAAGCGGTACCAAGTTCAATCTGCCCCCCGGATAGTCAAGTCAGCAAGGCTGGTTCCCTCCGAAGCAGAAGGTCTTGCTTCTTCTCAGGGATGAAGGCCTAGATATAAGATCCACCCATTCGCTACATAGGCGCCAGCGCGATTATGGGCTTCTCGAAATCCAGGCCTCCAGAGAGTCGAGACACAATCCGAAAGCAATGGGAGAGGTTCGTACGTTGTTACCAGCGAAGTGGTGAACATTGCACTTGCCAAGCATGGAGTAGTACTCAAGCTCGGACTTCCTGAGGGGAGGTGTATTTCCTATCCATCACATTCTGGTCAACCAATTCATTCTGTTTCAAAATCGTGATTGCAGATATACCGGCAATGATGACGAGCTTGGCCTTTCCGGAACGGAGCTGCTTCAGCGTAGACTTGTATCCAAGAACATATTTGCCGGACTTCATAACAAGCGCAAGGCGCGAGTTGATGCTGTCCGAGCCGGTCTTCTTAGTCTTCTTGGAGGGAGCTGTTTCGGCATTTCGTCAGGCAATGAGTTCAGCAAAGGTTCATTTGAGAGAGGAACATACCCATCTCTGCACTTCCTTTGTTTGGTTTGCTGAAAAATTGTCAAGAAGTACTCCGGTATTGTATTGTCGTTGCCGTTTGTCGTTGTAGAGCGGGGACTTTTCTGGCACCTTTGTGGGATTTTAATGTGTGGAGTGACTGCAACGATTGGCTTGGCGAATCTTCAGGGCATGCTTTTGTGGCTCAACAATTTCCTCGCTTTTGTGGCTAAACCTTAGGGTGTTCCTGGCAGTGATCAGTCCTCTATCGAAATTTTGCCAGCCGTGAAGTAATGGACCAATGGATTTATATAACGCGTTCCCTGAAAGTTGTATTAGAGCCTTGGCCCCGACGGTTCACAGAGTATCAAGTTTTCTCTGCCATAATTTCGAAAGTCGGAACATTGTTTGAAAAGATCACGTGACACGTCATCTAGACGGTGCAAATTCGAACATTCAAATGTCTAAATAACGAAGATATCAGCAAAACATGCGTGTTGAAACGGCTCGGTATAATCTACACTAAAGCGTGGCATTCTCGTGAGTCTTGGTGAGTTGTGAGACTCAAGAAGGAGTACCCGGAGCTGGGCCGCTAAAGGCCAACTCTCGCTTTCTGCCACGCCATCGATATCCAACTACCGACTACCAACTACTGCAGGAAGTGCTTCTATCATTCCATTCCCTCCGACTGAAACGACGTTCCGCGTTCACGATAAACCTCACGACCTCTTCCTTTTTGACACTCAAAATAAGAACTTGCAATCATGTGGATTGTTAACTGGTGTATGTTCTCCTGGTCGACGGGGGTAGCAGCGGCAGCATTGCTAAGCTATCACCCCTCGAATATATGGGTGGTTGGGCACGCCGGACAGAGGCTGATCTTTATGGTGCACAGTTTATGATGTTTTGTCGTCGCTCGGACTCATGAACAAGCATGCGAAGCTGCTTTTCTTGGGTCTCGATAACGCCGGAAAGACGACGTTGCTTCACATGTTGAAGGTTCGTACTTACTCGTACTACTTGTTACTACCCGGAGTTCTCCATTGGTTGTTGGAGTATTGTTCTCACGACCAAAGGAGATATCACTCTTCTATCTGGCCGGACTGGAATGTTAACTCGCCAACTTGTACAGAACGATCGTGTCGCTATCCTCCAGCCTACTCTTCATCCTAGTGAGTCTATAGCGCCCTGGCCCTAGCACGTGCAGTTTAGTGCTAAATTTCTTATTCATAGCTTCCGAGGAGCTCGCAATTGGCAATGTAAAGTTCACGACTTTTGACCTTGGCGGGCATCAGCAAGGTAGAGCATTCCAATTCCCCTTGCCCCATCCTGCAGCACTACTAACGCTGCACCTCTAGCTCGTCGTCTCTGGAAAGACTACTTCCCTGAAGTCTCCGGCATCGTCTTCCTTGTTGACGCCAAAGATCAAGAGCGTCTCCTCGAGTCCAAGGCAGAGCTGGACGCGCTCTTGTCAATGGAAGATCTTTCCAAGGTTCCATTCTTGATCCTCGGCAACAAGATCGATCATCCATCTGCTATCTCTGAGGAAGAGCTGAGGGGCGTGTTGGGATTGTACCAGACGACCGGCAAGGGCAAGATCCCGCTTGAAGGTATCAGGCCGATTGAAGTCTTTATGTGCTCAGTCGTTATGAGACAGGGTGAGTTATTCCACCGCCTCCGCGAGAGAGAGGAGTATGATGCTGATGGGTAGATTTGCAGGTTACGGAGAGGGCTTCAGATGGATATCACAATACGTTTAGATCGATTGATTTCCGCCAAATACTTTCCTACCGCACTTCTTCCGACAATGAATCCCAGCAAATTCAAGTAGACAATTCTTACGACGGGACGTAGAACGGTGGGTGAAGTGATGGATTTTGATGAATGGAGAGCAACGACGACTGGTTCAATTTGGGGTTGTTCTGCCGGGCTTGATTTGCTGTTGTCTCTCCCTGCTGCTTTTGTACGACATCAGGCTTTTCTTCCGACTTTGTTTTTCTTTACCTTTCCTGTGTTTTGCTATATTGGAGTATGTTCCTTTTTGTGCCTTAATACTTTCTACACAATAGTCCTTTTAACGTTACATTTCTGTTTTGTGGGGACAGACGATGTATTGTGAAATTTCCTATCTGAGCTTCGTCATGGGTATGCACCCACCAGAAACCCATTAGGTACAGTTTACAATGTACACCTATGCGTCAATGTGATCTACCAGAATCTTAGGTTCCAACACTGAGTAATGCTTAAAGTAAGACTTGAAGAGTTTGACGGCATGTTCAATGTCGTGAGCACCACTATATGCCACTTAGTTCAATCCAATTTTTCCAATCCAAATGGGGGGAGAAACATACCCGGTCTCACGAATGCTATGCATACTCAACTGCGCATTCCCCATATCTACCGTCCTAGCACCCAGTGCAGCAGAGAGCATAGGTCCAATGGTTGATCCACACGAGCTATCGTTTCTGACCACAAACAGCTGCAGCGGAACCTCCGCCAGCTTTGCAACCTTCTCGGTCATCACAATACCGGGGGAGTTGGTTGCGTACCGTGCATTTGCGTTGACCTTGATAACGGGCCCCTTGTTCATCTCCGGTCTGTGCGAAGACTCATATTTGGCCGGGTAGTTAGGGTGTACTGCGTGCGCCTGGTCGCAGGACCAGAGCATCGACTTGATGAGACATTCCTCGTAGGCAGAAGAGGACGGCGGGACAGAAGAATCATCCCCGGATAGGACCGAAAGACGACGTATCACTGCGGGGAGAAGGTTGGAGTCTGCCCCTTGCGCCGTCTGAGACCCAATCTCTTCATGGTCAAAGAGAGAGATGAGACGGACCCCGGTTTCTTCATTAAGGGCGTCGGGGGATGAGAGAGATTCGATGATGCCCTCTGTTGCGCAGTACGACATTACGAGGTTGTCAAGACGGCCGGAGTAGATTAGTTCATCACTCAGACCACCGAGAACGGAGGACTGTGTATCATAGAGAATCATTTCGAAATCCACTACATCACCAACAGAGACGCCAGCTTCTTTAGCAATGCGCTCGACGATGGGGGCGTGGTGACGTTCGGTGATGGCGGCGAGGGGCTGGAAGTTGTCGGTTTTCTTTTCTTCCGAGTTGGCAGGCTTGTTGAGTTCTGCACAAGCGAGACCGGCAATGGGGAAGAGCTGGGTCTCTTTATTAAATTGGAAGCTTTCTTGTCGTTCGAGGTGTATGGCGAGTGTGGGGATTCGCAGAATTGGGCTGTCGACTCTGATGAGCTTGGAGATGATGTTGCCGCCCTTCTCTCGGATCATGGCTCGACCGGCAATGGAAAGGTCTCGGTCAAACCATGTGTGCCAGAGACCACCTACAATTATGTCAACTTCTGCGGCAGTTGATGGGAACATGGACACGTATACCTCCGTATGTCTCGACACCAACTTGTATGTATGATCCATTCTCGCCAAACTTTTTGGAGACGGGCTTGATCCTCAAGGCTGGGGAGTCCGTGTGAGCTCCAAGCAATGACATACCGTTTCCTGGCTGCATGAGAAGTCAGGAAAAGTCCCACCCGCCTTTGACATCTGGACATACCTTCCACTTCTGCCCCACACCGAAAGCAATGATGGAAGAGCCATTACGAGTCAGAAAATACTTTCCACCCTTCTTCACCGTGCTACTCCAGGAGTCTCGTTCCTATTCCAAGGTTAGAATGTGGTCTTTCTTCTTACCTAAGGGATGGGGGGGATATACCCTTATCTCGCAGAAACCAGCCTTTAGAAGGCGCTGCTTTGCGGAATCGACGGCGTGGAAAGCTGTTAGTTTTGATCAGCCGAGAGGTAAGTAGCTCGAGGAAGAAGCTCTCACGAGTTGGCGAAGCATTGACAAAGGAAAGGAAGTCAAGTGCATATTTCTTGGAAGTTGCAGACATGGTTCGCTGCGGACTTGAAAGTGGTGGATTTCAGAGCAATAGAGCGGGGTTTGGCGAGGAAGAATGGCGGGGAAAGTGGATGCGGAGGTGAAGCGAAGGAGTTGTTGACCCAAGCTCTGCCTTCTTTGGATCACGCGCGTGAACATTTATTGCTACTTCTATATATCATTATTCGTGGTGTTTGGGGTTGTCGGTTGATGGAAGAACGGTACTGGCACTGACGACTAAGTAGGTAGATCTACAGGATATTCGCATCCTTTTTATTCTGTTGAGTCCTAATAATTCCAGGTGTTGATGGGGAGAACTGTGTTGGGTGTATTTACTAGCCACTGCTGAGCGCGAAGCTACAGCTACAAGGGCGTCGTTGCTAGCCAACGAGCGGAGCGAGAGCCCTGAGAGTAGAAAAAGCTGAGGTGTCACGGAGCCGTCGTTTGTTGTGGTTCAAGGTTGTTGTTTTTGTGCATTCGCGTCAAGATCGCAGGCAGGAACCGAGCTTGTTGGACGGACGCGATCGTGCCCTTTGCCAGTCGTTCATCACGACAATTCATCGATATCTAGCAAATAAATTTATGGTCACTTGGGATTCTTTTGTTTTTGTTTTATTCAAAGCACTCCCCCATACCGTGAAAATACGGCGCCTGCAGATTTCAGAATTACTCTAATGGGGATTACAGGGGTGCAGCCACAACAACAACCCCCTCTCATCGCTCACAACAACACCTCCGAACTGCCAGATCCATCCCCGTGCTCACCCAGTACCTACCTCTCGACTTCTATACCTACATAGGTACCCCCGACACGACACGACCCTCTCATATAGGTATCAGCTAGTCCTCCTACCTGGAAACCGTCGCCGTCCCGTACTCCCACCGTCAGTCTTACGAATTGTTATCCGTCGCCTCTGCAATCGCCTCGACCACAACGTCAAACAAAACTTCCGGCCCGCGGTCATGCCCCCACCCTCTCGTGCCATGCGAGGAACGGAGAATCGAGAGTTTGAAAACCGAGTCCGCCATGCTACAACTATAGCAAAGCCGAAGACTCCGGTTGGGTCGCCGGTGGCGAGACATGCCAATGGACCGGATCCCCATGACTTGAGGGCGGCATTGGAGGATGCTGTGGCTACACCGACGCCGTCGCCAAGTCGGAAAAGACAACGGATTGTATATCAGGATAGGTGTGTTTGAGCTTGGAAGGCGCCGGACTGGATTGGCGATGGACGCATACAGAACGCTGATCCTGTGTCAGATTCATACCAAATAGGGAGGGCGTCGATCTACAAGCTAGCTTCAGCTTATTACCGTCAACTCCAACGAAACCGCCAAAGCGTACACCTCAGGGCGAGTTGCATTTTCAGAAGAGTATGATATCCCTGTCCCGATCGCTCTCTGGCTTGCGCTGATCACTTCTACCCGCAGACGAGCAAGCAAATAATACTTTCACCCATCTTCTACGGTCCGAACTATTTCACAACGAGATACCGCAAGCCGATCCTCCATCATTTAATACTCGTAATTCCGCCGCATCAGCGCGTATCGATCCCGTGGGGAACAGAACACCACCCATCACGGCCACAAATACTAATGCTCCGTCAACTCCGTCGAAAAATTTGTTCACGTACATGTCGCCTAAAACTGGAACTGCAAAGTCTCGACATGGGCCAAACATGGATACGAGGTCTGAGATATACTCATTGTCACCTGTAAGATACGACAGCCAAAAGATGCTATTATCTCCGCGGAAGCAGCCTCGAGCGGTCAGTAAGGTGCCCTATAAGGTACTGGATGCGCCGGACCTAGCGGATGACTTTTACCTGAATTTGGTCGACTGGGGGAGTACAAATATATTGGGCGTTGGCTTGGGTAGTTGCGTATATATGTGGAATTCGAACACGGGGAAAGTGACGAAGCTTTGTGATCTGGGAACAGAGGACAGTGTGACGAGTGTTTCTTGGATACAACGGGTTTGTGCAACGCATGCCAGTGTCTCCCCGTGATATATACTAATTCGTTGATTAGGGATCACATGTATCGATAGGAACAAACAAGGGCTACGTGCAAATATGGGATGCAAGAGAATGTCGCCGGTTACGCACCATGACGGGTCACACAGCCCGTGTTGGTAAGTTGTTCGCGCTTCCGTGGTATCCGATCTCATGCTAAGTTTATAGGCGCTCTTGCGTGGAACGATCATATTCTTACATCTGGTTCACGAGATCGAGCTATTTACCACAGGGACGTCCGAGCACCTGATCAATATATTGCGAAGCTCACTGGTCACAAACAGGAGGTTTGTGGGCTTAAATGGAATTGCGAGGATGGACAACTCGCATCGGGGGGGAATGACAACAAGCTGTTTGTCTGGGATAAACTCACACAGCAACCGCTGTACAAGTTTTCGGAGCATACTGCGGCTGTTAAAGCTATTGCTTGGTCGCCGCATCAACATGGCACCCTAGCATCTGGAGGTGGTACGGCGGATCGGAAGATAAGATTCTGGAATACCTTGACGGGACAGCCGATAAATGAGATCGATACGGGAAGCCAAGTGTGTAACCTTGCGTGGTCGAAGAATTCAAACGAAATCGTCTCGACTCATGGTTTCTCAGAAAACCAGATTGTGGTTTGGAAGTATCCATCTATGAGTCAGGTTGCAACTCTCACCGGGCATACATATAGAGTATTATACCTGGCGATGTCTCCTGATGGCCAAGTGATTGTTACTGGAGCTGGAGACGAGACACTAAGGTTTTGGAATTGCTTTGCGAAAAGTAAAAATGAAGGACGGATATCGACGGCTTTCGATCCATTATCACAGATTCGGTGATATTTCTCTTTATTATACCTAGAGACATTATTCTATAGATGTCCTGCCGTTTTTGTTTTTTTCCTTCTGGGTCCTTTTTTCTTTTGTTATGGTGTTTAAGGGGTAGGAAAGGGCGAAAGTGTTTGGGTTTTTTCTGGGTGGCTAATCTTGCATTGGATTACTGTCGTGGCTTGAGCGAATGAAGTTCTCGTGGCATCAGGCGGACGAGAAGTTGTACAGTATGGTTTGTGACCTTTTATGGGGTTTATGTTGGGTTCCCCCTATTTTGATCACCCTTTGCTCGGGTTTTGTGTTTAGGTACGACTTTTTTTTTGATTTTTTTTGGCTTTGATTGATTCCTTTGCTGTGCGATTAAATCCGTTTTGGTGGTGTTTGTTCCCCCAAGGGGTTTCTTGTTTATAGCGGTTGTTTTTGGTTTTTTTTTAGTCGGGGCGCGAGGATCCCAACATTTTGGTAGTAAAAATGAAGATGCTGAGTGTGCTGATGCTTCGGGCATAGAAAAATTACAGACTAATAACTTCAGAAGATCTACCCTTATAGTACCTATCAAAAAAGTTACGTAAAGATGCATGCCGATGGCTGATGCTGTTTGTTCTCCCAATCCCAGTATCAAGTACATCACTTGTTTCCTGAGGTCGAGTCTCGAGTCTCGACTAGAGAATGAACTTAATTCGAATATTAGACGCTAGACGCTAGACGCACGGTTATAATGCACAATCGCTTTCATTAAGGCTACCTCAAATGTTTCAATTTACCCCGCAGGTGCTCTTTCACGGATGCACCATAAATATCTCGCCTTCCGAGTACCCAAGCTCACAGCCTTCTTTTTGAAACGAGGATATATCACCATGGCCTCCTCCACCTCCACTCTTCGAACCTATGATGTGACTCAACTAATATCCCACATACCTCAACTCCCACATTTAGTTAACGGTGAGGTTTAGGATGCCATCCGGTCGCTCAATTCGCTGCAATCAAACTTTGCCATTCTCGCAGCGATACGGGCATCAGGAAAGGCGATGAACGAACAGGCCATTCCCGAGATGGTTGAATGGGTGCGACGAATCGGCTACACACCCTCATCTTTCAATTCTCTAAACATCATTCACGTGGCCGGGACCAAGGGGAAAGGCTCGACATGTGCCTTCGCGTCCTCAATACTCTCTGAGTACCGTCGGGTTGGTGTACTACAAAAGACTGGGCTCTACACGTCCCCACATCTCCGTGCGGTGCGTGAGCGAATCCAGATCAACGGGGAGCCCATCTCGGAGGAAACATTCGCAAAATACTTTTTCGAGGTCTGGGACAGGATCGAGGAATCGGCAGAGAAGGAAGGCCTTGATCCAAAGGATAAGCCGGTTTATTTCCGCTTCCTCACACTGATGGCCTTCCACACCTATCTCCGAGAAGGTGTTGGTACCGCTATATTCGAGGTTGGCGTGGGTGGAGAATATGATTCGACAAATATCATCGAGAAACCGACGGTGACTGGGATTACGAGCCTTGGAATTGACCACGTTGGCGTGCTTGGTGATACAATTGAGGTCATTGCATGGCACAAGGCTGGCGTTTTCAAGAGTCGTTCGCCTGCATTCACTGTCGAACAGCCTTCATCCGCAATGGAAGTATTGAGGAATAGAGCTGAAGAGAAATGTGTATCGAAGTTAGAGGTAGTCAAAGTGCATCCGGATATCAAAAATGGCAGCGTGAAGTTGGGGCTCTCTGCAGAGTTCCAGATGGGCAACGCATCACTCGCTGCTGCATTAGTTGGTGCCCACTTGAAGGCTTTGGGGCTCCCGATTGACTATTCCCTGGAGGAGCCCTTGCCAGAGGAGTTCAAGAAGGGGCTGCAAGATATTGTGTGGGCAGGCAGATGTCAAGTTGTGTATGAGGGCAGGATTGAGTGGAATATTGATGGAGCACATACCATGGAGAGCCTTGATGCTGCAGGAAAGTGGTTTGCTGGGAAAATGTATGCTGGGAATTCGTCTGAATTTGCTAAAACGTGCCTCGTACTGAAGTATTACAGCAGTGACAAACCTCGGAAGCGTATTTTGATATTCAATCAACAAAACCGCGATGCGCCTGAAATGCTCCTCGGCGCTCTCGTTACGTCGTTGAAGCAGCATATTGGTGTCAACACCGAAAATATTTTTAACCATGCAGTTTTCTGCACGAATATCACTTTCAAAGAGCAAGGCTACAAGCCTGGTTGGTGAATCCAGTTTCTAGGCCATTCGCACTGGTGGGCCTAACGCGAATCATAGATTTGATGAGTGTGGGTTCCGATACTGCAGCAGTGACTGCATTGACAGTACAGAAGAGCCTTGCAGATGCATGGCACAACGTGGACCACAATGCGCAGACGCATGTTATGAGAACTATCGAAGAAGCTGTGGACTTAGTACGTACAGTGGATGGTGACATCCAGGTTCTTGTTACAGGCTCGCTTCACTTGGTGGGAGGAATGCTTGAAGTAATCGATCGCAAAGCGTAAATGCCATACCTCCGTCCCGCTGTATTATAGGTAGGTCATACAATTACAATGCATGGGATGCAGAGAACATAGAGCGGATGAGTACATGGAGTTCATAGTTCAGGATATCTAGACGGGCCGAAGAGCGTAACTACGTACCTGGAATAGACTTGATGGCAGCCCTCGCTGCACTTCAGCTTTAATCACCTTCAGTCCTGCATCCTTGAATAGCGTTCGAAACTTCTGGTCGGTTCTGTCAAAGTCAGAACCATTCCCAAGTCAAACCACATGATGGACAAACCTGGTAACACTACTGTCCAATTCGTCGAATACATCATCTGGACAATTCGATATATTCTCTTTCACCACAATTGCTCCGCCATCCCTGATGCCGTCCGCGCAACGTTTGAGGTATTCCACCAGGCCAGCATCCGTTAAGTGCCCCACACACCATTGGCTATTCCTTTGAGGTTGGAATTTGCTCCATCCCAATAGGTATGAGGTCCAAGAAGACTCACTTCCATATTAACCAATACGTCTTCTTCTCCGGCGTCCAAGATTCCAACCCCACGTTATAAATTCCTCCGATCCTCCCGGCTGCCTTTTCTTCCTTAAAGTTTTCTGGATTTAATATCTCGTCTGTAAACTTCTTGACCGGCTCGACGATATCAACAATTACTGCGTTGTTGATTTTCGTGAGGAAGCCTTTCGAGATACGACCGATTCTACCGGAAACACTTCAGAATGATGCTTTGAAGTGTGATAAATAGAGATAAGATATACCCAGCTCCACAGTCTGCAATACGTAGAGGCGGGGTTCTGTCCAGCCGTAGTTTTGCCAAAAAGTTCTTGCTACCCTGGATATCGACATGGCTGATGTGCTCAAAACCGCCGAGCATACCTGCTTCTCTGTCAGGGCGCGATATTGTACCAATTCAAGGTCGCTAACCGTTGGGAGTCGGATCGACACTATTCCAGTAATCAAGCTGTTTCTGAGCTATGGGACGAAGTCAGCGGCGTCTAGTAAAGTGCGGAATTGCACTTACTGTCTATATCGGCATCGACAGACTTTGACTCTTCTGGAGTCGCCATTATTGTGGAGGAGTGCGTTAGTGGGGAGTGAGATTTGCTGCGAGTAAAGCAACTATCTCGGGAGAAGACCTCAAAGACTTCAACGCTGCTCTGTGGCTGGGATGGTCGTGTTCAATCGTCCCGCTGACAGTTCTCGGGGGTGCCACATTCACTAGCCACAGCGTCCAGCCACAATCAGCCCTGCGTGGGTTAGTTTAGTAACGTCACATTAGAATGCCCTCCCCCGCTATTCTTGTCCTGCCATGAGTCGTCGCTGTCCTCCTTCCCTTCTCCGTCTCCTCAGATCTCATCCACCACCACCACATCTCATTCGATTAGCACCCTTGGTAGTACGTCACTTGTCTAACACACCAATCCGCTGCAATTCCCCGCGGCCACCGTTGCTACAAGACACAATGGCGCCCAAAGACAAGAAGGCCAAGATCGACCTGAAGGTACCCAAGGGTACAAAGGACTGGGAGGGAAAGGACATGGTGATCCGTGATAAGATCTTCAGCAACATCACCAGTGTTTTTAAGCGCCACGGAGGTGTAACTATCGATACACCGTATGTCTGCCGGCCTTTCCTCTTCCGTTCTTGCGGGCTGAATGGATTGTGTGAATCATGACCGCTGACTCACCAACACAGGGTGTTCGAACTCCGCGAAGTCCTCACCGGCAAATACGGCGAGGATTCCAAGCTCATCTACGACCTTGCCGACCAAGGCGGTGAGATCTGCTCCCTCCGCTACGACCTCACGGTTCCCTTTGCACGATGGCTCGCCATGAATCCCCAAGTTCAAAACATCAAACGGTACCACATCGCAAAGGTCTACCGCCGCGATCAGCCCGCAATGTCAAAAGGCCGCATGCGAGAGTTCTACCAGTGTGATTTCGACATTGCTGGTTCTTACGACTCTATGCTCCCCGATGCCGAAGTCTTGAGAATTGCAATGGAGATTCTGGACTCCCTGAATATTGGGAAGTATACTATCAAGATCAACCATAGGAAGATCCTCGACGGCCTGTTTGAAGTTTGCGGAGTGCCAACGGAGAAGATCCGACAGATTTCGAGTGCAGTGGATAAGCTGGACAAGGTACCATTCCTGCCAAAGCCCCTTCGACCAAGCCCTGACATTGGATTCTAGTTGCCATGGGAAGATGTACGGAAAGAAATGACAGAGGAGAAAGGACTCGCACCAGAGGTTGCCGACAAAATTGGTCAATACGTTCAGAAGAAGGGAGGACGAGACCTTCTCACAGAACTCAAAGAAATTCCTGAGCTTACCGCAAATCCCTCCTTCTCCGATGGACTCTCGGAAATGGAGCTTCTTATCGATTACCTCGAGATCTTCAAAGTCATGCCGGTCCTCTCTTTTGACCTTTCCCTCGCGCGTGGTCTCGACTACTACACTGGTGTCATCTACGAGGTTGTAACTGAAGCCTCCGCACCTCCCGCAAAAGCTGCTGGCCCATCTGTAGATAAGAATAAACGAGGACCTAAGCCTCCCAAGGACGACGATCCCGACGCGGACCGCTCCAATGACGACTCAATTGGTGTTGGATCTATCGCTGCTGGTGGAAGATATGACGAGCTGGTAGGAATGTTTGCAAACTCGTCGAAGGGAAGAATACCGTGTGTCGGAATCTCATTCGGTGTTGATCGAATCTTTTCGATAACGAAGGCAAGGATGATGGAGGAAGTCCGAGGCAATGAGGTTGACGTATACGTCATGGCGTTTGGAGGCAAGGGATTCAATGGCTTGGTAAAAGAGCGGATGAGCGTTTGTAAGACGCTTTGGGATGCTAATATCAAAGTGAGTTTCTCCTTTATCCACTACTTCTCACTCAGAAGCTGAGGTAAATGCAGGCGGAATTCTTTTACAAGGTTAAGCCCAAGTTGCCGCAGCAATTTGCGGGTGCAGAGAAGAATGGTGTCCCATACGCTGTAGTTCTTGGAGAAGATGAGTTGGTTGCTGGTATGGTAAAGATTAAAGAGATGGGACTGCCGGAAGGACATCCCGAGAAGAACGGCGTTGATGTCAAGCTGGATGAGCTTGTTCAGGAAGTCAAAAAAAGACTTATTGCTAGGGGGCTGAAGGAAGAGGAGCTCGTAAGAGCTGTGCAGGCGGTTCAACTTGGGGAGAGGAAAAAGGTTGCATTTGAGTAGCATGATATACCACACATCTTCTGTGATTCTGGTTCCTTCGGCGATTGTTGAGTAAAAATTAGACATGGGAATTGAATTGAAAGGAAGAATTAAGAGGGCTTTGTGGTTGGCACAGACCCCACTGATGAATAACTTTCCCTAATGGTGGTATGGAGAGCAACTCTGTTCTCAGAAAGCGAAGATATGAAAGACAACTTTTGAATGAACTATAATTATATGGTATCCTGTTCCAGCGTCACAATTTGATGCTCAAACCTTTATAGTCCAGCACCAAAGCGACTGTTGTAATCACCGCCATATATGCTGTCAAAACACCCATAGATGCTGCCCTCCCGGTATCTAGCGTCTTGAGCAAAACATTCACAAATCCAGTCAGTAGATTTGCCTACCACATGTCAGAGGGTTCGTTTGTCTCAACTATAAAGGTAATACATACTATTAAGAAAACGGCTAGGCCATTTCGGTTGAATGCATGCAACACCTTGGGTACAGCAAGCGTATATGCCTCCTTCTCATCCGCTACTTGGATTTGTTTCTTCCCAAGAAGAAGCCTTTCAACCAAGTAGAACCCTACCAATTGCGTCGTATTGAAAGAGTTCACCCAAAGGAAATACGGCAGATTTGCCAATCTCCTCGAAACACCAATTCCAAGTCCCCAGTACTCTATGGTCGCGAAAAACGCCACAACCCAGAAGACCGCCAGGCTCAACATGGTCTTTAACATGGACTGTTTAGGATTGGCAGCAGTGTTTCGGGGAAGAACACAAGTTCCCGATGCCATTCCAGCCAAAAAAATTGCGAGATAGCCGGCAAAGCTGCTGGCACCTTCTTTGTTCATGCCCAGAAGGCCGTACTTGTGTCGATCGCCAATGAGGACGTATTCCTCCAGCCCACTCGTCTTCAGGACGATCTGATATACTCCCGCGACAAGCAAGCTAAGAGCCACATAGATTGTGATCGGATTTGCATTTCCGGTGGGAATTGACTGCAGTAGTGCAACAAACGGGGGCAGGAATCCAAGTGTGAAGAAGAAATTCCAGTGCACGCCATACTCGGTGACATGTTCGGCGTAGTCGACACCCTTGACCATGGCTAGTCGGACAAACCCTAAGACTAGGAGTGGGAAGGAGCTCCGCATAGCGGTTTTCATCCTTGCCAGGAAAGAAACTGAGTCGGTTCTAGAAGACGCAAGATGCTGCTTCATCACCGTACGGGCAGAAACCACGCCGGAAGAAAACACAAAGGATCCGACACCAAGGTCCATCAACGATGTGCCCCAGTTCTCGACCTTTGCGAAACGTCTGGGAAAAATGTGGAAGTCGACCGCTAATATAGCGACACAGGTAATCACCATCATCGACCCGCGGTATACCGTGATGAATGCTTTCTTAGGGAGTGGATCCTTGTCTACTACATTTTTCGGGTCTGCGACTTTGGGCGCAGGTTTTGGTTTTGTGACGAGGGGCGAAGATTTGGGGGTTGTTAAGTAGATGAGGATAACTGGCGACAGCGCAAGTATGTTCAGGAGTATCGGCTGGGCAGAGTAGAGGGTAGTAGCAAGAAGAATTGCGCCGCAGCTTAGAATAAAGTCGAGGACGATTTGCGCAGGTCCATAGGAGGTGAATAAACGTAGACGTGACTGGAGAACCGCGAAAACGATATATGTTACCTAAAAGTATTGGGATTTAGATATTGCTGAGAGTAAGGGGGGTAGGAAGTGGATACTGGGGCTATGGCAGTGACAAGATTAATTTCGATGATGGATCCTCCCGTGAGATTTGATACGAAAGCCTCCTTCCGTTGCTTATACAACTCTTCTGGAGTCTTCATGTTGGCGTCGCCAGAGGTAGAGAGACCAGACGTCAAAAAAGTAACATGACAACAGATTAGGGTTAGGATTTACAGTTTGTGCAACGAGCCAGGATCAGTATCGATAGTCATCAAGGGAGCTCCACAGTTACGAGCGATCACGTTCATTTCTGATCTTTGTTGAGCATTCAATTACGCCCCAAGTTCTGATAAGCATTCATCCAGCATGGCAGCGCCAAGTGTCAATGGTGATGTTCCGGTGGTCAACATTTTTAGCATGAACTGCTGGGGAGTAAGTTTCAAGCTCTCAACTCAATCAACCCACCTAACGGATCTCGCGATAGCTCAAATACATTGCTAAACATCGCGTCGCCCGTCTCAACGAGATCTCGATTCGTATAGCTCGCGCTAGCCCTTCGCATGACATCGTTGCGCTTCAAGAGTTCTGGGTTTATAGCGACTACCTAAACCTCCGCGAGAAAACACGGGGCGTCTTGCCCTATGGCAAGTTCTACTTTTCCGGCGCGGTCGGTGGCGGCCTCGTTATTCTTTCCAAATGGCCGATCGAGCAGAGCAGCATGTTTAGATACCCTCTCAACGGACGACCTACGGCGGTGCACCGAGGCGATTTCTATGCGGGCAAGGGGGTAGCTTGTGCTTTAATCAAACACCCAAGTGGAAGAACTATCGAAGTTTTCAACACTCATGTTTGTGCGGCTTCGCCTCATATGTGGAGTGTTGCTGACGTGGTCCGGGTAGCTGCACGCTCCGTACGAAGAACAAGATACCTACCTTTGCCATCGAACAGCTCAAGCATGGGAAATTGCCAAACTTCTTCGTGGCGCCGTTCAAAAGGGAAGCGTAGTAATTGGAGCAGGCGACTTTAACATGATCCCGTCCTCCCTTGCGCATCGGCTCATTTCTACCCACGGGTTTGTCTCTGACAGTTGGCTTTCGGCCAACCCAAACACTCCCGACATTCATCCTCCCGGCGCGAGCGCGCAGTTCAACATTGAAACAATGGGAGTAACGTGTGATAGCATTCTTAATACGTGGAGGATGCCTGGTGGCACTCTGCCGCCGCCTGAGATTGTTGATCCATACGGGAAGCGACTAGATTACGTTTTTCACTCGCCGACGAATTCTTCAGTACTTGCTATAAAGGTTGGTATGACGGAGCCTATGGACATGCCTTCTCAAACGGGCGGCAAGGGTGGAGCTGGAAGGAACTGCACACTGTCCGACCATTTCTCAGTAGAAGTCCAGCTTGCGTTAGCCTCGAATTACGAACAGCAACGTGCATTAGCAATAGCGAAGAATCCAGAACCCATTCCCACAGAGTCCCTAGTCGACATAGCTGGCCCCGCGAGAGCACATGAGGCAGAACTGACTCGTCAGGTCGGGGAAAAAGAGGACGAGAAGTACTTACCACTTAGCATCATTGACGAGATATTTACCGTACAGAGGGAATACACAGCTCGAGAAATCGAAGAAAAGAGGTGGCGGATTGCTCATTTCTTTGCTGCGATCCTTGTGTTGATTGGTATGCACATTACTATTTGGTGGACTTCGCACGTTGCTGTTGCATTTGCACTCATGTTTGTTGGGTGGATTGTCGCGGTCACCGGAGTGCTCAACGGCTTGATTGGATTTATCTTCATTGGCAGTGGTACGCTCATGGTTCCCTTACCGCGGAAGCAGCATTAAAAACTAACCGCATACTATATAGAGCTACGAGCCTTGACAGAGTTTGCAGAAGAGATGACGATGTATAGACAACTCGCAGAGAGGGCGTCCCAGAGTAAATATGGTGGCCAGGAAGCTGGTAAAGGAACATTTTCCATTGCGTACGATTCTTGTGGTTAACATCACCCTCGTTAATACAGGTTCCTAGTGTTTGATCAGCATTGTTATTCATGGGATATTTTGGGCTTTCATGAGATACTTGGCTCTTTGGCGCGTTTGGAAGCGGCCGAGTCTTGTATTATACCAGTAGTACATAGCAGCTGAAGCGGCAGATAATTTGTGAAGATGTGGATTCTCTACTGTGTAAAACTTTGCTGAAAATCGTAAATCATGACCATTTCCACCCCCCAGCGCAGGTGTGGTATCACAGGTAGTAGAGCAACGTTGCTGGTCTCATAGCGGACCGGACCACTACCAGCCCTCTTCCCATAGCTCCTTGTCGTACTTTTCGGTTAGTCTCTCGTCGCTACCAAACCTGGCCAAGCGTTAGGACCACGGGACCAATAAACAAATCATGCTGAGGGGATAAGATAATGTACTTTTTCTGCCACTGAACGAATCCTAGACAAAGCATTCAACCGTCAACAGACTATTTTGGCAGTCATTTCAGGAAATATACCCACCTCCATCGAGTACAAATACTCTCTGCTGCTTGACTGCAGCTGTCTCATCCCGTTCCTTTGCCTTTCCATCATCCTCCCACCTCACCTCTTTCGCAATCGACTCGAGCCCGAACAGTCTTTCCCGCTCTCTCATGTATTTTATAGCAGCACTCGGTCCACGCTCCTGAGAAAGAGCGCAGTGAAACACGACCTTCTCTGTGCCTTTCAAAGTACGGACCAGCTCGGGAGTAGCGTAACTTAGGGTGCCGGATGGAACATGGCGGGATCCCTTGATACATAAACCTTTACCCTAGGTCGGATCGAAGACGGAGAGGGAGCTTACCTTGATGTGGCCGCCGACGTGATCTGAGTCACGAACGTCGACGACAACAACTTTCTCCTCGGTCGGCTCAGTAAGAAGAAGAGTACTGAGGCGTTCGGGACCGATTCGGACTAGCTTTGAAGCGTTGGCTGACATGTAGACGCGCGTGGCTTGAATTTTGATGATGTTGAAGGTTAGGTGGGGCTGAGGAGGGTTCTCGCGGAGCTGGATGTCTACTCAGATAAGAACAACACGAGTGATACCAACATGGATATACAAAAATTAAACCACTGGGTGGAAACTTGCATCCAGTATTTAATCTTCGTTTCTTTATCTTGCAGCGTCCCCTGAGCCTCAAACCCGGGAGTCCACCATATCTACGGCGGTTGCTGAGCCGTTTGTTTATGCTGCATTCTGATATCAATGAAACATTGTTTGTTGCTTTTTCTGTCCGTCATTTTCCGAGCTTTAATGGTTGGTCGTTGTTTCATGTGGTGTAGTGGGGTTGCCACAACCCCTCCAAACATTCTGTGGCCCAACCCCAATAAGTACCCCCTCTCCGTTCACTCCTACTCAACATCACTCCACAGGACCCGAATATATATCACCTACACACCATGCCCGACACCAGCCCAGAGGATATTCTCGCCCCACGCTTTGCCGCGCTCGGCCTCAACGATAAAGCTCTTGGAGAAGCCACACGAAACAAGAAAATCGCAGCAACATGGACAGAGGTTCTGGAGGAGGCAGGAATTGATGGTAACGAGAATACTACCCCCACGGATCCAAAGGTCGGATCGACATTGACCGCACTTGTTGCTGCGACGGCAAAGGGCGATAGCGCGCTAGGTGGGAAGAGAGTTTATATCGTCAGGGCGATCCTAGAAGGGCGGGTCAAGTCCAACGTCCAAGTCGATGCTGCTGTGAAGTATGTGAAGGGGGCGAAGGGGGATATCGATGATGCAACATTCGACAAGGAATGCGGTGTTGGTATGGTGTCCTGCGGAAGGTGTCTGGATGGCGAGTACTGATAGATTGGAATAGGAATTGAGTTTACGCCTGAGACTCTGGCGGCTGCAGTCGCGGACTATATTGCGAGCCATAAAACCACGATTGAGGAGCAGCGGTACAAGAGTGTGTCGGGAACCCTTGTCGACATGAAGACGTCTACAGCGTTGAAATTCGCACCGCCAGGAGACCTCAAGAAAGAGGTCGATGCCCAATACCTAGCACTACTTGGCCCTAAGGATGAGAGAGACACCCCACCAAAAAAGGCACCGAAAGCTACCGGCGGCAAGGCAGACCCAACAAATAAGGATACGGATAAGAAGGAAGGGACAGAGGAGATTTCGAAAGATCGGATGTTTGTGGAAGGGTTTTTGGCTAGTCTGCACAAACCTGGAGGAAACGAGCAGCTTATCCCGGCGCGGATGAAAGAACATCTTAAGGCAACTAGCGGGAGGGTGTTCACACGGTTTCCCCCAGAACCCAATGGATACCTGCATATCGGTCACAGCAAAGCCATTGCTATAAATTTTGGTTATGCACGTTATCACGGAGGCGAGACGTATCTCAGATATGACGACACAAATCCTGAGGCAGAAGAGGAGCGGTATATCATTGCGATAAGAGAGATTATTGAGTGGCTTGGTTTCAAGCCGTTCAAAATCACACATGCTAGCGATCACTTCGACAGATTATATGAGCTGGCCGAGGATCTGATCAAGCGCGACAAAGGATATGTTTGCCACTGCACGGCGGAGGAGGTCAATGCCCAGAGAGGTGGAAAGGACAACCGTGGTCCGAGATTTGAATGCAAGCATAGAAATAGACCAACTGAGGAGAGTCTTGTTGAATTCAGAGCAATGAGAGATGGAAAGTACAAACCAAAGGAGGCGATGCTGAGAATGAAGCAGGATATCTTGGGTTCAGGAAACCCTCAGGTAAATTCTAAGAAGACACCCAATCACGTTACCGAAGCTTATGATGTGCTAGATGTGGGATCTGACGGCGTACCGAATTTTGGACGCTCCTCACCCCCAAACGGGAGATAAGTGGAAGATCTACCCAACATATGACTTCACCCACTGTCTTTGCGATTCTTTCGAAAACATATCCCATTCTTTATGCACCACAGAGTTCATCAACTCACGTGAATCATACGACTGGCTCTGCAATGCTTTGGAGCTTTACCGACCGCAGCAGAGAGAGTAAGCACGCTTTTGTATCCATAATGGTGCCGGGAAGAAACTGATTGTACTAGGTATGGTCGTCTCAACTTGACAGGTACAATCATGAGCAAAAGGAAGATTATGAAGCTTGTCGATGGTGGTTACGTGCGGGGATGGGATGATCCACGGCTGTACACCCTGGTTGCCATCCGTCGCCGTGGTATCCCCCCCGGGGCGATTCTGTCCTTTGTGAATGAGCTCGGCGTAACTACCACCCACTCCAACATCCAGATCAAACGCTTTGAGCAGACAGTGCGCAGATATCTTGAAGAATCCGTACCCCGCCTGATGATGATCCTCGATCCACTTCGCGTCCGCATCGAGAATCTCCCAGCAGATCATCTCGAGGAATTCGATGCCCCCTTCTTCAAGCCCAACGATACCAAGATGGGTATCCACAAATTACCGTTCACCCGGATTATCTATATCGACCGCTCGGACTTCAGAGAAGTGGACTCGAAAGATTATTTCCGCCTCGCTCCCGGCAAATCCGTGGGGCTTCTGAAGGTTCCGTATACTATCCGATGCACTGCTTTCAGCAAGGCTGGGGACGGGAAGATCATCGAGGTGGTCTGCCGTTACGAGAACGACATCCCTTTCAAGAAGCCAAAGACTTACATCCAGTGGGTCGCGGATGCACCCGAGAAGGGCTCTCCTGTTCCTATGGAGGTTAGAGTCACAAACCAGCTCTTCAAGTCAGAAAACCCCAACGACAACCCCGATGGGTTTTTGGCCGATATCAATCCCAAGAGCGAGAAGATATTCAAGGAAGCAATCATCGAGACTGGTATCCACGAAATCCGCCGTCGTGCGCCGTGGCCAGAGCAGGAGGGCGAGAAAGATAAAAGCAAGATTGGGCCGGAAAGTGTGAGGTTCCAGGCTTTGCGGGTGGCATATTTTGCTATGGATAGCGATAGCACGGACGATAAGATTGTGTTGAATAGGATTGTTACTTTGAAGGAGGATGCAGGTAAGAACGCATAGATAGCATGCATAGGCGTTAGCATGAATGTCTTTCTTAATAATTGGTGTTCGTGTTTGTGAGCGGGTTTATATATTGTTAGTAGGCGGCATTGGAATAGAGGGAGGTGAATTATTCTAGAGGGATTTTGCGCGAGATTTCGACAAGTTTCCCTCAGGATAGCAGTAACGATTTCAGTTTTATGAGGTAAAGCGAACGATTAGAGACCTTTGGGTTGCAACAACCTTAACCTATTCTCAAACTTTAAAATTCCTGTCAAATCAATTCCAGATCACAACTAGTCACTCGATACTTCAAATTCTTTCGCAACAGCTCAACTCCGGACAGTCACTTTTCAGTCATTTCCACGCTGTCACTTCTGACTATCCGAGTTTCGTTTATGATATTCACCAGATATAATGAGTTATGCGCTGCTATCACTCAGAACTTAGATCTGTATAGTGGAAGCAGCGAGGCTAGTGTGAGCGGAGAGGTTGGAGAAGACAGTTTGGCCGTGTGGGGGTTGGGAGGTCAGTTTGACCGCCAGGAATCCTTTATAAGAAGCTTGTTTCCGGAAACTTTTGATATGACCGACATTCAGTGTCGAACACTCTATAAACTATGTCAACTCTCGTGTTCTCTGAATAACATATCTTGACTGCCGGCACTCAAAAACAAATTGAACCTCTGCCTTTGATAGTTACAGCTACAGGAAGTTTAAGTACTGTGACCGGCAAACGTATATGGGGAATAATGCAACGGAATGTGACTCGGTACTAGCAGGCAGGGTCTACTCTGGGAGAGATGAGCTGCTGGGTGGTCTTGAGTAATGCGGCACTGAAGTCTGAGCTGGAGCGGTCTTAGGTATCTTTTGTTAGCCTTAATGAAAGTGGCCAAAACTCGGTTAGTCAGAAGTGACGGCGTGGAAGTGACTGAAAAATGACTGTCCGGAGTCGAACCGCTTTCGCAATGCTGCCAGATCGCTCCCATTCCGAGATTTGGAGCCAGCAAGTAACTTTTATTCCCAAGAACGCCATATAATATCTCCTGTATAACATCCCAATAAAAGAAGATACCGTGTATCACTGCCATCCCCCTCCGCCTAATTCTGCCTCGGCTTCACAATCCCATCATGCACGAAATAGTACACAACCGTGGAGTCGTCACTCACGACCGCCAAGAGCAGTCGCTTCTTTCTTATCTCCCCCTTCGCATTCACGCCCCAATACCCCTCCGGCATGGCATCAAACACCTCCGCCATCTTCCGCACACTCCATTTCTCGCGGAGATCAACGGGAAGAACGTATTCATGTTGCATTAGCGCGGACTCGGTCGGCGGCGCATTGGAGTCCACGTCGGGGTCGATGTAGATGGGCTCTGGCGGGAGACCTGTGAGGAGTGGTCGTGGCTGGGTGTCGGATGCTGGGTGCGTGGTGACCGAGCTCCAGTCCGCTGCGTTCGTGAGGTTGTTGTGGACTATGTCCAGAAGGTGAATATGAGCTTGCTGGGCAGCGGCGGTGTAGGTGGATGTCATGGCGGTGTGTTGATCGGCGCTGGGAGGAGGTTGGTGGGATGACTATGAAGTCCGTTGTCACACCTAACCCTAACTATTAAACTCCAGAGGTTCTCTCCTATGGCGGTGTAAAGTGGTCAACATTTGTCTCGTGCCCAGCCTCCAGTGGTGTTTGCCACTCGTACCTCGTTTTACCACAGGAGCGAGCCTGCGAGTGAAGGCAACGAGAGTTTGGGGACGAGACAAGGTCAAAATACCATTTCACGACATCGTATATGGAATTAGCGGAATTGCACCAACACCCAATTCTACAAATTCCATGTGCAATGATGTGAATTTAACAATATTGTAGCATGATGTCATATATGGCTGACAATGTTGTGCATGAACTTGTGGAATTAAATATAAATTTCGCAAATATACCTAGAATAAATCGGAATACAAACATCCACCCCCAGTTGGCGTAAAGACCTGTAAGAGACATGACAGACTAGATATCAATGATGTAAGAAGGATAGCCATCTTCCGACCACGCCAATTAAAAAGCGGTGTCAACCTAGCATAACATTAAAAATCAGGTGCGTAGATGAGCGGTATGTGTCTTCAGACCGACCAATATGTGAAATAGCACATGATGTGTGGGGTGCAGCATTTACAAGCCCATACAGTAGTTCTTTATCTTCTAGTCCCAGAGGCGCTCTATAAAATAAATTGGCTAGGTGGTATTCAGCATCATTTGACGAGTATTGTATATTTGATGTTGAAAGTTCTGACAAATACTTACCACCGTTCACCGCTGACCTGGGCTGTTATCAGTAAAGAATACCGGGGAATAGCGTGTCATACTCGTTCCAACCTTGGGTTGCTGCACCGAGAACACAGGTAATGATCAAGAATTTCATCTTCCCGGGAAATCAAAAGGTAATGGTTTGTAATTGATGAGGGAAGTATTCAAGCTTGACGGCCGTTAAGTTTGTTTTGACATCTCATTAACTAGACCTAGGCATGATATTAACCTTATCCATTCCATATCGTACTCCACAAAACGTAAACTATAAGTACACACCCCCCCTTTATCACAAGCACTAGCACGTTTCAAGCAAAAACAAATCCGAACAAAACACTTAAGCATCTAACTCCTCGCGCATGCGTCTATAAATCTCCTGTGCCTCCCGCTCACGTTTCTCCACAAACTCCGCTTCATTCCTCAAGCTCTCCAACCTTCTAGGGATCGCATCAGCTTCACTAATTCTCAGCGTCTTGAAACAATCTAGATCAAGCTTTGACTGCACTATCGCCGCCGATGCTTCCTGAATCTTTTGTATCAGCATCCGCTCACGGTTCATGTATCCTCCAAGTAGAAGCGAAAGTTTCTTCTCGAGCTTATTGCCCTGGGTTGCGTCTTTGGTGAGTTTATCTTGCACCAACTGTCATATCATTAGCATTCCGCAATCCAAGGTCGAGAGAGGAGAAAACTCACGTCGTAAGCCTGGGTTAAGATCTGTTCCTGGTCAACCTCATCTTCACCATAGTCCTCAAGTCCTGGTAGAATTTTACCACCATGAACCTTCAACCACGCGCTCTCAAACTCGACACCAGCAGCTTTCACAACTTCTTCTGGAAGCTCGAGCAACAACTCTAACCTTGCACGTTCAATGAGCTCGTCTTCGAGCCGCTCAAAGGGCAGCGCTGATCCAATGAGTTTACTACCCTTGACAGGATATCTGTACGCATCTGTGCTGATGAGCGTAACCATTTCATGCGCAATCATGCCATCGATCCCCGTTATTGTAGAAGCTCTCTTCAAAAGTTCATTGACATCCACAACCGAAGGCCGCGGAAGGTCGCGCTGCACGGCTTGGGTCCGCCGCTTCAGTTCCGCAGCTGCCTCCGCCTCCTGTTTCGCGTGTATCCGGCGATCTTGTTCCGCCGCATCTTCTTCTCTAAGCTCGACTACTTCTTGTTCCTCTGCTGGTTCATCGGGCGTTTCCAGTTCGATTTCTTTGGGCTTGGGCAGATTTGCGAAGCCTGCCCTCAACCGGCTCTTTAGCGAATTTTGGTATTGCTTTTGATCTCTTGGCGTCATGCCCACTAAAAACATCTGCTCTCCGTTCACATTGATAGCTAAAGTATCTCTAGGTGTTCTAAGAGGCGTTTGGCCGATTCGTGGGGTGGCACCTACCGCTCCTGCTCCGCCTCTGAATGGTGTAGCTAAGGGGTTTGGGGTGGATATAGGGGTGCGCTCTGGGTTGATGCCCTTAAATCCGGTAGTTCCACCTTCATGTAATGGCGTATTTTCGCCTCCTAGAAGCGAGGACTTTGTTTCCGTAAGTGCGCGGATATTCTTGATCTCATTGGCGACACGATCCTCTGTCGGTGGAGCTCGTGGAGTTCGGATTGGCTGTCCGGTATTGATGCTATTATAGTTTCCTACCAAGCCTTTGGTGGACTCATTCTCTCCTGCATCAACCATCCTGTTGGCATTTTCGCCAACCATTCCCATCTTGACAATATCCTCAAGTTCTGCCTCACTAACTTGTGGCGCTGGGAGATTGAGGGCCCTCCGTTTGCTGAGCTGTTCCGCTTCCCGAATTTTCTGAAGTTGTCCTGCCTTCGCAACTTGAGCAGCGACCGCAGCTGAACCAGTTTTCTCTTTGTCTCCCTTTCTCCTCTTTCCGCCACCATTGTCGTCCTGATCACCCTGTCGTTTTTTGTGGGACAATGCTTTTCGAGGGTCGATTCCTTCACGTTGCCTCTCGTTTCTTTGTGCCTCCTCGCTCGTGTCGTAAAACCCAAGGGCCGGCGCTTTCTCAAACGGAATGTCGGCATTGTAGTCCATCTCTCCCTTTCGCCTATTGGTCAACTTGATGTTAATCCCCGCATGCTTCAATTCTCGTCGCTTTTGTAGAAGTGCCAGGCGTCTCGAATCCTCGAGCTGTCGTTCACGGGCCTTGCGCTTCGCCTTTTTACCTTGGGTATTGGCTAGACGTGCACGGGCTTCACTGAGCATCTCTTTCTCGTCTTCGTCCATATCAACCGCATCTGTATACGACCGAAACCAGTATTAGTAAGCGCATGAGAGAGGACAATGACAACAAGGAGGGTAGGACGTGCCTGGCCTTGCGGGCTTCGTTTCTGGATCCGGATCCGTCTCTCCAGGTCTAAACTTCCTGATATCGTCCGCCGACGGCGCCGAAGCCTCATCTCCGGGGCCTGCAAGCCCCAGTTCTTGATTATCCCTCGCCTCTGCTTCGTCGAGTAAACTACATTGTAGTCAGCACTCACGCCGCCACCTCTACATGGTAGAAAGAGCTAAGCTTACGCATTATACCGATCTAGGCACTGCGTTGCAGTCCTCCCAACAATAGAGGCGATTGTTCTCCATTGTGTCGGCATCAGCTTCGCCAAATGCAGCAGCTTCTCGTCCTCATCGCGTGACCATTCAACTTTTCGGATGCTGGGGTCAAGCCATTCAGACCATCGAGCCTTGCTCTGCTTGGCTGATTTGCGCGCAAGGAGTGACGAAACGCGTTGCCACTGGTTGAGACCATATTTCGAGACGGAAGCTTTGAGGATTTCGTCCTCGACGTTGGTCCAGACGCCGCCTTTGACGACAGGCATAGCGGTAACAGTATGGAGAAGGATGCGTGCGTGTGATTGTTGTGGTCAGGGAGGTCGACGGTGGTAATTGAAGTTCGGTGAAGACAGTTCTGGGAGGGTGTTGAGCCTAGGCGCAGAGAGCTAAAGATTGAAGGGGTTACCCGCCTTGACAGGGATCTGCTGCATGACGAACCTCCCCCGAGCTCTCCTCACCAGTATCCTCTCTCTTCACGATTTACAAATATTACACATGGTCTTCCTCCACACTCCTCGGCTTACAGCGCCTCCATCTAATAAAGTTATTACTAGGCTGCTCAAAACTCTGCCGGAATTCAGACCCTACTCGACGTAAGCTCCTCTTGACCCATTACATACTCAGTGACTGATGCACCCCCAGGCCGAGCGTGAAGCTCAAAAGATCGTCCAAAAAGCGAGGGCCTGTTAGTATACTCACTCGCCAGCCTCGCCCGAGCTAGTCTGACAGCTGTCACCAGACCGAACCCAGAAAGTCAAGGAGGCCCGCATTGAAGCGCAGAAGGAGATAGAAGAGTATAAGAAGCAGAAGGAAGCTGAGTTCAAGCGGTTTGAAGCTGAGGTACACACTTCGATATTTCCCCCCGCACCCCAAACCAATACTAGTCTCTGACGTACCCTAGCATTCCGGAAGCAACGCACAACTTGAGAAAGAAGCGGACAGACAGGTCCAGGAGAAGCTAGAGGAAATCAAGAAGATCGGAGAAGAAAAGATTGACAAGATTTCTGAGGAGCTGGTGAAAGCTGTCATTGATATCCACCCGAAACCTCACCGCAATGCGGCAAAGGCTGGTTAAGCCATCAAAGGTGATGTGTTTGGTCGTCCCCCGCTACTTATAGACGGTTTTGCGTACGGTTGGCGAGTGGTTTCTTGTTTTGCGTGTATACCGTTCTAGGTAACTTCAATATAACACTTGTGTTATACCTTTTGCATAGAGGCTCACTTGTTCGAAAATACGAGAATTATTTGACTTTTAAATACAGGGCAGAAAGCACAGTAGTATGAGGAACGGATGTTGCGCGGTTAAAGAACACTCGCAGAACCTAATAGCAACAGACAACGCAACAGCAACTACCACAGGACAGCCACCACCACCACCACCAGTTCCATAACATCAACACTGAGCGGCTCTAAACTCCTCCGGACCCGATCCAATCTACTCATTCTGTCATCTAGTGCAGCAAACAGCCGCAAAGCTGCAAAGCCTTCTTACACTTCATCTTGGTAGAACCCCGCATCTCCCATTGCAAGTACAACAACGCGTTAATCCAACCCGGATACTAACCTCTATATACAAAAAGCTTGGACAGTGACCAAAAGTCAGACTTGCTGAGGCTCCTCTCGTAAACACTAGCGCCGTTCAACAGCAGCAAGCGCACAACTCCGTCTGTCTTTTACAGCAATCTTGGCCCTATACTCTAGCATGAGCTGCGTCATTTCTAACGAGATAGGCATGTGTAAGGGGATTGCAAGGTGTAAAGGCCTTGTACGGTTGTACATGTTTACATCTGCTCCATGTTCCAGCAGAAACCGTGCTATTGCCACTTGGCCATTGGATACTGCGGTAGTAGGGGACTCCAGACAGGGAGAAAGTTCTGGGACCCTGTAGGGGCGGGAGCATGCTTCTCGAAGAGCATGTTTCTTGAAGACCAACTGTGGTTCGTGAGAGACAAGATGTTCTACGATGAAAAAGTTGCTGGTTTTGCACGCCAGTGAAGTGGCGAGTTTCCATTAAGTATGCAATTGGTGAGAGCACGTTCCTGCTGGAGGTGAATGAAAAGAGTTGAGAGACGAGTACAAGTGGGGCGGAGGGAGAATATGTCCTTCGTGGAGAGGTCATCGGAAATAATAAAAAGGAGCTCGGTAGAGAGCTGGTGGAGAGTAGACATGGACGTATTCATGGATCCCTGCCTGATAGTCCAGGGCGGTGACGAAAGCACTGTTTTGTGTCGGCACAGCCCAAGTCATTTACAGTGCAGCTATCACCATAGACAAGATTCGAGCGCCGCAGTTGATTGGTGTAGGTAGATGAAGGTACTGATGCAGAAAGATGGGTCAGTATTCCAGACCCGATTAAATCAGCCATAGAAAACCAAACTTGGAATAGGTATTCACCACTTCTTTACACAGGTATCACAGTGACACCCATTACTACCACAAGCGTTGATTGGCCACGGTATCGTGAGTGCTGATAGGGTATGGACTACTTCCTTATGTGTATTTTGACCTGGTTCTCATACTGAAAGCCTGCGGTCTTTTGAGAATGAAGATGTCAAGGGTGCAATACTATATCGAGGTTTCGCCAACGAACCAAAAATGGTGATGCTTGGCTGGGGTAGCCGCGTCATTACCTCAACACCTTCTCCGCAATATCACCGCTGGCTCACCTGCAGCAATTAATTACTGATCTATTTAGTATCTACCGCCGCAAATCCCACCTTCTAGCTATGTTGGGTAAGCTCCCTCTAACCCCAGACGAATCTACAGTACAGTTAACCTACTTCCAGGCCTACCACTCCACTTTCCTTTACGACACCGATCCCGCATAATAGTCCGTTCTCCAGCTTCCAGAACTTTCTGCAGCACGGAAGAGGGCGAGAGTTTCGTCAAGGATATCGTAGGACTCGCTATCGGGATCGATATCGCTCGTGCCGGCCGGAGCGAATATGAAGGACCGCGGGTCTTAGTACGGAGTGTAGATAGTCTGAAGTCTCCTAAGAATGTTAGAAGCTATGGGCGGAGCAAACATCCTCTTTCACAACTTCGAGATCAAGGGCCCCGCCGACCGTGTGCTCATCTACGGAATCCTATGAATCAGTGAATGTCTCGTGTCTCGGAAAAGTTAAGCCGACGATGTCGCGGAGGGATGCTGAAAAGGTATATATCGTGTTACCACTGCTGTTCTATCCAGTATAGACATTGCAAACTGCTGCTTTGGACCATTTTGCATTTCCCGGCGACCCCTTTCCCTTAAATCCTACCAACTACCGAGGTATTGTCAAGAGGCAGAGACGCAGCGCGGATATATCTCGCAGATGAGACAAGATCTGGCCGTATGAAAATTAGCATTCCACTCACGGAAGGAGGCAGAACTAGTAGTATTGGTCTGCTAGCAGCTGGTAACCAGTCGCTTCTATGTACAAACCCTGTAATTGCTCCTAGATCTGTTCGATCGTCGACTTGCAGATAGCGGATCGCAGATCCCTGGTTACGTCTGGACTCCACAATCCGAGCTAAAAAGTACTCTATTAAGCGTTAGTGGCTAGGTTTCTCGCATGGCTTCATTGGGGTTTTGCTCTTGCTCTTCCCTGTGATAGGTATCTCAGCTATCACAGTTGTTGACCTTGCAGTCCATTGCAAGCCTTACAGATGTATTTGAGTGATAGCCTAATGACCTTCATATCACCCTGTCAGGTTTGTCAGATTGTCAAGAGATAGCTACTGCGGTAGCCATCGCTGTAGTAGCCATCACTATAGTAGCCATCAGTGTAGCAGCCATTACCATAACAGTCATTGCCGTAGCAGCCATTGACAACTATCACTATTACCACCATCACCATCACTATCACCATCACTATTACGATCACAATAATCACTACTATATACAGCAGCTACATACCTTGTAACCATGTGTTATACACAAAAATTATGGGAGCAGTAGGAATGTAATCTGGAGATGAAAGTAGATTCTAAAAGTGACAAACTCATCATCCCAATTTCAACACTTGCTGTGATATGCTACAGCAAAGATGGGAAGCTGGTGAAATCTGCAGCTCTATACTGTAACTGAAAAAATTCTCATCACAGCAACACCCTCTACTACTGACAGGTTGATGTCAGATTTTTAAATCTATAAACCTAACCACTGTGTTAGCATTACACACTACTGCAAGCCTATAAACTCTAACAACCTTCCCAGACTTGTGCAGCTGTCAAATCAGACAGGCTTACATTTCGGTGTTGCTAATAAATTTGTTTTTCACATGTCAGCCTGCAAATCAAAACAGCACCACATCAACCTAATAAAACATGATAGCCTCACTTCAAACCCATGTGAGGCTTATGTACTTATTCGAGCCCCCCGTAGTGTAGTGAAAGACGAGGATCTTGGCATTTCTCGTTGTATGAGAGAAAAAAGTCAGGCGCTCTTTTGCCCTGTGTGACTGCGCCCTATATACCCTTGTACCCTAGTACGTTCATATTTGATGGATCTTAAGAGATAAGCTTTAAATCTGGACTCGGTGTTGGGCTGCAAAAGTGGGCACAAAACGAGCCCTCTTTATAGATCCTTTGACAGTCAAATCGGCAGTTGTAAACTCAGCGCCTCTGGGAGGAGCTCATCAAAATTTACATGGGCCCATATTCCAACCTCAACGCACCAAGAAGTGATCCTCTGTCCATATTCACGGGTAGCTTCGCTACGCTACTACGAGTCATGAATTATTTAGATCGAAATTATCAAGCAGAATATGGCAAAAAGAAATAGAGACATCCCTACATTGCATGTGGAGGAACTCAAATACATTACATCGATGCTGCGCGAACAGTTGATGGATGCCATATTCACAAACCCATGAGAGGCGACGTGGTGGCTTGGTGACTGACTGGCATGTGAAGTTCTCAGATGAGTGGCTGCATCCGGGAGCGGAAGTTCAACTGAATGCTGTACAACGAAGTGAAAATGCATACTAAGATTTGCCGAGGGGCCGGATGTTGTCTGTCAGATGCTTGCGATGCAATGGCACGCGATTATCAAAGTAAACGTTCGAAAGGTTACTGAAAATCGGTTATACGCAGATATAATATATGTACACTCGTCATCAGTATCTAGGTAGAGAGCAGGAATACGATTGCTGAATGCAAGGTCTAGTTGAAACCACTATTTGATAAAATTAGCATTTATGCGAATAAAGAAAAAATCAAAGATTTGCTCGTGTAATTGGGTATCCTCAGTGATCTTGGTGTATAAACAACGCGCATGTGCTTGAAGCATCGCATACTATCTATAAGCATAGTGTATAATCATTGGATGTGATAAAAGACTAAGGAGAACATACTAACACAAAATAAACATTTTGAACTCCTGTATGACTTTAAATATATAACGTTAGTACGGTTCAGTGTTTAATTGCTAAGTGGGGAGGATTGAAGCGGAAAGATGTTGGATCAGAATATGTAAGAAAGGATATCAGAGAGGCATCAGAGCATAAATGAGACCAGGCGAGGACTCGCTGCAGATGAACTCAATCGCAAATTATTTCCTCATTATATGGCACTGTGAAAGACAGGAAGGAGACATACCATTGATAAGTAATCGCTCAAACGGTTGCTGAATGGTGAAGAATGAAATGATGCGTTGTTGGTGCATGATATTAAAAATTATATATAGGTTAATCGAATAGGGCGCACACCCTATCTCCACAACGGTCACGTATTGTGCACAATAACTCGCCGATCAACTGGAGCCCTATCACACCGTGACAAAAGTGCTATCGACGACAAACCACAACCTTCAACATTCAGCAAAATGACTTGCGACGTCAAAGCCTCTCAGTGGCGGTATGTGGAATTATTTGACCTCAGCGCGGTGAATGTGTATCCTGATGTGGAATTTAGGCTCGTCGAAGTCGGCCGTCTTGTCCTCCTTAATGACGGCCCATCCGCTGGCCAGCTCGCTACTATTGTCGAGATCATCGATCACAAGCGGGTACGTAATTTGTTTTGTTTTGTTTCCTGCCACACAATTGCTCCCTCGTCGATTACGACTTGTACTCAAATCGGTATTTAGGTATTAATCGACTCTCCCGCCCCGACCGTTCCCCGCCAGTCGTTCCCTCTTGCACACCTCAGCCTCACCAGCATCGTCATTCCCTCGCTACCACGAGGCGCTCGTACTTCTCTCATCACGAAGATCTGGGAGAAGCAAGGCATCAATGAGAAGTGGAACAACTCTGCTTTTGCCAAGAGAATCGACTCCAACAACAAGAGATGGGCTTTGAACGACTTCGATAGATATAAAGTCATGGTACTGAAGAAGCAGAGGCGCTTTGAGGTCAAGAAGGCTGTGGCCAAGGCCAAGAACGCTGCTGCTTAGGTTGGTGTGAAGAAACAACTTCGGTTGATGGCACAAAAAATGATCGAATTTCGGCGTCACCTTGTACTTTCTTAACTGGGAATGGGTTTACTTGTGAAATCGGCGTTGCTGCTTTTGCGGTAGAAAAAGCTATAAAATGAAGCGCATCAAGTGTATATTTGTTCTTAGTGCTGGCCACGAGACAAGACGAAATCTCAGTAGAGCCTAAGACGTCTCTTCCCATGAGGATTTTAGTCTCGCGGTCCCGGAGCTTTTGGTAATGTCCCGGCGGTACTTAAGTCCCGAGATGTCTCACTAAATTTTATATACAAAATTCCTTCTGTCAGCTCCTCCTCAACATTAACATCTAGGGCTGTAGTAGTATCTTCGATCGAACCGCACCTTAAGGCATTGTACACTATCTAACTGATCGTCCCCTCTTTTCAGCCCGTGAAACACTACCATGATATTTGCAGTCCCGGGTAGCACCTCACCTATCGATATATTGTACGCCCGTGACCTGCCTAAGTTATCGCTTTCGAAGTCGCAGGATATCTCATCTTGTCCGTGCCAAGGTCTCGGGACAACACTATTTGTTCTGTTTAAAATATTTCTCAAATAGCCTTACACCTCGCATCCATATTGCTACATCCCTATCACTTCATTGAACAGAGAAACACTGCCAAGGAATACGAAAGTTTTCCCTGTAGTGGATGACGAGCTTCCGAGCACCAACTTGGGACTGAATATACTCAGTGCCTCATGGTACTTGTACAAGGATCCTTCACATATTACCGTTCTGTGCTAATGAGATCCAGAGCGATTTTACACAGCTCAGTAGTTTCAGTGGTGATTGTGAATGCTAAAAAGTGCCACCGGTAATACTCTTTCAATCTAAACCCTATTTACCGAATGACGGCCTATGATTGGGATACTGTTCGCCCCGCGCGCACTATATAACTCCGAAAATGTGAACTTTACAGCCATCTCAGAAACTTGTGACAACTCGGGCCTTACTGAAACATCTTCCCCCATTCCTTCGCGTTCTCTCAGAACGTTCATCTATCGTAGTTGGCGAATAATCATGTGTAGCATCAAGCAATCCATCTTGAGATTGCACAAAATGCCAAGCATCTAATATTATCTTCCAATCGGTGCTAGCCACCTTTTGCTTGTTTACAACATCGAATCTTGCGTCTTCCGAGTTCTCCAAACCTGCCCGGACGACTTACGCCACATTCCGCCATCAATCACACACGTCCTTCGCGACTTTGTAGTTCTCAGTAGAGCGCGCTCTACCGCCATGGCTCAGGCCGAAGAAGCACGCGAGGATACGGTCTCAATCCCAAAACCGGAAGAAACACGAGAAGTCGCGGATGAAGTAGATCCCCTTATATCCCACATCCTACATAGTAGGCTCAGAGACTGACCAATCTTCCAGCTCCGTCGAAAACTCACTGTCTCAGAAGCTCTGAACGCGTACCAGCGCTGTATCTTCGAGCGCCACCATCTTGATGCCCTCGACGCTGTGCGTCCATTGCAGAGCCGATTGGCTTACATAGAGCCACTCTACGCCGAACTCTATGAAGAGTATATATCTACCCTGCAAGATGTTGAGGAGCTAGAAGAGAAAGAAGCCGAATTTCTGGCGCGTCAAGAAAACTCTGAGGCATTACTGCGAATCGCTCAGAGCGAGCGTGCAACTGCGCAGGGAAAACTACGCGCGGTGAAAAAGGAACTTCTTGATATCCGAGGCACCACAAAGGCTTCAGCCGCGACATTGGTTGCTGAGAGGAATACTGCTGTCAGTGATCTGGACGATGCAAAGTTGGAGCATCAACTGGTTAAAGAGCGATCCAAGGCTTTGGAGATGGAGGTGGAGCAAGCAGAAGCGAAGATTAAGGCGCTGCAATCCGAAATTGCAGACTGTAAAAAGGAGCTCAAAAGTTTGCAGACGAAGCACGACAAAGCGCTGAAGCAGGCTGCTTCGGAACGGAAAGAATTGGAAACACAGATCGAAAACCTAGAAGCCGAAAAGATTGCTGCAGATGAAAAGCTCAACATCGTGCTACAAAAAGAGGAATCATCTAAGACTGCCAAAAAGGAAATATCCGAGTTAAAGGCCTCACTGACAAGGGAAACCAAAACACGCGAAAAAGCAGAGAAGGATTTTGCACGTTTAGAGGCAGAGCAAGAGAAGACGGCGCAAAAGGAGGAAGCAGCGAAGTCCACCAAGAAGGAGCTATCGGAACTAAAAGCCGCTCTTACCAAGGAAACCAAAGCCCGTGAGAATGCTGAGCAAGATCTCATGCGCTTTCAGGAAAACCAAGAACAGGCCGCCCAAAAAGAAGATACATCGAAAACCACCAAGAAAGAGCTGTCCGATCTCCGCACCGCACTCGCCAAAGAATCCAAGGCCCGCGAAAAGGTCGAGCGTGAATTTGCTGCCTACAAAACACTCCAAGAAACCAAACACGAAACGCTCAAGAAGCAACTTGATGCATCAAAAGCGAAACTGAAGGAAGCCAAAGCAGAGGCTACAGCCGCACGAACGACAACCACTAAAGTCCCCCTCGATAACCCTCGAAAACGGTCTATAGCCAACATCGTCACTATGGAGACTTTTGAATCTGCCAAGAAACCACGCAAGGACAAACCGGTACCCGCAATCTCGGAACTCTCTCTGACCCCCTTCCTGAATCGACAGACTGTTATGGATGCCGATGCCTCTACAACAGGAGAAATAACCGCGGTCCCGGGCGATGGAACAATGATAGAGTACCCTGGAGACAGGTCCATCATCATGCCGGGCGGCGGTGGAAAGCCCCCACGTCTCTTCCTGGCTGGCGCAAATCGCAAGAAGAAGAGCGCCGCCAAAGCCATTCTCGAAGAACCAGAAGAAATACTCATGCAGGAGCGTGTACCTACACCCCCGGCACCCGCAGCTGAAGAAGACGAGGATGTTGGCGAGGACTCTCTGTTAATGGTCAACCCTCCCGTCATTAAGGAGGCGAAGCCCAAATCCAAACCCCGAGGGAAAACCACCTCCAAGCCTGTTGCAAAAGCTGTGCCAAAGCCAACAAAGCTCAAAAACTCATTTTTCTCCTCCTCTCCGACCGAAAAGCAGCCGTTGCGGCGACGGAAGAAAGTAGCGGGCGAGGCATCATTCATGGGGATCAAACCGACGACGTTTGACGACGATGATGGTACTGGGAGGATAAATATCAACCTTGACGACGGGTCTCAAGGTCTGACAAAAGGGGGCCGCCCCGTGCCTTCATTGGTGCCGAGTATTGGGGGATTTAATAAGGAGATTTCGCCTCCGAAGAGGCGGCCGGCGGCTTTGGGGGGGTTGTTTGGTAAGAAAGCGTAGGTACCATCAATACTTGTATATCCATTGCTTCGCATATTTAGCTGAAGGACAGTTGACTCTATTTGGCGTTTTGTTTGGCGGCATTTCTGGGTGTTGCATGTTTATTTTCTTGGTTTTTGGGTGAATTGATGACATGTATTTGCATCATAATCCTAGGTCTTGAGTTCACGAGAAAAGACTAGTTCGTATTTCGTTTTGATTGGGTGGAATAAGAAGATATTATCGGGATTTTGGATACCGAATCTCCTAGGAAGAGTTAGGAAGCCTGCACTCACGAACCAGCTGGTCCTTTCTGCCGCCGGCAAGCCGAGCTTGCGAGCGACGACAAAGTTTGGGAACGAGAGTAGAGGGGGACCATGTGCCGAACACCTTGCTCTTCGATTCAAATAATAATACAAATAAGCCATTCCCCTGGTACTAAACACATGCCCCAAATCTATGTGGCGTAAAATTCAGTCACTCCCAGCATCCTCAATATCTGACATCCACGCATCTTCTGTTTTAACTTGCACCTTTACCAGCCGTCTCCTCAATCTCTTTCTCGGTGATTTGGCCGGCGAAACCCTACCATCAACATTCCCCTCCCCTTTAAAGTCCGCATCTGGATCTGCCTTCACTCCTTCCCCATCCTCCTCATCCTCAGACTCCACCTTCACATTCTTCCTCTTCGCCGCCGTATCCCCTTTAAAAGCCGCTCTGCAAAGCCCCTTCGACAGCAAACACTCCCCACACTTTCTCCCGCGCGGCAAACAAGTAGTCTGCCCAAAACCGACGAGCAGCCAATTAATCTCCCTCCACTTGTCCCTCGGCAACCACGCCTCCAGCTGCTCCCTGGTCCTCTCGGGCGTCGTGCTCTCAACCCAACCCCACAGGTTCGCGATGCGGTGAACATGCACATCAACACCAATCCCCATGGTCCTATCCCATGCCGCGCTCATACACAGATGCGCCATCTTTGGCCCTACCCCAGGGAGCGAAATCAGGCCCTCAATGGAATCGGGGATATCCCCGCCCCACTGATCACGCAATATCACAGCGGCGTTCTTGATATACTCAGTTTTGCGGCGGTGGAAGCCGACGGCGGCGATGAGGGTGTTTAGCTCCGCTGGTTCGACCGCAAGGATTGATTCCAGCGTGAGGCCGCCGGGAAGCTGCCCACGCAGCTTTGCCATGGTCGCCGCGTTGACCGTGTCTTTGGTCTGCGAGGATAGCATGAGCGAGACCAGGGTCTGGAAGCGCTGGACCAGTGGTGAGAGCGTCTTGTCTGCCGCGACGTCACAGCCCATCGTGTCCACGGGCGCCGGCCGCGCAAGCCGCATCTTCTTGGTGAGGTTGTACATCTCCTCCCAATTTTGTGGAGGCGTGGTTGAGAGCTCCTTCTTCTGCTTTTTGATCTTGGGAGGGGGGAGGTGCTTCTTCAGCTTTGGGATGTCACCCATAGTCGGGGGTGGCTCTGAGGCGTCGTCATCGGAGGGCTCTTGCTTTATCTGCCGGCGCTTTTTAGATTCGCTGAACGGGATTTCTGGGAGTGCTTCTATTTTAACAGGCGGAAAGTGTTTTGAGCTGTATTTTGGCTTCTCGTCGTCAGTGGGTGGTGGCGAAGACAGCTCAGAGCTTGAGGGCGACAATTCTTGCTTAATGACGGTTGGTTTGGGCTTTGAGGGTGTCGCAGAAGGATGCGCGGGTGCTCTGGCAGCTCTAGCAATTGCGGCACCGAATTTTGTGGAGGTTCTGGACGCCATTGAGGTGCTGAGATGGTGATGTTTACAGGTTACAGGGGATGATGTACTATACAATGCTCGAGCTAAGCTTCTCGGTCATTATTCCGCATTGGGACGTGCATCATAATAACCATCACCGCAGTTCAACGGATCGCAGCGGGCACTACTTACGCCACGGTACGGATGGGTATCTAAGCTTCTATAATCAAATAATGTCTACTACAATACTTATACAGTTACCCAAACGCTAAAACCATTATACCGCCACCACACCTCTAAACCACTGCCACTAACCTCTCAAAATCCGCCATCTTCAAATTATCGTAGGGAAACACAAGCAGCGCCGCCTTATGCCTGATAAAGAGTCCCAACGCACCACAGATCACCTGTAGCCACACTAATCCCCGCGTCACCTTGTCTTCTTTCATAGGTCCCATCCTTACCAGCCACAGATTGATCAGAGTCATGTTTGAAAACTCCAGTATCGTCCCATTGTCATCAGTCCACAACTTTATCAACCCTAGGTTCTCAAGAGTCTTAAGTGGGATACTTATATACCATTTCGGCGGCCTCATGAACTGTCCCCGGGAAGGTTCCATCAACCCAGTCCGTGCATTAAATCGCGGGAGTCGGTGGCGTGGACAGGGAACAAGCTTGAATAGCTGTGGCATGGAGTATAGAAAATTGAAGATCTGTGGGATGAATAGAAGAAGTAGTGTCTTTGAGAAGTGGCCCAATATGCCCACGACCGCAAAGGTCATACCGGCAAAGTAGCAGTACGTATCCCCGACAAATACCTTGGACGGGTACTTGTTGTGGATCCACAACGCCATTGAGACGCCCAGGAACGGAAGCAGGAAGTACAACGAGAAGAGGTGGGAGGCGGTCGCTGGATGGCCGACTACAGATATGTACATCAAATCATTCATCATGATGAAGAGGGCAATGGCAATCGACTGCGCAACTTCGAGCCCATTGATCCCTGCATAAATGTTGATGGAGTTTGGGCAAAAGATGGCGATGGCGGCCATGTAAACATAGTATCCCCAGGAGAGGTTCACGAGTTGACCAAGGTATGGCTGTAGAGGCAGCGGGACAACGATGTTCGTAACACCGAAGTCGATGTAGTACATGATCAACATGGGGATCGCAGCGATCGCAGGGAGGAAGAGCTTGTGGCGCCATCGGATGTCGAAAAGGTCGTCTGCTATACCTAGGATAGCCATGCTTTGGAGCGAGAGTAGCGCAGAGAGGTATTCACCCAGCTGTATCACAGTTAGCCAGAGCTCCGTTAGACATCAGAGCTGCTGCACCTTGTTATGCGGGAAGCGATGCAACTTCCGTCCTGTTTCCACCATTTCCACCGTGACGTCTCGGTTTCCTCCTCCGCTTGTTGGTGCCACAAAGTATTCGTAGAACGGAAATGGTATGAATATAATCATAACCATCAGGTAAACCACGGCGCAAACAGCTCCCATTGTTTCCGGTCTGCACTGCACGATTAGCTTTCACCTCCTAATAACAGCGGCAGCGCTCAAGAACACACACAATTCCCTTCTATCTGCCTTTGACACATCCTTCCCCTTCAGCCCAACCCTCTTGAACTCGTCACCCAACCAGCATATCAAGCAATAGGTCGCAGCGAATGCTATTCCACTGAAACCAAGTGATGCAATCAAGGGCTCCCCTTCGCCCTTGAAAACGGAGTATAACAGTCCGCAGCAGGCGCCGACCAGAGAGAGCAGGAAAAAATACCAGCCAGCAGTGATTTGAATGTTGCCAGGCATGTCGAAGTGTCTGTTTGGGTATGGAAGTTTACCGCATAGTTAAGCTCTAGCCTACTGGGAGGACGCGAGCCGCAATACTAATGCCCACTGTGGCTTTTTGTTGAGCCGCAGAGCTTAAGTATATTAACTAATAGCAAGGGAGACCCTGAAGGCGCTTGTGTGCGATCACATGAAAATATCCATCAAAGAGTAGTGTTACGATATGGGGAGAACCGTGTGTGTGTATAGACTTAAGATACAGAGAGAAGAGAGAAGGAAACAGACTCGAGATATATACAGTAGAGAGTAGTGTGCCTTGTCTTGCCATTAGCCCCGCTTATAGTCAACTCGTGTCAGGTTTTTGTTTTGTTTTAATCATACTGCATTCACTCTATCTAGAGTATGGCAGAGCCCGTTTCCCCTCCCCCTCCGGATGACCGGCGAGGTGGGGGAGATCCCCTTCCGCTACCCTTCTTCCTCTAGCCTGTGTCAGGTCGACGTCTCTATATATGCAACAAGAAGCCTGGCAAAGAATACCTTTAACGCGTTCTGAGTAGAGGAGTATCAAAGGGGGGTTCGGGTCGGTTGCGGGCAACTCGAGCAAGCAAACTATCATTTAAAGGTTGGATACAGAGCTCTAAGTTGAGAATTCGTGTATGGTGTCTAAGGCCAGCAAAAGCTCCAGTGTTGTTACTGTACAGTGCCCAGATATACCTAGACTTCAGAAGTAACCTGCAGAAGTTATACAACTATTATACACACACCCGTATAGCATTCCGAAAATAATCAGCAACCAAGATAGCAGAGATTTCATCTACAGATTAGCCACCGCCCATATCCATATCAGTATATTCCAATTAAATCAACAAACGGTGCTACCGTTTCTACTGCTCTCTCGACAACAGCCTTGACTCTCATTCTCAAACTCTCATTCTTACATTCCACCTCTAGCGTGTCGAAGTACACCTTCGCAACCAGGCTGTCAATCGTGATCTTAACCCCCGGAGAAAACGTGCTGACCGTCGGAAGCACAAGCTCGTCGTTACCCATATCAGTATCGTCGGGTTTTGGCGGTTCCAGCGGCTCAACACAATCACCAAATTGGGCTTCGAGGAACATCAGAATGCGCTGAAGTCGCTGCTCGGGAGTAATATGAGAATGAGGTGAGGCGGCCGTGATGTCTGAGAGATTACTGCCATGATGGTGGTGATGGTGGGATTGTTGTGCTGAATCTATTGCCAGTTAGTTTTCGATTTGATAGGATTAAGATAGTAATTATCACATTTAACAGCAGCCGGCGAGCACTCTAGGTTGGCCAATATTGCCACAACAGCATCAGCAACGCCGTCATTGAGAATATTTCCCTCCCATTCAAGCTCGACAAACCCTTTCCTGCATCGAATAGTAACGCAATCCATGACCTTGAATGTCTTTCCCGTGTACTTCCCCTTGTCACCATACATCACTTCATCCTCATCAGTAATATCCTTCTCGGGGTCATACTCGTCGTCTGCGTCGTCCTGTTCCTCTTTCTTTATTGGTTCATCATCCTCAAAATCATCCTCTAGGTTGACGACAGCGCCAAACATCCCCTCCAAGCTCCAGCGGATCATACCGATGCCTGCAGCGTACATTGGAATGCGTTGCTTGCAGGTTACTACCGTTGTTGTAAGGCCCGCATACTCGCGGAGGTCATCGGGCGCCATGAGAGAGTATTTGAAGTCGCTCTGGACAAGCACACCAGAGATGATTTGGTCTTTACCAGCGAGGGGTTTTGACAGAGCTGTCGATGGCGGAAATGCCAGAGGTTTCTGCGCAAGTTTGCCGACAACCTATACGAGCATCATTAAGTTCTAGAATACTTCACTTGTGCTAGAAGAGCGCAAAATTTATATGCAAATCAAACACAGAGCTAGTGCTCTGTACATGCCCAAGAGGTCTTACTAGGTGGGACAACTAAGATGAGATGAGACCAAACGGGAAAGGGCAGGAGGAAACGGGAAGGGAACAGGAAGGAAATGCAGTGTATACTCAGATAAAAGAAACAAAAACATACCTTGGCAAACTTCTCCCCTCTGAACGGGATCTTCAATTCCTCACAGTTCTTTGGATTATATATCTTAATCCTATCGGCTTCTTTTTTCTCATGGTTCTTGCTCAGCAGGGCACTTTTCAGTCGCCCCATGTTATTTTGCTCGCCATGAACCAAGATTACCACTTTCGCACCAACCTCTTCTATGAATCCCGAATTTTGTATATAGTCAACGTGACCAGCGAAAGAGAGTTCCTCAATGCTCATCCGCCTAGGAACCATTATCTGGGAATCAGGGTCATTTCGTCGACCTCCGAATCGGTTCGCTGTCATGACTGCAGGAATCTCAGTCGGCTCGGTGACAATTTGCTTCGCCATCGTTCCTTCGACTGAGTAGCCGGTAATGATGAGACCATTCCGCGGATCTGGCGCCCATCGTTCAAGAAGTTCGCGTGAGACACCGTTCTGTCATAGCAATTAGTATTTGTTCACACAACGTTCAACATGCGGACATATGCGATGCAGGCTAGGAGATGATGTATATTTTCATTACGCAGACATGATCACTGAGATTCGACACGAAACAGATATACAGGATAGACGACAACAACCACTGAGCAATTGTGAACCAATCCTCCGTACACCACTGCAAGCCCAGATAGGAACTAGATATTGAAGGGATCGGATAGGATGAGCGGAACCGGGGGCCTACCTGCAGCATACCAGGACTTGCCAACATAACACATCCTCCAACATCGTCAAATCGCTCAATGTTCTTTAAACTTCTGACCCACTTGAAATCCCAAGGATTCCTGCCTTCCCCTTCGAACATCGCTCTCTTTATTTTATCATTCATGGTATTAATATATGTCCGGTAGACATCCATGCATTTTCTCGCCAGATTACTTGCGTAATAGATGGGGAATGTTTGGAACTTGGGATACTTTTCCCAATATTCGTCGAGAATTAACAGTAACTCCTGCGCCATCCCTAGCGCAAAGACAGGCATCAAAACACGCCCCCCACGCTGAAGGATTTCCGTTGTTAGTTTCATTAACCGTGCTTCCTTTTCTAGTCGCGGCATATGTGAGGCTGTTCCATAAGTCGACTCGCAAATCAAGATATCCGGTTTCACTGGTGGCACCTCAGCGCATACCAGATGTCTATCATCTTCACGAGAATAGTCCCCGGTGAAGAGGATCTTCAAGCCTGCAATCTCCACCATAAACATTGCCCCGCCAAGTACATGACCAGCATGATATGGCGTGATGGAGATTCCGGCGTGAGTAAGTGTCGTATGGTAATCTATGGCCTCTATGCGACTGTAAGACGAGAGGTGGTCTGCTTCGGTATAGAGATTGTCGCCAGTATTATGGACATTTCTGTATATACAATTAGGTCGCATGGCCGAAATTGGTGGGATTGCCACCTTACCCAACCCTGATACTGTCCTGAATCAACCATTTATAAATGGCCTTGGTAGGGTGGGTCATAAAAACACGACCTTTGAACGTAGTTTTGGACATGACATAGGGCAAACTGGCAGCATGGTCAAGATGAAAATGGCTGATCAATAACACATCAACCGTACTTAGATCGAATTCATCGTAGAACGGTAGGGCGGCCAGGCCATCGTAAGCTGGGTGTACACCCGCGTCAAGCATCACGGTTTTGCCTTTGTATTGGAGGATGTGACATGACCGTCCGACTTCGTTGCCACCACCCAGACATAGAAAGGTGAGATTGTCAGATTCATCCTACATCGAGATGTTAGTAAAGGAACAATAGGAGCAAGTCATGGAAGCTACTGACGATAACCTCTTCCTCCACGTTGACATCGAGCTTTCGTTTAGTTGCCATCGCGCGCAAAATTTATAGCTGGATAATGTGAGTGAGTATAATCAATGAGAAAAGACAGCTGGTGGTTGTGAAGTTGTACAAGTTGATAGCGTATAGGTAAATGTGAGAGACCTCGAGAGCGCGCAGAAGCTAGATGAAGGCGATAACTGGCAGGGTAAAGATCACACTAAACTTTGAATGCTATGAGGCTCACTCGCTGGGCGCCAAAGAAGAGCCGCAGCGGGGCAGGTCAATCATCCAACGACTCATCAGCTCATCGTGACAAACAAACAACTTAGTCGTACACTCATCAAACGGATACGACAGCATCTCTTCAAAACACTCCTAACTTCAATTCTCTAGGCTAATAGACACTGTGGCCGATATGGCGGCCCCATCCCTCAAAGTGGACATTCCTATCCCCGCAGGAAATGACTCACGAGCTTTTACTGCAGCTCTCAAAGTCTGTCTAGCTGCTGCAGCTTTCGGAGTTCCTCTGCAATACTCTACAGGTAAAGCTAGAAATCTTGTTTATGTGTCGGGAATCGCTCTGATATTTACAAACTTCGATTTCCAGCTCCCGGTCAGTCGAATGTTACACTGGAATCCCCTAGAGACCACAAATCTCTTATTGAACCCAATTCGATCGTACGCTATTTTGCGAACATAGGGTCGAAACCATGGGGAAAGACAGGTGAAGATGCATTGAAGGATTATGAATTGATCGAATATGAAGAAACCATACTCGCTCCCTTGGTATCAACGAATGCCAACGAAGCTCTGGCACTCGCTGAATCAGTCATTGGCAAAGCCAACTTGGATACCGAGCCACCAAGTCCGGCCGAGATCATCATCTTCTCTGCTCTTCACAATGCCGCGTCCACAGCTAAGGTCGACACCCATCCTGCACTGTCCGTGTGGTTTGCAAAGGTCGCCGACACAGCATGGGCAAAGGCAGGGACTGAAAAAGCTACTTCTTTAACAACAGTCAAGCTATTAAAGATGAGCGCAGGGGCTCGCAAAAAGACTCTGGCTGCAGAAGAACTTGGCGAGAGGATGTCAATCAAGAATATCAAGGCCGGGGTGGAGATGAAGGTTCCCAAGGCAGGGCAGGATATGTGAGTTCCCTGTCAGGCAACTGCTATGTAGACAGGATGGCTGACATCATTCGCAGCCTTCCCATACCGGGTCAAAAAAATGTCCTTATCACGTCAGCCTTGCCCTATGTGAACAATGTGCCGCATTTGGGGAATATCATTGGAAGTGTTCTCAGTGCGGACGCATTTTCAAGGTACTAAGCCCATAATAATAATATGCGCTTGGTTAACCGTTCCACAGATACTGCAAAGCTCGAAATTACAATACGCTCTACATTTGTGGAACTGATGAGTACGGTACTGCCACCGAGACTAAAGCTCTTGAGGAGGGGTGTACTCCTAGGGAGCTGTGCGACAAATATAATGCCCTGCATCAAGGCGTCTACAAATGGTTCGATATCAGCTTTGACTACTTTGGACGAACTACCACGGCTAAACAGACCGAAATTGCCCAAGACATCTTCTTGAAGCTTAAGGACCAAGGATTCCTAGTAGAGGAAGCTATGACACAATTGTACTGCGAAAACCACGAAAGATTCCTTGCCGACCGTTTCGTCGAAGGCACCTGCCCCAAATGCAGCTACCCTGATGCTCGAGGAGATCAGTGCGATGGATGTGGACAGCTCCTCGACCCTTTGGAGTTGATCAATCCACGGTGTAAATATGATGGAAACTCACCTGTCAAGCGCGATTCTAGGCACATCTTCCTGCAACTCGATAAATTACAGCCCGAAGTTGAAGAGTGGAGTAAAAAGTCGGCAGAACAGGGCCAGTGGTCGAGAAATGGTAGGATAATCACCGAGTCATGGTTCAAGGAGGGGTTGAAGAAGCGGTGCATCACCAGAGATCTCACGTGGGGTACGCCAGTGCCTCTTGAAGGTTATGATAAAAAGGTACTTTACGTATGGTTTGATGCTTGCATTGGGTACGTTTCCATAACAGCGAATTATACCAAGGATTGGGAGAAGTGGTGGAAAGGTAAGGACGACGTGAAACTCTACCAATTCATGGGCAAGGACAACGTACCTTTCCACACTGTAGTCTTTCCTGCAAGTCAGATTGGAACCAGAGATAGAAACTGGACCATGCTGCACCATCTCAGTACCACTGAGTATCTGCAATACGAAGGTGGAAAGTTCTCCAAGAGTAGAGGAATTGGCGTATTTGGCAATAATGCCCAGGATACTGGCGTGCCTCCAAGTGTAGGTCAACCTGCATACACCGTCGTAACAATGTCTAATTGGAAAATTAGGTCTGGCGTTACTACCTCCTCTCATCTCGGCCCGAAACTGGAGACACTCAGTTTGTTTGGAAAGACTTTGTCACTAAAAACAACTCGGAACTTTTGGCCAACTTCGGAAATTTTGTCAACCGTCTCATCAAATTCGTCAATGCGAAGTACTCTGGCGTGATCCCGGAATATACTGCTGCAATCAACGATCCTCTGTTTACCCCATACAAAGACGCAATCAATTCCCTCCTAGTGTCATTCAATGAGGAAATGGAGAATGTTCATATCCGTGCCGCCCTGGAAAAAGTCATGCTTATCTCCGGTGAAGGAAACCGCTTCCTCCAGGACAACAAGCTCGATAACAACCTCTTTAACAACCATCCCGAGAAAGCAGCTGCCGTAGTCGGCTATGGTTTGAATTTGATTTACCTTCTTTCCGCTCTTGCATACCCGTTTATGCCCGCGACTACTCTCTCGATCTGTGAACAATTGAATGCACCTTTGCGATCCATTCCCAATACCTGGGCACCCGAGGATCTTCTACCAGGTCACGTCATTGGAAAGGCAGCATACTTGTTCAGTAGAATCGATGAGAAACAGGAGGAAGCGTGGAAGAACAAGTATGGGGGAAAACAGGAGGTTGCTGCCGCCGACGACAAGAAAAAGGATAAAAAGAAAGGAAAGCAGGCGGCGCAACAGAAGATCAAGGAAGAGAAGACTAAGGCTGAGGACGGAGAAAAGGCCGTAGCCAAGGAGGTCGAGGTTAGAGGAGCGTAAACGGGATGTTGGGATTCTGGGATAGATAGGATGGGGAGTTACAGGTGTGTTGTTTTTGGGAATTTCCATAGATTTTGGTTACCCATGGTTGCCTCGGGGATTTTTTGTATTATTATTGATATATCGAGGTTAAGATCAAACATCCGACTAGTTGTGAAAATAGTCGGAAAGCTGTTATGAGTGCTTGCAATGTGAATTTAGAGTTTGGCTTGGCATGATCAACGACTAACGCGCCTTGTCGCGTGCTGGATGAGCCCCGATCGATCGCCTTCCCACTGCATCCACTTTCACAGTATCCACTTTCACACAGTATCCACTTTCACACAGTACCCACCTTATGCCATGCCCCGCGAAATCATTACAATCCAGGCCGGACAGTGCGGTAATGCAGTAGGATCTGCTTTCTGGCAAACACTATGTCGATTTTCCAGTTACAGGTGAACTGAAGATTCGCTGACACCTTCAGGCCAGGAGCACGCCATATCCCCGGATGGTAACCTCGAGGCGACAGAAGAGGGGACTGATCGAAAAGACGTATTCTTTTACCAATCCGACGATACCAGATACATTCCTCGAGCAATCCTACTCGACCTTGAACCCAGAGTCATACAAGGCATTCAAAATGGACCATACAAGAACATCTACAACCCCGAGAATTTTCACGTCCCTCAACATGGAAGTGGCGCCGGAAACAACTGGGCTGCGGGGTATGCTATGGGAGAAGGTGTTTGTGAAGAAGTGATGGAGATGATTGAGAGGGAAGCAGATGGGAGCGACTCGCTGGAAGGGTTCATGCTGTTGCACTCCATAGCTGGTGGCACAGGGTCAGGTTTAGGATCATTTCTTCTGGAAAGGTTAAACGATCGGTTCCCAAAAAAACTCATCCAGACATACTCGGTTTTCCCGGATACACAAAGTGTTGGAGATGTCGTCGTACAACCCTATAATAGCATGCTTGCTATGAAACGGTTGTCACAAAACGCTGACTCGGTTGTTGTGTTGGATAACGGTGCTTTGACTCGCATCGCAGCGGATAGATTGCATATACAATCCCCATCGTTCGCACAGACCAACCAATTGGTGTCGACCGTGATGTCTGCAAGCACAACCACACTGCGGTATCCTGGATACATGCACAACGACCTGGCTGGAATAATAGCATCTCTTATCCCGACACCAAGATGCCATTTCCTTATGACTTCGTATACTCCCTTTACAGGTGACTCGGTGGAATCCGGAAAGACTGTGCGGAAAACCACAGTCTTGGATGTTATGCGTCGACTATTGCAGCCTAAGAATCGGATGGTCTTGACGAATACAACCAAGAATAGTTGCTATATTTCTATATTAAACATTATACAAGGCGAGGCAGATCCAACGGATGTAAGTTACAAAGCTGTTGCTTTCCTTGTGATAGATGGCTGACTATAGGCCAGGTTCACAAATCGCTTCTTAGAATTCGTGAGCGTCGTCTCGCAACTTTCATCCCATGGGGCCCTGCGAGTATACAGGTTGCTTTAACAAAGAAGTCGCCCCACATTCCAATGTCCAACCGTGTGAGCGGGCTTATGTTAGCAAACCACACCAGTATAGCCACGGTACGTTCCTTATGCTCCCTTGTCAAGTCTGGTATTGATTTGAATATGTGTAGTTATTCAAGCGTATTATGGCTCAGTACGACCGTCTAAGAAAGCGTAATGCATTCTTGGAGCAGTACAAGAGAGAACCAATGTTTGCCAATGATCTCAGCGAGTTTGATGATACAAGGGCTGAAATAGCAGACCTTATTGCTGAGTACGAGGCCGCCGAGGGCGCGGGTTACTTGGATGGTCCTGTGGAGCGTGAGCCACCGAGAGGAGAGGAATAGAGTTATTGGGCATGAAAGGTCATTGACTTTCTTTTTCTTTGTACATTTATGGCCTGGGTGCTCTTCATTGCAGTGGTTGTCTTTGTCTTATACGGGTTGGCGAGTTTGGGTTCAGGGGGCTTGCTGGTTTAGTGTCGTATTATTGCACTTATTTTTGAAGATAATGCATCGTCGAGTCAAGAAGCATGATTTTTGTTAGTAGCAGATCCAATATGTGCAATTCTCTCTATGGGTACGGACGCGTGAACCGTAACGACCCCCAAAACAGAAAGTACTTGGCTGCGCTAGCCGCCGAACGCGCTTGTCGCCGTCGCGTCTCCCGCAGAACTCAACTTCAACAACAGCTCAGAGTTTCATCATATCAACGAATACCCATTACACCCAAACAAACATCAGCAATTATACAAAGCTTCCAGTATGTCGGATGTCGAAGACATGGATATCGATGAGCAGCCTACTGCCATTACTTTCTCAAGCGACCTTAAAGGAAAGAAAATGAGTAAAGCAAACCTACCCATCAGCGCTGGTGACACTCTCCCATGGTTAGTGCACACCTCAGCAGTACAGATTTCTTAATACCTGCTCCCTAATGCATACTGACACATATCATCCACATGTAGGGTCGAAAAATACCGCCCCGATACCCTGGATGACGTTTCCGGTCATGAGGATATCCTACAAACCGTCAATCGCTTCATCTCCTCTAATCGCCTCCCTCATCTCCTTTTCTACGGCCCTCCTGGAACGGGAAAAACCTCAACCATTCTTGCACTCGCCCGGCAGATCTATGGCGCTCAAAATGTACGGCAGCAGGTGCTAGAGCTGAATGCAAGTGACGATAGAGGAATTGATGTGGTACGAGAACAAATCAAGACATTTGCCTCGACGCGGCAAATCTTTGGCGGCGTAGCAGGGAAGGGGGATGGTCTGGGCAATTTCAAGCTCATCATCCTGGATGAGGCTGATGCAATGACGAGTGCTGCCCAGAATGCACTCAGAAGGATCATGGAGAAGTACACGGCAAACACCAGATTCTGCATCATCGCAAACTACACCCACAAGCTTTCTGCCGCGCTGTTGTCGAGATGTACCCGCTTCCGCTTCTCGCCGCTCCCAATCGATGCGCTGAGAAAACGCGCGGACCACGTTATCACCTCGGAAGGCGTCCGCATTACTCCCCAAGCTGTCGACTCGCTTCTGAGGCTCTCCAGAGGCGACATGCGTCGCTCCCTCAACGTCTTACAAGCGTGCTTCGCTTCTTCCACCCCTATCGATGAATGGGGCCGCCCAGACCCAACGAAGGAGCGCGAAGAGATTACAGAGACTGCAATATACGACTGCATTGCTGCCCCGCACCCGGACGATATTATGCAGATTATGCAGACACTCCTCAAGAGTGATATCACGACTAGCCTGCGAACGATTCACGATATAAAGACGAAGAAGGGATTAGCATTGGCGGATATTTTGTCGGCGTTGAGTGAGGAGCTTTGTAGACTTGAAGTACCGAAGCAGACGAGAGTTGTGTGGATGGAGGGATTGGCTGAGATTGAGTGGAGGGTTGGAAGTGGAGGTGGAGAGTTGGTGCAGACGGGAGGGTTGGCGGGCGTTGTGAGGCAAGGCGTTGCCGTTATGAAGAATGGGAAATAGGTGGTAATATTCAAGACATAGATACATTTGGTGCAGGAGTGCTCTCGTATACCGGGCTTTCGTTCTCGCTTCGTAGTGAAAACAGCTTGCGAGCGAGATGAAAAATTTGGGCACGAAAGTAGTTGTAGGAGTTGTTAGTGTACTATTTTGCGTTTTTTTGACCAAACCCTGAATTAATACGGACAACCTTGGAATCTCTCCAAAAACAACCGACACTTTAGTGGTATTTACCTACTACGTGTACCTCACAAATGGTACTGTGGTATTACAATTACGATTTTCAAGCCGCACTGAAGGTCATACTTTATAGATTCGCCGTTTAATACATATTAAATGGTTTCTTGAAGTCCTCACAAAAACAAGAACTGGTCCCCTAGCCTAGAAGCATATCATGGTGCTGTAAGTGCTAGGTGTTGTAAACGCTCTAAACATCAGGTGCTATAGACGCCCGTGCAGGTTCGAAATTTGTAGTGCTCTCTTTTTATTGCCTTAGAGCGTACTACGCTTAGTGCTCTACAGTTCTATTACTTCGTCCGTGGCTAGCCGTTGAAAGCGCGACTAAACTTCTGGGAAGTGATTTCTCTTATATGCGTACTGATGTTTTGAATAATCATGGCTCTACTCTTCCACCAAGCAGATACATGTCACTTAGCCTAGCTAGGAAAGCATAGTGCTGTAAACACAGGTGCTATAAACGTTGAGTGCTATAAACGCCAGGTGCAGGTTCAAACCTGCAAACTTCACTCTTTGCCCTTATTTTTGTCTTGCCTTTTGTCTACCTCTTTTATCTGCCGGAGAGCATACTATAATGATTGCGCGGTCAGAACCTAAGGCAATAGACTTAGGTATTGTGGTTGGGAGATTCTTCAGAAATTAAACCGTTTGAAGAATTCATTGATAGGGTCCTCGTAACAGCAGCGTGTGTGAGAGAGAAACAAAGAGCCTGCCCCACCAACTCTTCTATATATATCACGTTATGCATATATAGTGATAGCATTGATTGCAAGCTAAAAAGAAATGTATAGCGTTTAATAAATGTTGTTTAATCACACTGTATTTGCTCTATCTAGAGTATGAAGTGCCCGCTTCCCCTCCCCATCTTCTACTCTCATTCCCTTTTTACGTTTAATAGATCATTGGGCTATGGGCATCTTCTGAAGAGTATTTCTAAGGACAAGATAAGAAACAATGAGATATAATAAGAAAAGGATAATTGTGGGTATTGCATCTATTCGGCATATATCTCGCTATGTAAATGTATGGGAATCTATTGGCCCGGTCTCTCACTCTCTAGCCAGACATCTCGGCCCCCACAGGTCGCTCTTCAGTTGCTTGGAAGAGCCGGGTGAGAGTGTGAGTCCTCCGCTCCGCGGTGTTCGAGAGGTCCAAGGAATCCTTCATAGTGAGGGACCAAGCCTGTGCGATCCTGGTTTCCACATAGGAGGATATATGTCCCAGTCCCACAAATCTCCCCTTCTTCTCTGCCGGGAGACCTGCAAGGGCCTCCTGGCCGGTTTCCTCGTCGGCGGGTGTCGGCTTCAACTGGGGCAACACATGCAAGCCAGGAACATAAATCCTCATGACATACATGTTACGAGTCATGTACTTGGAGAATTCATATGACCCTTTGGCCCTAGCTGCGAAATGCTTGAGCTCCTCCATGGTAAGGTACCACTTATAGATGTCGAGATTCTCGGGAGGAAAGGTTTCATCGGGGAGCGGCTGTTTTGTCTCTGAGCGAGGAGGCAGTATCGGCATATTCGGGAGAGAAAGTCCCTCGAGTTTCATGCGAAGTAGTTCAATCATGGAGGGCCTTGTCTCCTCACTATCTTCCTCGCCCTCCGGAATAGGGAGGCGATATTGTGAGATATCAAAGTATCCGATTTCCTCAAGCATAATGTCCCTGTGGATCTTGGCAGGCATGTTAGGCCTGTTGCGGTCCAGAAAGTGATCCTTTTTGCTGTCGATGAGCTTCAATGCCCCATGATACTTGCCTAAGTTCAGGTAGATAGTATCAGTACAGAGATCGATAACTACATTTGGGATTGTACCTACTAAGTGCTGGAATTACCGGTGATGATGTTGTAAGGTATGTCCTCGGATAGTAGTCATCACCTAGATTCATTTTAAGAACTTCGAAAAGGTCCTTATGGCCATCAGAGACACACTACAGCAATGATGTGTTAGTGAAAATCGAGATTCCAAGATTCGGTCTTGCAACTCACGTCCCAACTGAGAACTAGATCAGCAATTACAACCAAACTAAGACCCATTATGATGGAGTTGGCGCCATAGAGATCCCCGTATTTCTTGAGATAGCTTGCAGTATCGATGAACTTCTCAATCACTGCAACACGGCCTTCTAACTCCAACTGCAGGATTTCCACTGCAACCCAGTGGGCCAACTTGAACTGAATTTAGCACCCTTATGGTATATAGGCGTAAACTTGGGCTACTCACCAGTTGCTCCCGCTGGTAAAAATTCGCAAAACGAGCCAGCGGGATCTGCCAGGGCTTCTTGGCTGGTCGTCGGTCTTCTGGGGTACGGATACTAGGATGCCTACCATACTTATCGAGGTCCCACATCTGCTGTAAGGTATTCTTTGTACATATATCACGGAATAACACTAGATGCTATAAGATAGCTCATCAGCATCAACGTGTATTCAGTTTGCGCACAACATACCGTAGCTGCAAGATACTTTGCCAATATCTCAGCGTCTATCTCTAGTGGGAACGCGACCTTCTGAGGCTCGCTGAATGGATGGGACTTATGTATAATGAAGATTTCCTTCCTGGTGTACAGATATCTTCTGTAGCAATCGAGATACCGGTCATAATCCTCTCGCTGTTGATTATGTACGTAAAGGTGGCCCTTCACATCCTCGATGAGTCCAAAATCTTCATGTTTGTCTGCAGCGACTACAAGACGGTCGTATACCTCCAGTAACGTGAACTCGTCATCAGGGTCCGTGAAGTCATCTGGATAATTGGTAATCCAATATTCGACCAGTTTAAGAACCCTGCAGACAAACAGGTCAGGTTGTTATCTCAAATACCTGATCGAACGAGAGTCCACTTGCCGCTTGCTCTCTTGGGATCTCCCTTCTTTACCAGCCACAAAAACATAGTGATTTGTTAGAGCTTCTAGGAAAGCAACGCTTCCAATAGTGAAAGTGATGGTCCAAATCATTGCCTCCATCATGTGGAAATCTTACATCTAATTAGCAAAGCAAGATCGTGATATCGGGAGTAGGGGGAAAACTTACCGGACTCGTGGTTCTTTCCAGTTGTCAGCCCAGTACTCGAGACAAGCTCAGCAACAATTACTTGAAGCATTCCCGTGACAACTAATAAGCTATTGTCGACCTCTTCCACGGTAAGGTATAGATTTCTCTTATTATCTACCACATGAACAATCTCATTTGGGCTGGGTGGTTCAATGCGCTTTTGGTCAAGGATGTAGTGAAAAGTGCTCAATGGCAAGGCTGCACTACCAAAAGGCGAGTTGAGATCTTTATAAATATGAGTTACGAAATTTCGTAGGACAGGAAGTTTAACTTACTGATCGGTTCGTCTTCATCGTCTGCGGGCTCATCGACTTCCTCTGTTTTGGAGTTTTCCCAGGTAGCCGATAGTTCTTTAACCTGGTCTGCGCCAGCTGAGTCAAATGGATCCTCCTGTGGGGTGTTGGCTGTTTTTGTAGGGGAAGCTGTTGGGGCCGACGAAGCATTCGAGTGAATCGAGCCAGGGCTAGAGTGAAGAAGGCCGACAGAACGGGAGCCACCATTTTGTGAAGGAAATAGACCAATCAGGGCTTGGGGTGGACTATTTGGAGGAGACTGAACATCTTGTGTCTTGAGTCTCTCGCAGCTGCTTTCGTCATTACTGTTCCTGGTCTCGAGTGATCCAAAAGCATGCAGGCCATTATCTGCGAGAATGAATCCTGGTTGAGCGACACTAACGACAATTGCTCCAGTTTGCCGAAGCAACTTATCGAGTTCTGTGAGCTATTAGCGGAAACTAGTTTTTGTGTCAGGAGCCCCCAAAGGTCTACCTTTTGGATGCTGTTTCCTCGACAGAATCGAACTCGACATAGAGCCTGAGCTGGACGGTCGGGAGTCATTGTCTTGTTCAGATGCTGCTCTAGAAGAAACCGAAAATGACTTCCTTCCTTCCATGAAGGAGCGAAACCCGCTAGTTGCCGACCCTATCGAGTCCCGGGACTTCACACTTGACGCTTCACCTGACTGTTTACTAATAAGCCTGCTCAAGGTACCGCATGACAGTCTCTTCCCGGATGAACCGGATGCGGTTGAAGTGATCCTGATGCTTTGCCCTGGGGGTGGTGGGGGAGGAACAGAAGGTGGTGATGGGGAACGAAGAGGAGAAAGTGGTGGCGGCGGAGGCATTCTTGGTTGTGGTGTCTTTGGAGGTGAAGCAGCTCGTGAAGCACACGGGGTTGGAACATGTTTTCTGCTGGGAGTTAGAAGAAGCGGGGCAACTTTGGGGTCGCCCTGAAGTATCATACGATTTTGCGGACCATTGCGTGACAGGCCGTGAATCCAAACCATCGCTGGGAATATTTCCCTCGATGTATTCTTGCCTCATATGCGGATGAGATATAATCTTTCCTTTAAACATCCGAGGAGCATCAGGATCGATTCTAGAATTCTCTAGAACATCCTTCGTAGTATTCAATCAGCATATAATCGATACAATCATTTTCAAGCACCCCTCAATCGAGTTCTACCTTTTTCTCTGAGGGGTGCTTTTGTTTTGGCATTTTTGGGATGGTTTGTGTGGAAACTGGGTTGGGCACGAATTCATCGGCGGTGTGTCGTTGAAACAGGGTGTGCACTGTGGGAAGTAAATGCATTTTAGACTTGTACAGCCCTTCATACAAAATCACTCGGCTGGAAGGAAACCATACTAACTAGCACCGGAAATCTAGAGTCAGCTCATCTCTGCCCTCCTCTACCGCACCTTGGTATTTCAGCTCATCGGTTTATGTTTCTCTGGCTGAGAGTGAACGCCGGTGACGTGAATCAATATAGCGCCTTGGCACCCACCACCCCCTGCAGACCATTCAGCCTTCTCAACCGAGCTAGAAAATCTCCCCAGCAAATCCAAAATTCGCATTCAAGAATTCTCTTTGATCTGCCGCCGCCGCGATTGACTGTAGATCTGCAGCAGTTGAACAGTTAAGAGTGAGAATTCTAACTTAGATTTTCTGGGGTCCACGGTCTCTAATGTCAGAACTCAATGAAACACCTGCTCCGGCACCGACTGTTGCGCCTGATGCCGGCACGGCTGCTTCAACGGGTGCACCAAGCAATGCAGAGGCGAACGACGCATCAATACCGAATCGTGGGGGTCGAGGACGAGGCGGCCGGGGAAGAGGTCGTGGCACCGCGAACGGCAGAAAACACAAAAATATGGGCCGCAACGAATACAAGTCAGTAATCCCCACCGTCCTACTCGGGGTATCCATTGAAACATTGCCTCACAGCCGCCACAAAGACGAGAACCACCGCACGAAGCGCTTAAAGACCGATGATGACCGTGCGCCCACCGGATGGCAGGAAGGGGGGCAGCAAGATGAAGGCGAAAAAGAGGAGCGCAAACCGAAGCGGAAAGTCGCCGTCATGATCAGCTACTGTGGCTCGGGTTATCGGGGAATGCAGTTGAATCCGCCGCACAAAAGTATCGAGGGAGATCTGTTTGAGGCATTCGTAAAAGCGGGTGCTATATCGGTTGCAAACTCGAATGATCCCAAGAAGGTTGGTTATGAGTGATAAGGAATATGATTTTGCGAAATAGGGCTAATCAGCGGCAGTCTTCACTTGTGCGCTGCGCAAGGACTGATAAGGGTGTCCACGCCGCCGGCAATGTCATCTCATTGAAACTCATCATTGAAGACCCTGAAGTCATTCCCAAGATCAATGCCGCTCTCCCAGACCAGATCCGCGTATGGGATATCATTAGAACAACAGGTTCCTTTAGTTGCTATCAGTTGTGTGACAGTCGGAAGTATGAATATCTAGTGCCTTCTCATGTCTTCCTACCACCACATCCAGACTCCTACCTCGCGAAAACTTGTTTAGAGTACGCTGAGAAGGAGGGCGACCTGGAAAACTATTTGTCGCGGCAAAAAGAGGTTGAGGGCTGGTGGTCCGCTGTCAATGAGAAAGTCGACCAGCAATTGGGAGATTATGATAAGGCAGCCATCGGGGAAGCAATAAAAGATGATGGCAAATCCAAGGATCCTTCAAATGATGATAATAAATTGCAAAATTCGGAGAAAACTAAGTGGGATAACCCTTTGCTCAAAAAGATTCGAGAGATTCACCAACAGGAAAAGAAGGCTTACCGCATACCACCTGAGCGACTGGAAAGAGTTCGGGAGGCTTTCCGCCAGTTTGTGGGTACTAATAACTTCTACAATTTTACAATCGAGAAGACTTTCAGAGACCCAAGTGCGAAACGTCACATTAAGTCATTTGAGGTATGATCGGAATCTAGCATCATTCCCTCTGCTAATAATTGGTAGGTCAACGATCCTGTCATCATCAATGGCACTGAATGGCTCTCCATCCATGTCCATGGACAGTCTTTCATGATGCATCAAATCCGCAAAATGGTAGGTTTGGCGATGATGATGGTCCGCACAGGCTGCCCCATCTCCCGTATTCAAGAAGCTTTTGGGTTGAGGAAGATTGCAATTGCCAAAGCGCCATCATTAGGACTTCTTCTAGAATACCCATTGTTCTCGCACTATAACGAGAAAACTGCAAAAGAGAATGGCAGAGACCCTCTTGATTTCGAAAAGTACAAGAAGGAGATCGACGAGTTCAAGCAGAAGTTCATCTACTCAAGAATATTCGAAGAGGAAGAGAAGCAAAATACGTATATTTATCTGTCATCATGTCTGGGAAGACTAGCTAATAAGGTGCCATTGCTGGCAGATTCGCACAATTCGTGGAGTATTTGGATGCGTGTAGTGGCCCACTTTATCTTTACCTCACGTCGGCTGGGTTCAAGGCTCTTGAAGGTGCTGCATCTAAGGCGCCAGGGGGAAAACTGGAGGAAACACCAGGCAATGAATCCGAGGATGAAGTTATGGGAGAAGAGGAAGGGTAGATGTCATGCCTTAGGTTTGGATGAAACGTATGCACCAGCATGAAAGTTTGCGGTCAGTACGGGTGTTCATATTGAAGATAAGAATCGCAAAACGGATATGGTTCTTACTCAGCCTTGAGGTGGGCAACTGTTTGTTGACCTCCTACCTCACCATTGCAATACACCCAGCCCAACTGGGTATCTAAAACGTAGGTTGCATGAAAGCCACTTCCTTCAACACAGGCATCTTTTCCTCCTCTTTGATACTCCTCTCCAAACTCTCTATCTCCAACCAAACCGCATCAGGGGAAACTGTCTCCAAAGCCTCCCTTAGATCTGGCCTCTCTTTCAGCACCTTCCCTCCACACATGACACAGATCTCATCCAGAACATCGTCTTGCAAACTCGCAAACCTCACCAGTGCCGCCAACATCTTCACCACCGCATCCCACACCTTATAATTAATCCCATACATGCCCATATTATTAGTTTTAATCCGCCTCTCTTTCTCAAGATTTCTGTGCGCCTGGATATAAACCTTCCTGAATCCCGACCATCCCTCCTTAATTCTTGTGTTCAAAAAGTCACCAGAAGTCTCAGCAATGCTGGAAATAGCCTGGCAAGCTTGGATCACGACTCCCGCTTCGTCGTCGAAAAGCCGGGCATAGACGACAGGCCAAATGTCGTTTATTACGGGAAGATACTCTTGCTCATTTGTACCCAGGGCGTGGGAGGCGTTAGATATTAGGTAGAGGACTTTTATACGCAAGGAAAAGGAGCCGTGGGTTAGGTAATGTTGGCTCAGACGAGTGATGCGTTGGACTATTTCGTAGGTTTTGGGGGGTTTTGGGGGATCTTCTTCCGGAGGCGGAGGTGCGGGGTTGTCGTCGATATCGTCCATGGTGTCTCCTTCAAACTTAGGTGGCAGGTCCTTTTCTTTGCCTTTACCATTTCCCCATGGCCTTCGAGGGAACTCTTTGGATTCTCCTTCGTCGTCAGATGGCTCGGGTTCGAGTGGTTCAAGTCTTGGGCGGTTCTCGTCTCTTGAGACTTTAAGGAGCTCGATAAGTTCTTCGTCCTGGATGAATCTTCGCTTCTTGCGTTTTCTGTTGTCCGCGTCGTCTTCTCCGGACTCTATCTGCATCACATCTTTATCCTTTTTGGAGCTCTCCTCAACAATAACACCAAGAACCATAAAAAGTTCCTCGCACAGCTTCTCGTACTCGTGAAATCCGTCTAGAATCGAAAAGATGCTAACAACCAAATCATCCAGGTAAGGCACCAGTTTCGGACCAGCCAATTTCAACATCATATTCAACACTACGGGGGCCTGCGGAGATAGATCGAATATATTCAGTTTCAATGATACAGCATTGACCATGTAGTCAACATTATCCAGAAGCAGTTCCTTCGCATTGGGGTACTCGCAACCATGGGCTATGTTGTTAAGTGCAACCACAGCATGATTCTGGACTTCCACAGATGAAGATCCTAGGTGGTGGACAACGGGGTATAAGGCGTCGACCAACTCGCCGCGGAACTGTCGTTTGTGAGTCTCCGCGACTAAAGAAAGCGCTTCTAGGGCGAGACAGTGAATGGTAGCGTTTTCGTCGGATTCTGCTTCATCTTCCACAGAAGTAGTCAGGTTCCCTAATGCAAGAGCAAGAAGCTCGTCTACGACATGGCGTTGAAGTGTAGAGACTTCCATGCCGCAGTCAAAATACATATCCATTTCGTTTGATATAGCTAAAGAACTACGGAGAAGGTTTATAGCGATCCAAAGAGAGGTTGCCCGTTCGTTTGCTGAGACTCCTTGTATTGACGCATCTCGGAGATGTCGTCGTGCAAGATTCAGGCCGCTTTCTTCCGAGGATTGTCCAAGAGATTCCAAGAGTTGTTTCATGGTTTCCATAGTATCCATTTGGCTACGCTGTGCCACCATTATATCCGGGAACTTTGCAATCTTACCTTCATTAGATGTAGCAGAACGGTCTGCAAGCAGTATATCGAGTCTCGGCTGAACGGGCGTCGCCCGTACTAATGCAGTTTTCGATGCGGTAACTGCAAGTAAGCTCTCTTTGATGCCGTCCGCCAGTATGTCTCGCAGTGAATCAGATTCCATGTTGAGCTCCATACACAGTCCGAAAGCAACCGATAACCTTGTAATAACGCGCTGTTTCGCATCCTCGTCGTTACCAGTCATAACTCTGGGAAGTCCAACAATCCACCTATCCAAGCATCCGCGAACAGCCTCTTTAATCCCTTCGCCCATCGTAGTCATAACACGAATTGTGTTTTCGGCTAATCTAGCAAGCGATTCATCTGTATCTCCGGCCACCACGACCAATGTTTCCACCAGAATCATTACTGCCTCATCCAAAGACCTGGCGCAAGACTCCAAGAGATTTCGAGAAAGCTCGAATACAGCAGTACGAACTTCGAGTTTTGGATGTGTGCGTAGCTTCAGAATCTGTTCCAATGCAACTTTGGTATTTGCAGCCGTAGCCTTCATCCATGGCTTGGTTCGTCTAAGCTTCAAAGTGTTTGTCACCAACCCTTCATCTGTTGCAGGTAGCTTCGCGTGGTGTTTATCGTCCAAGACACTTAAGATAAGTTTATCCAGCACTTTCACCATAACCCTCAGAACTTGATACGGCCTCTTTGTCGTTTTCCCCAGGCCCAGAGCTCTCACCAATCCTGAAACAACCCCCGGATAAAAGCTTGCTCTCATATCCTCATCCCTCACCGTCTCAATCAACAACTTCTCCATGGCTTCCAAAGCCACAAGTTGTAACTCTAACATATCTGCTTCCATGAATGTTGTAAGCAGCATGGTAACAGTATGTCCCACCGCCGGAATATTCTCGAATTCATCCACCGCCGTCCCACCGGATCGTACAAGACTCCCAAAAAGATGTAAAAGACACTTGCAACCCGCTAGTTTCGTTTCCTCGCTCTTCGCACCACAATCGCCCCCATCCTTCTGGTTAGGGTTACCTCCGATAATAAAGGTGAGCAATATCAGCAGCTGCTTCGCCATCTCCGGTGCAATTTGGAGTCTCCAGGCGGTATAAATTAGGATATCTAGGCACTGCAAGGCGAGCTCTATCGACTGGTCGTTGAGTTTCTGATACTGGTGAAAGACGTGCGATAGCGGGAAGAAAATATAATCCCCCAACTTGATGTCAAGTTGGTCATGTGGAACATGTTGGAGAGTAGAATACAGCTCCGTGAGAGCTGCTGTGAGCTCTCTATTGTTCGGTTTAGAAGTCAAGATGCATTTGCTGAGTGTCACACATCGTGGTTTTAACTTCAAACATCAGCACAATCTTGTTCGCTTGAGGCTGGCTCACACACTTCCTGGAACAGTCTCTGTCGCTCGCTTTCAACAGTTGGCGGGGCCTGAGGCCCGAAGATTTCTTGGAGATTCGACATTTTGAGCTATAGACATGTAAGAGAGGATTAAACCTCAATGAGCTTGCATCAGAAGTTACATGACGTTTAATCGTGTGAGGCTCTCATGAAGACGGGTAACTGCATGGATGAATGAATTTCTGAGAGCGAGTGATACTTGCACGAAGAAGAAAGCCATAGGGATAGGAAAACGATGTCTCTTCTTAAGTGATTTGCATGATCTAGAACCCAAACTATCTGCTGAAGAATTCAAATTACTATATTCCAATTATATTTGGGCATCTCGATGGCTTAAAAGAAGTCGTTTATTCCCATTAACTCTAATTCATCAAATTATGACATTGACAAAACGATTGCCCGGGTCAAAATAGCAATAGTGCAGGTACTTAAATCAAAGACCACCCAACGCCCTATAAAAGCCTTCCTTCGCCCAACATCCTAATCCCTTTTCAGAATCCCCTTTGGGCTCCACAGCCCCACGTTTGTTTAGCCAGTTAGCCACATCCATCACCTCTATTGGCGTTAAACCAGGGTAAAGCATTCTCGAAATCTCCTTTGTTTGAATGCCTGGACGACCAGTGATCAAAGACAAGACAGAGATCGCTACCCTAAGCCACATTCCTTTGATGATGGAATTATTCATATCAATCCAGATACGGATAGGTTCCATTGGATTTCCGGTCTTTCCGTCAGGAGTTGGCGGCAGTGGGGCAACTTCTGGACGAGAAAAGTAGCTAGATTCAGCCCGCACGTCGATCTTGAAGTCCACCAGGCGTTTGGGCATCGAACGTGTTTCATATCCTTCAACAAGACCCCAGGTGTCGGCCACGTATTCGCGTTTTTCAAGTCGTACCTATTGGCTTATCAGCTATTAGAATTTAGACGATTGAGTTGGGGTGTATACCCTTCGGTGGGCGACGAGGTCGAAAATACACGCTACAGATCCATCATTCAAGAATGGTGATAGCTCAAGTGCATCCTTCTGTTCAAACATCTTCTGAAGAGTATCGTCAAACTTGAGTGCTTGGGCGAATAGCTTTTCGTCCATCGGCGTACGAAGAGACAAATGAAACTTATCCGTCAACTCATAGTTACGGCCAGGTGCAACGCGGTTATGTTCCTTTCGATGTGCAATGACCTTATTATTCGACAACTCAAAAAATGCTTCATCAACAGCATCCTCAGGTTGTGCATGAATGAGTGCAAAAGCTTCCATGGAGTTATAACTAGCTGCGTCTGTCATAATGTTTGCCTTGATAATCGACTTAACGTAGTCAACCGGGCTGTTCCCTTCCTCGGCATTGTTCTCAGTCTTTAGAGGAAGTTCATACGCATAGCAAACAAAGTGATTGGCTCTGTTTCCCATAGTGAAGGCTGGATTATGGTAATCTGCCCTCCAGGGAGAGGGTTTGTCATGACGAAGGTTGTACAGGTTGTCGAACACCTCCCGTTTTAAGGAAAGTTCAGGAACAGCATGTGCCCTAGGATAGGAAATCAGTTTCCAGACTTAGCATGCATATGGGTATACGTACTCGGGAAGCTCAAGGTTGTCACGGAACCATTTGATATGGTGAGTCAAATCGAAGCTCATAGGTTGCTGAAGATTGATTGATGGTAATTGACCCTTAGCATAAGCCTCAAGATACATCTCCTCAAATTCAGACTGAAGCTTTTTGAGATGTGTCTTGTGCATATCACGCACTCTTGGCCAGCGTCGTTGGAAGACCACAGGCTCGTGCTGTGGCATAGCCTTTTGGATGAGATTCCAGTTGATTTTTCGGTCTACATTGCCAAAAATAGTCCTGACAATAATCACTGCAATTAAAAGTGTATCTTCATCCTCTTTTGGAATTGTGTATTTGTTTCGATGCGTTGAATCCTTTCTAGAGTGCACTGCTGAAAGTTAGCCATATTCAGCGGGCATTAAAACTAACATGCATGCCTTCTTGTTCTTCTCCAGCTTCATCTAGGGTAGTAGTCTGGTGTAATGCAGCCATTGCCTTTTGCCGGCGAGATTTTGTGGGTGGATGCTTCTGAACCCTTCTTCTCCTTCTTTTAATCGGCACTACAGATGCGGCATTGTCAGATTCTTCAACAACGAGTTTGGGAGCAGTAGCGTGCGGCTGTGGTAGTTGCAGTGCCGTTCGTGGCGTTCTTGTTGGTGGTTTAATCCGCTTATCTAAGGATGCCGGGGCCTGTCTGAAGTCTTCACCTACTTTCACCTCCGGTCCAAAGTGGTTGATCATGACCAAACCGTCTTGTTTGCTGGGCTGGAATAGCTCATCCTCCCGACCCTCCATCAGAATCTCCATTTGCCGAACCTCCTTGACATCCTTTAGGAAGGTGTTTCCATCTGTGCGCTGGACAAAATCGGCCCACCATACCGTTTGAGGACCGGTTTCCTCGTCAGCTTCATCATTGGGAACAGTCTGAAATTTATTCCTCAGCTGCTGGATTTTAGATTTGAGCTCAGCTTTACGACGACGAGCTTCTTCGCGCTGTGCATCAGTGAACTTTCCGTTCCATGCTGATAGTTCTCCTCCAAGCTGTTTCATACGTTTCAGCTCTGCGCGCATCTCTTTGTCTTCTGCTTTCTGGATATCCCTAGCGGCCCGTTGAGCAGCTCTTTCTTGCTTCTTGAGTTGGTGGACAGATGTAGAATACATCCTATCAAACTCAGTTTCAACCACACTTGGCTGTGCCTGCACCCAAGTAGTAACAGGATTTAGCATTCTCTGTTGGATATCTGGTGGTAAGTCAGTTCCGGGGGGAAACCAAAGATTACCGTTGGCGGCTTTGATTTGTCTGATTGTCTCGATAACCAGCGGTGAATCTAGTGGGAGTTTTGCATCTACCAAGAGCTTCTTAATGGCAACGCCTCGTGGAGTCTGCAAGCTGAAGGAGTATTGATTTATTTTCCCCTTATATTGCAATGATTGAACGACGCCTCGAATAAGTCGGCGATCAGCTACTCCTGCCTTTGGGTTCTTCTTCTTGTACCGCTTATCAAATGCATGACGAAGCTCATTTCCACCGGGAAATACACCCTGATGCTCAGCGACCAGGTCAAGTACTACCTGTTGGCGACCGAGTGCCAGCATTCCACCGATACTACCGTATGAATCGTTATCGGCATCAAGTTTTTCGGCTTCTATGCTAAGGCCATCAACTTTAAACGGTGTATTTTGACCCGCTAGCTCAGAATCGTCTGCTGCTGCTACCGAAGTTTCTGGAGGAGGCCTTTCAACTTCCTTTGCAGGATGTGAACCTCCTGTTTGCTCATTTGTCAACAAGTCTAGAGGTGATAGTTCCCCTGGGCCTTGTATCTCAGCAACTTCGATTGCGGTGGGTTGAGATGGCGTTTCCTGAGTTTCGAGAACACTGGGCAGATCCTGGGTTGCTTCAGGAACATCTTCAGGGGTCGGAAGGACCATCGCGGTATCTACCTCCGCTGGCGTGCTGCGTTTTCCACGCTTTCCCGGGGTTTGAGATACGGGAGCTGGGGAGGCGGCTTTCCGCTTTCGTGTGGGCCTCGTAGCTTTGGGAGTGGGAGTGGCTCTTCCCTTGGCAATTTTTTTTACCTTGCGGCTGCCTCGCGTAGGTGTTGGGCTATGTGTCGCGGCTACATCCGGCGTCAAAGTTTGAAAGAAGTCCAGTAAAGTCTGTTGAGTAGCCTCCAGAGTAGGCTGAGCAGTTTGTGGGGTTTGAGCGACTTGCTTGGGAGCCGTTCCCCGAAGTTTGGGCGCACCAAAAGTAGTAGATGGCTCCAGGGTATTGACTGTCTGAGGGGTGGACTCTGGCGTATCCGACACCTCGATTGCTTCAGCTGCAACAGCTTTGCCTTTCGTAGGACCCCGTCCACGCCGTTTAGGAACGGTGGGAGTATCGCCAGTTTTCTGTTTTTTTGGTGGCCTGCCGCGGGGTTTGGGTGTTTTCGAGGAGGGCTCTTCATCTTGTGTATCCTCCAAAGGCCGCTTATTTGGTGTTTGTTGGGCGTCCCTTCGTCTTTTTCCAGCAAGGTATGGCTCTTGGCCTTTCTCATATTTACGAGGTCGCCCAGTACCACCTGGCTCAGTTAGTAAGACAATCCAACTGCTTCATGATAACTTTCTCACCAGTTCCCTTTTTCCAGCCCGGCTGATTAGTAAGTGCAGCAATATTCTCCTTCTTCTTGCCGATAAGCTGGCTCTCGGCGAGACTAGCCGAACCATCTTTTTTCAGCAAGCGTGAGGAATTAGCTGCAGGAAAGCCAAATTCGTTTAGCTCCTGTGCTTTCGGAGTTTGATCGTCGGCTTCCCCAAGGGATCCAGTTTTGACTTTGACTCCCTTCTTCTTTCCTTGGGCAGCCCAAGGCTCGTTAGCAAGCCCTTCCTTGACAAGCTCCTGATGCCATTCGTAGCTAAAATAGTGGTAGTGCGTTTGCCGATGGGTAATGCTCGTCTCGCGTATAACAGTCAAGTGGATATATTGTGGTGGTTGAGACTTCGATGGGAAGTCTGTCATTCGATGGAGGACCTGATCCATAGGTCTATAGTAGAAGGAACCTATAACACGTTGCACAACCTCCTAATCACACTAGTAAGTACAGATCAGAGATATGTGTATGATGCTCACCATGCTTGACATTCCGTTTTTGCCAGTTGCTTGGACAAGGCTATAAACTATATTCGGCATGGGAACATTCATACTCCACTGGGGTACTTCGCGGGGAACCTCCTCGATGGCATCAACATCCACGCGTGCAAGTTGTTCATTAATGGCATCGACATCCATATCATCATTTTCCTTCTCGTCCTTCCCGTCCTCAGCGTCAGAACCATCATCACCTTCGTCGTCTTCCACTAGAGGACCCTTCGAGGAATTGGCTAGCCTTCGCAAATCGTCCTCTGTTATGTCTCGGAGAAATTTGATACACCTTGCATGTGCTCGGACAGTAACATTCTGTCCTCCCTTTTTGTCGTAGGTGCGATTGGATGATAAGGGCACTCGAATTCTTTTCCAAACACCAAATACTTCGACTTTCCGCAGGATCCGAGAAAGAGAACGCCAGTGAAACCTGGACTTATCCATACCCTGATCACAATTTAGCATCAATACCACTAAGGCTGGCAAGAAAGCTGACCAGCTTCTTCTTGAGATCTCCTCGTTGTATAACGCCATTTTTGGCCATCTTCAACTCCAAGATAATAGCATTTACCAAACTCTCAAGGTGAATAGTATCGCCGGTCCACCGTTCAGTTCCACCGGCAATTGCCTTTCCTTTCTGCTTCTCGTCATCTTTGGTGGCCTGCGCTCGCTTTTGATCTCGCTGAACAGCAAACTTCATAAGTGTAAGCTTGCTCGTATTCATGCTCTTCGCCAACACGTTAATCTTCTCTATATAACCCAGGTCCTTAAGCACAGTCGTTCGACCGGCAATGGATTTTTTGTCTTGACCAGTAATTTTGGTGAGTTCGGGTTGGATTAATCCGTTCACTCTGTGTTTCCCTATCACTTCGAGACATTTGAAGAGAGCATTCGGGACCTGAGATGGTTAGTCGAAGCCCCAGTAATACCAGACAGGTTCTTCTACCTTCCTTGGGTCGGGTCCGTGACCTGTGAGTGTTCGCCACCGCCGGTCCTCGGTAGCGTACACCTTCAACTGCTCAGATTCATCGTTCCCGCCCCCCATCTTCATCTGTTCAACAATATTCTTCAAGGTCATACTTCCGGCCTCGTTTTTGGGCCCAACAATGAAATCCTTCTCCTGGCGCAGCAAGTCCCAAATGTATTCCTGAAATTCTTCCTTGACATTGGGAAACCCCCAGAAATCCGAACCTTTGTCAGGGTTGCGCTTTGCTGATTCGGTGCTGTCATTGGTTCCGCCCTCATCACCATTTTCTCCACATGTCTGCCTATCTAATTGGTCGTCCCAGAGAAGCTCGCTGACATTATGGCGCCTCTGCAGATTTTCTACATAGAAGTTATTAACGTAGTGGAATAGTTCCTCAATGGTGGTTCCTGTAATATTCATATCAAACGTCAGACAAGACCTCCCAGTCATTCAACTGACGCATTTCAGTGGGTGTACCACCGCCCCGCCACCCCCGAGAATCGAACGAGCTCCGGAGCGTCCGCAAAAAAGCGAACCAAACATCAAATCAGGTATTATATTTAGCGGCTCCCAAGCTTAGGTGCGTAAAAAAGTTATTCCGGTGGTAAGTGATGCATAAAATTTGAAGATGTTCATGCTACAAAGTATGACGCTGTTGATATGTGTACCCCCCCACCACCCCACCTTTTCCAAAAGATATCGAGAATTAGGAAGAAATCAAACATACCTTCTTCGCCGTCAATGGCAACTTCATCTAGAACATAGTTCAGAAGAGCTTTAAGACTCATGGCTGCAGTGCATCGGTCATAAAGTGGTGGACGAGAGAGCGAAGTGGAAAGAAGGCTAAAGCGAAAAGGAAAAAAGAACGCCGGGGAATCGAACCCAATGCTCGCAAGCTCTCGCCCGTATTGCCGGGTAAATTGCCGGGTTTCTTGGCGATGCAATTGGTCGGTGGCAAGGTCCTGGATGTTTCTGCCCTGCCAAAACTTTAAAGTTCGTTAGCTACCTTGCCTGGAAATAATTGCGGGGTAGCCATCCCCTAAACTCTTGAGAAGCCATACTTCCTAATGATGTGACAGGGGTTATCATACCCATGGGCGCTGTGGGTTAGGGTTATATGTCACTCATTGAAGCTCCGGACTTTGTTAAACCTTGTCTGAGCCATTTTATCTACTCTACAGCGCAAGTACAATAGAGCCGCAGAATGGCTTCTAACCCCACAAACAGGCATCGGGAAGAAAGCAGGGCGGTACTGAAGACTGCTATGAGGTATATGGCTGATCAGCTTGTTTATGGGTATCCGGGATCAATTGGTTTAGCTTCAAAACAGTGCTCTCACCACTAGATATTTAATTGAATGGGTAAAATTACAGGGAGCCATCAGCTCTACAGTTTGCCATCGGCATAAGAATTTTAGTGTTGTAGACTATCAACAGTTTTCATAGGCGAGCTCCAAACAACTTAGATCCTTGACCTCCTAACTATCGGTACGGAAAGTCCTCCGAAGCAATGCCAGATGAGATATCACGGGAATCTAGATACTGTTGACACGGGTGGTGTTCAGTATAAGGTCATTGAATATCCGTATATGCCATCTTGCCATCGCCAGAAGTAGAAGTGCATGACGACTGTCACCCCCACCGCCAAACCTATTTATATACCTAAGAAGATCAATAGGAAAACTATAAGCAAGGGAATACAAATCCGCTTGCCAGGGTTTAGTTCTCATGGACCTGCAAATAGAAGGGAATCAGAGTACAGGGGTTGTTGAATCAGCGGAGGAATGGCCGGTGGAAGCAGATTAGAAGCAGATGTGAAAATAATGCAGAATATACCTGGTACACTAGTCTGGTACACCTGTAGCGGTGCTGTTCCAATGGGGTTAACCACACACTAAAGCACCTCCGATATGCCAGCGTGGGGTGTTCTAGCACCCAAATGCAGACAAGGAAAGAGGCAGCCGGGGCATTACCAAATGTACTTACCCGGTTGCCGATTTGTTTAGGGTCTCGGCTATCCAAACCTAGAAGCTCGGAAGTGACGTGGGATTTGGAGATATTAAGCTCATCATCTCCACTCAATATCCTCGAGCAACCACAAATTTACTCGGACCTTGGTTGAATCAGAACGATGGAGAGCGTCGTTTATCCTCGAATCACAATACAGTATTGCACTCAATGCAAATGGCTTCTACGTATGTCGTTTGATTCCATCTAAATGTGGGATTCTAGCTGACAGACGTAGGTGCTGCATATGTACGTTAATCCATATTACAGTAGAGGTCTAAGCTCACCCTCGCAAAGTTTGCACAGGAGCTTCTCTCCACTTTTTCGACGTCACTTGGTGAAGTTTCCCTCATACCGTCAACGGGCGGAACATTTGTTGTGCAAATCTATCACGAAGATGCCGCGGCTATGAATAGAGTGCAAACAACCACTTTGTGGGACCGCAAGGTGGACGGGGGCTTTCCAGAGACAAAGGTTGAATTTTATTACTTGCCAAGAGATTCTGTTCGAAGTTCTGACTTGCAAGCAGCAACTAAAACAACGGGTCAGAAATGTGATTGATCCTGGACGGAATCTAGGACATGTTGATGGCAAGAAGGCTATTAAAGAAGGTGCTGATGGTTTGGCTATAAGTTCTCCTACGGTGGAGAAACCCAAAGTGGCATCGGAGAGTGCACCTGCTTGCTCGCAAGGTGTGGAGGGGGAGGCGTGTGAGGATTGCTAATGAGGGTGCACACACGCTTCCGCTACGCCCGACTACGATATAGAATCATGGGTGTGTATATTGGCATTCCGACCTCTCTTCTGCCATGTCTTGGTTCTATCATTTACCTGGTAGCCTTAAAGCGTGGTGTTTATGCTTCTTCGCCCCTAAGTTGAGCGGTAAATGGTGCTGTTACAATTAATGTCCGAAATGGTTGTCCCCTGGACACAGATATAAAGATCCAAGATCACATGAAGGAAATCATATCTATGCAAACATAACGTTAGCTATACGCCAATATCCATAGTAAGAATGACGTACCGACCATTGGTTGTGTGGTTAACTTACTTCATATCCTAAGACAAGTTACGGGCGTCCGGCGTCATTCCCCAGATTCTCAACGTCATTACTCCATAATAGCTCACGGGCCAGCTAATACATACATGTATCTACCTCTCCTTCATCTGGGCCTTCACTTTCCAAGCAGTTACCCAACTTTCCTCCTCCAGGCATATCCACGACCATGCAACGACTAATAAGCCCCCTCCGCTCACAGCGTCTATTTTCAACTACAAGGATCATGACCGCTCCTCCTTCGCAACTGAAAGGCCATGCTCGGTGGATTAAGGGAACAAGCACTGTGCGTATATATAACATTTACCAAGGGCTCTAGCTGACATTAGGCTGTTCAGGAAATATTGGGGTCTGTATTTTCCCCGAAACTCAAAGAATCCGGGGCTGCCGCCAAAGAGGCTGGTATTGCTGAGATGCGGGCTGCGAAGGAGATTGGGGATAAAAAGGTGGAGGAGAAAATGGCACATGAGGGCCCTATTAGACTTAGTGCCGAGGGGAGGAGTGAAGGAATGTTTGGAAAGATCTTGGGTTGCGAGGGCATGAAGGAACGGGGTGTAGCCAAGTTAAAGACTGCGCAAAGTAAAATCCAGTAAAAGGTTGAGAAACAGGCGTCGATTGGGTGAAATGGATCGGTTTTGTATGATATTAACGCGGGCGTGCAAACCATCTTAACTTTCCTTTTTTTATCTATTCATTTTAGAGCATTGGCGAAAAGGATGGGCTCCAGGCATCTCGGTATCATTCATATGATGTCACTCGCATGAAACTTGATGAAAGTTGATAAGGTGTCCCTAGGGATACGACGTACCTGTAGCGCAGTAGTGTGAGCTTTAGAGGGCTGATTCAAACGGGAATCAAATCATTCCACTTATTATGAAGCCTGTTTGCTGTTTCAACATCGTGGCTTGGCAGCTACTTCCCATCCTAGCACCAACACCTGCGAGAAGCCCAAGACCCCACCACATCATCATATCAACCACGGCCGAAGTATCATGGTTTTAGCAGACTTAGGGAAGCGGTTAACTTCCGCCGTGTCGAATCTGACACACTCGAACGTGGTGGACGAGAAGGTACGAGCTTCCCCATCCGCGCTGACTGTCAAGACATGTGTTAACTCGACTTGCCTCCACCTAGGCTTTCGATGCTATGATAAAGGAGATATGCTCCGCCCTAATAGAAGCCGATGTTCATACCTCCCCCGCGCTTATGCCACTTGCGAATACTTATCTCTCGCCGGCATGCTAGGTCAACGTCAAGCTCGTCGCGAACCTCCGAAAGTCGATAAAGCACTCTGTCAATCTGAAAGAGCTGGGTCCAGGCGTCAACAAAAAGCGGCTGATCCAAAAAGTATCCCCTCTCCGCAGCTATGGGTCACGTGTATGTGGATCTGACTTATGCGCACCAGACAGTCTTCGATGAGCTCGTAAAACTTGTCGACCCTCACAACGAACCATTCAAGCCCAAAAAGGGTCGCTCCAATGTCATCATGTTTGTGGGTCTCCAAGGTTCTGGCAAAACTACGTCTTGCACAAAACTTGCTCGCTACTACCAGGCACGAGGCTTTAAAGCCTGTCTCGTTTGCGCCGACACATTCCGAGCCGGAGCCTTCGACCAATTGAAACAGAACGCCACTAAGGCGAAGATTCCCTATTATGGTTCATACACGGAGACGGATCCTGTGAAGGTTTCTCGAGATGGTGTCGAAAAGTTCAAAAAGGAACGCTTTGATATCATCATTGTGGACACCTCTGGACGACACCAACAAGAGCGGGAGCTGTTTGCAGAGATGGTACAGATTCAACAAGCGGTTAAGCCTGATCAAACGATCATGGTGCTTGATGCTAGTATAGGGCAAGCGGCGGAGGCGCAGAGTAAGGCGTTTAAAGAGAGTGCAGACTTTGGTGCGATCATTATTACTAAGACGGATGGGCATGCAGCCGGTGGTGGTGCTATATCTGCTGTGGCTGCTACGAGAACGCCGATTGTGTTCATTGGTACTGGTGAGCATATGTTGGACTTGGAGAGGTTTGCGCCACAGCCATTCATTTCCAAGTTGCTGGGAATGGGCGATCTCGGAGGATTGGTGGAACATGTACAGAGCTTGAAGCTGGATCAAAAAGATACTATGAAGCACATCCAGGAGGGTATCTTTACGGTGCGAGACTTGCGGGATCAATTGGGTAACATCATGAAGATGGGGCCGCTGAGCAAGATGGCTGGAATGATCCCCGGTTTATCACAGATGATGGGTGATGTTGGCGACGAGGAAGGAAGCATGAAGTTGAAGAGGATGATGTTTGTCCTTCCACAATCCGTTGCCGCCACCCTAATACTAACCTCGTCTCTAGCTATATCATGGACTCCATGACAGAAAAAGAACTCGATTCCGACGCAAAATGCTTTGCCGAACAACCCACCCGTATGACACGGATAGCGCGCGGCTCGGGTACCTCTGTACGAGAAGTTGAGGATGTGTTAACACAACACCGGATGATGGCACAGATGGCTAAGAAAGTGGGGAAAGGGATGGCAAATCTTCAGAAAGGTGGTGGAATCCAGGGACAAAACAAGCAACAGCTTGCAGCGATGCAGAGGCGGATGCAGAGCATGGGTGGTGCTGGGGGACTGCCTGGAGGCATGGATATGGCCAGTATGATGAAAATGCTCGGGGGTGGGGGCGGAGCCGGTGGAGGTGCAAATCCATTTGCGGGAATGGACATGCAAAGCATGATGAAATCGATGATGGGTGGGATGGGTGGTGGAGGTTTGCCCGGTATGCCCGGCCGGGGAGGGAGGCGATAGAAATGATTCAGGCCAGTGTCCGATCGGTTGGATACAAGAAGTAGGAGAGCGAATGTCGTGCACAGCCTCGAAAGCGGTGAAAGTCAGCTGACTTACTATAACGAGCAGAGAGGTACGAACCACATCCTCAAAGTGACACTTTAAGAGCGAATCAAGCTGTGATAACACTTGGAACATCATCGAGCGCTGGTAATGCATGCTTGTGTCATTGTAGGCTGCTTGGTTGTTCTGAATATAAAGTTTTGCCAGCACTTTATGATCGCAGAAAATGCACAAGTGACAGTGAACTAGAGAGTGGTTTTTGTATCTCATTGCTCAGTGATGAGTATGTATGGCGGTGTAAAGTGGTCAATATATCATTCCACGACGTCGTACATGGAATTAGCAGAATTGGATAAGTTCATGTGCACCAACACCCAATTCCACTAATTAATGCATGACATCATCAATTTAATGATGTTGTGTAGTGGTCAATATTATTTGATAACATCATGTACCCACAAGCAGAATTCAGTGTTAATGTACATGAATTAGGGACTTTAGAATCTGGTGCACATCAGATGCTGAATTTTGCAAATTATTTTGATGCATAATTTAGGAAATTGGGAATTTAATATGCATCAGGTTCCAAAAGTCTTTATTGATGTGCACTAGCACCAAATTCTGTAAGTTTGTATACTACATTGTCAAAAATATATGACACTGTTGCTATGACATTGTGAAATTGTCAATGTTGTGCATGGAATTAGCAAAATTGGTTGTTGGTGTGTGAAGTTCAATTCCATTAATTTCGTGCACGACATCGTTGAAATGGTATTTTGACCACTTTACCGCACCATTAGTGTTAGCAACGGTTCCGGACCGTCACTTCGGGTCCGGGTCCGGGTCCAAACCGAACCGTTGCCAAATTGGCGGTCCGGGTCGTCAATAAACCCGAACTGCCCACTCGGGTACGGTTCCATGGTAAACTCCCAACCCGTCTGAATTGGGCGGGTTGTCAGCGGGTCGCACAGCGCGTCCATCTATAGATTCATATAAGGCTCTTGTATTTGCAGTGT